>Ga0105099_10002542_pt1 | contig 10802 bp, 14 predicted proteins | sample PPLLak3cmMay2015_2_FD_79138 | JGI IMG/M metagenome (GOLD analysis project Ga0105099, IMG submission 79138) | Freshwater sediment microbial communities from Prairie Pothole Lake near Jamestown, North Dakota, USA - PPLs Lake P8 Core (1) Depth... | ecosystem: Environmental > Aquatic > Freshwater >...
ATATAACTTTCTATCGCTATAATTACAGTAAAAACATCCTGGAGTAGGTACTATCCTCCGGAATTTACTATTAGAGCGTGCTTAAAAAGAGTTATGAATAAAGTACCCTCACGCTCGGGACACGGCTTTTTGACTCTTTAAAAGCACTTTTAAACAAGCTCTTATGCGGTTTTTTTTCTTCTTTTAACGGCTATGTAGATACCGACAATTATTAAACAGGCCAGCGCGGTTATAAGGCTGATTGTTTTAAGGTTTTGTTTTATCAAGGACTCGTTTTCGCCAAGAAAATAGCCCAGCAGGATAAGGATAAGAGACCATATACCGGATCCCAGTATTGTGTATATAAGAAAGGGCGTCATTTTCATTCTCGAGAACCCGGCGGGCAGGGATATGAGCTGTCTGATGCCGGGCAGCAATCTGCCGATAAAGGTGGTGATTTCGCCGTGTTTTTTAAAAAACTCATCCGCCTTCAGGATGCTTTTTTCGCCGATGAGAAAAAAGGAGCCGAATTTTAAAGCCAGCTTGTTCACCGCAGCCCTGCCAAGGTAGAGCGCGAGATAATAATTCACCAGTGCTCCTATGATACTTCCGAGGATACCGGATACCAGCACGAGGATGCCCGACATTTCACCGCGCGACACGAGTACCCCGGCGGGGATTAAAACCACTTCGCTGGGAAAGGGTATAAACGAGCTTTCAATAGCCATGAGTGCGCAGATACCGGGGTATCCCCATGAGCCTATGGTAGAAACCAGAAATGTAGTCATTTGGGATAGCATGCTGGAAATCATTATTACATTTTCCTTTATAGAGTTTTCGTAGCTATGTTTGGATAGGTATATTTTCGGATTACTTTCCTTTTTTATCCAACTCATTCCATCCGTTGCTGCCGATGAGTGGAACAAAGATGACGCCGCCAGCGTTACTTTTTTCAACACCGTTCGCTTTTTTATGAAAGACCTCAAGCTGTTGGCACGACCGGTCACCCGTAGGAATAAGGAGCGTGCCGCCGACGGCAAGCTGGTCCGTCAGTTGCCGTGGAACAGCGGGAGCACCGGCGGTGACGATGATCCTGTCAAACGGCGCATGCTGCGGCCATCCCATGGTGCCGTCGCCGACCTTGAACACGATATTCGCAAATCCCATGCCCCGCAGTTTGATCCGCGCTTTGTCCGCCAGCTCGCGGTTTCTTTCTATAGTGTAAACACGGGGGGTGAACTGGGCCAGAATGGCCGCCTGAAATCCGGAGCCGGTGCCGATCTCCAGAATCTTCTGGTTCGCGCCCATTTTAAGCTCAAGGAGCTGTGTCATGAGCGCGACAATGTAGGGCTGCGATATGGTCTGCCCCTGGCCGATAGGGAGCGCGTTATCGTCGTATGCCTGCTCGAACAGGGCCTCGTCCACAAACAGGTGGCGCGGAACTTTTCTGAATGCGTCAAGTACCTGTTCGGCGTATATTCCATTGCCGCGCAGGGTTTTTACCAGCTTTTCGCACGCAATTTCAGGTTTCAGGTATTGTACGGTCATGTTTTTACCGCTTTGTGCCGTGAAATGTCCATCGAACCTTGAAAAGGACCGGTTTGTCGAAGTACTAAAAATCGTTTCTGCTGAAAATGAGCGCAAAGAATTAATTGGGTATTGTGTGGGAATTCACCGTTTTAAAAATCGTCCTCGTCCTTGTCCGTCGTGCTCGAAAATTAAATTTTTAAGCACGACGGACGATTTGTTAATTCTGAACAGCTATGTATTGAAGGCTGTCTGCAGGGTTGGGTTGTGCTTACTTTCCTGACCTCAGTAGTCCGATCCATACCCCGATAACCGCCCGAATCCACCGAAGCATGTCTCTTACATGGGATATATGGCTCTGTTTGCTGCAGTAGAGTGTCTGTACCGGCACAAACCGTATGGCAAAACCGGCTGAACAGGCTTTTAAAATCACCTCTGACTCCATCTCGAAGCGTTTGCGGCTGAGAACTATGCTCTGGAGGAGTTCTGCGGAATAGATCCGGTACCCGCACTGGCTGTCAAGAATCTTTTGTCCGCACATCATCGATAGAATGCCGGAGGTAACCGTATTGGAAAAAATCCGGGCCGGAGGCATTGCCTTGAGCGTGATGCTCCTGGCGCCGATGATAAGACCCGCGTCAGGATTGTTCCGGGCAGCCTCCAGAAAAGAAGGCAGGTCGTCGACCGTGTGCTGCCCGTCCGCGTCCATGCTGATAATCCAGCGGAAACCTTGTCCCAGAAGATGCCTGAACCCTGTTTGCAGCGCAGCGCCTTTGCCCTGATTCTTCTCGTGCTTCAGACACGCGATGCCATGCTCTGCGCATACGGCGCTTGTAGTATCCGCAGATGCGTCGTCGACAACAAGGATCATGAAAGCAGGAACCTGTTGCACAAGCTGCGGCAGAAAGACCGCAAGCGCCTCAGAAGCCTTGTATGCGGGGATGAGCACAGCAGTGTTGCCGGGCCACATGCTTTTTTCTGTGTTTGTTATACTCATCGAATACTTTTCATCATGCATTGTTTGCGTAAGATATTTTTATTTGATACATACATTCAAAATACAAATATATATCATAAAAGTTCATTATTTGCACTGCCAAATAACTAGCGGCCAGTATGAGTGCTCCCCTTCATAATTGATGTTAACAGAAAGCCGTACTTCACCGGGTTTTACCACAACTTCGCCATAAAAATTATTTTTATTCCTTTTCAGGTGAGTGTAAACACCACCAGAAATCACGGCTGCTTTTTTACAATGAGGCAAACGAAAAGAGAAGATGTATTTCTTTCCAGGTGAGAGTATGCTGTTTTTAGGATAATCAATAAGCTCCGGATGGTATCCGGGATAGGACCAGAATGAAGGTATCGTACCCTGCTTAAGAAAATTGATCAGATCAGACGCTTTCCCGCCCATTTTACTAAAAGACTTTGTGTACTGATCGAAAAATTCCGGGAAGGGTACATACTTGATGAGAGCAAGTTGCTCATCTACACTTAAACCAGCTTCATAGAAGCTTTCAATATAATAATCCTCAATATGTGGCATCTTTTCGAATTCATCAAGTGTCAGCGTAGGGGTGATAAGCAACCAGCCCGTATCTTCTGGAAAATGGTTCAGCAAGAATAATCGCGGGTCTGTATCGAACCATGTGGTATTAAAGTCTGGAATGAATTTTTTCCCATCGGTATGGCCTGCCCCCCAAGTGGTCTCGATAAAATGCCATCTGTTTTCTATTTTAACAGCATTCCACGAATGGTTGGTTTCTTCAAATTGCATTCCTGGCTTATAACCGTATCCTTTTGCATATCCATTTATGACCACTGCTTCAAGCTCAAGGCCGCGACAAATTTCTTCATAAAGCCCAGCATATCCCTGACAAACCGACTTGTGTGAGGAAAAGACTTTTTTAGGGTCAACATCTGGCTTTTTACCTGAGAAAAACGATTCTACGTCATATGCAATGTTTTTTGCAATCCAGATATATGCCCCGCGAGCACGCTCCCAGTCATTCTTCGAGTGACGTTTTATAAATCTGATAACTTTCTTCACGTGCCTGGCGCGTTCCATGCCGAGGACCGCCTCATCAATTTGTCTAAAATCATGTTGTCCATTAGCAAAAAGCGTCAGACAGAGAACGGACAAATACAGAATAATGCCGGTGTGCACTATTCGATTTCTTCGTTTGTCAGAACTTATATATTTCACTATTGCTAACCCGCCAAATGCAATTGAAGGTTATGCAAGTATTTTCATGCTTTCATATAAAAACTCGGGAGCCAAATCAGCACCATTTTTCCAGGCGATAGTGCCAAGAATAGGATCAACTTTAAATGATTTGAATCGTTTGATGTCTTTTAAAGGTCCAAACACTTCACCATCCAACTCGTTAGCTAAATCAACTTCGCCTTCAGCACCATCGTTAAACTTTAACCAGATAATATAATCGTGTCTATAGTGTGCTTCTTTTACATGCAAAATCATATTTTTACTCCAAGGGTTTTATTGGAAAAAGCGCTTTTTTCTGCTTGTCTGATGCAATGCCAAAGTTAGGTTGTCCTCATTATTAATATTAATATAGTAAATCCCATTGAAATGCGATGGAAATATATCCATCTATAACCGCTATATGTAAATTGAAGAAAAGTGGTGATTTGAATTTATTTAGTATTTCTGCAGCGGAGCGTGATGAATTGATAATTTATATATTTACCTCCGGGGTGAAACGTTATGTGTCGATAATTTTCATCCCGATTCAAGGAGCTTCCGGACAAACGCCTGCTGAGCAAGGTAATGAATCAATACAGGATTCGCTCAAGCCCGTTTTTCAGCCTCCCGAAACGCCGCCTTTGTCGATAGTCATTATAAGCTCCCCGCCGGGAGGTTTTTACCATCAGTGAGGTTCAAGGCCGTTATTGTCCAGCAGATCGTTATTTAACGATGAGTATCTTTTGAATATTTTTGTATGCATGCGCGCTTATTTGTATGTAATAAGTACCATTGGGTAATGATGAGCAAAGCAGCCGTACCGTATGATTCCCCTTGCTCATATACCTGTTTTCCGCAGAAGATACCGTATGGCCTTGACAATTGTAAATACATATGCCTACGTAGGAGTCCCGCGGGATGCGGAAACTGAAAGCTGCCGGGTTGAGCAGGTTTTGATTCGCTTGTTGTAAGGCGCTCTCGGGCGACGGTTTCTCATGTATGCCTGTTGCGTTGTCTGGTACGCATCTGAATATCGCGATTTCGTTATTCATGAAGCTGTCGCTGAATTCCGCCGTGTCATGCGTTGCGACAAATTTTTTAAAGATGTAAGCGCTGTCTTTATAAAAGTCACGAACCGGCACCTTTGTATGGTCGGAATATTTGAGGAGGATATACTGTTTTCCTGTTGTCAGCGATTGAATTCGGATTTTCGCGTTCATTGTAACGGGAGGTTTATCAGGGGTGGGTTCGTTCCAGCGGTCAACAGACAGGTAGACCGGTACGGTCTCTTTGTCGGGATCTTTGATGCCGCTGACTATGGTGCCATACTGTTTGGTCGGATCAAAATAATTATGCATCGTAGGATCCTGCCATGTTTTGAAAGATTGTTTGCTGGTATATTGCTGATGGCATTCATTATAAAACAGCGTATCGTTATCATGATAAGCCGAGAGGCTGTCACAGGTGTACCCGACGGCGAGTATTATGTGGCTGTATCGAGTATCGCCATGGGTGGTTGCCACAATTATCGGCGTTTTTTTATGAAGGTTTTCTTTTAACCAGATAAAATATTTCTTGATATCTGACCCGCCGCTCCACAGCGCATAGTTGAAAGACAAGGTATCCAATGCTCTGTTCATGCGGCTTCCGAACAGTATCTCCAGATCGCCGATGCTTTTTCGTACGCGGTCCTGCGAAATGTATGAGCCATAATAGAGCGCAGCCATCTGTATTGAACATGCTCCGCAATACCCTCCGGAGAAATTCCATTGGCTGCGAGCGGGAATAGGAAGGAGAACCTTTTCATAAGCAAAACAACTAATCGCGATAAAAACGAATGCTGAAACTTTGGTTAGCAAAGAAATTATTTTACCTCTGCTCCGATGCGTTTTTACAGTGTCAGGAGAGTGGCGGCTGGAAAGTAAAAATAGTAAGGCGCGCGAGCGCAACCGTATCAATTTAAAGCAGTTAACCGCATCCATAGCCCCCCCCCCCTTGGTATAAACAGGATACACAAAGTGTAAATTAACTCTATGAAGTAACAGCTCGGTAATGGACCCCTCTATTGATGTAATATATACATAAATTTCTTTTTTGCACATAAAATTTAGGGAAAATTAAAAGATGAGACCGTCGTGAAAAGGGAAGTATGGAATGAGCGGGGTTCGTCATCGGAGATTACATTGAGAACCTCGCGGTTTGCCTGGGACGGGACGGATGTCGCCAGCCTCCGAGAGATGTAATGCTCGGTGATTTCGTTTCGCAGGTAATGCGCAAGCTTTACAGCGAGGTTATTATCAGCGTCCCTGTTCCATTGCTTATGGAAGGCCGCTATTGAAGGAATCGGATGACGTGCGCTCCCTTGGAGGACACGTCATCCGGCTACATGGGAAGGCTTCTTCAATCAACTCAATCAAAAGCCATAGTGGTTTTCCACACTTCCCAGACCTTGCCGACAAGCTCCGCTCCCGGTTTCAGGGTCATCTTGCCCGGCTTCCATCCCGAAGGCGTCGCTTCTGAACCTTTGCTGTTACGGACAAGCTGGAACGCTTGAATCTGACGAAGCGTCTCGCCCACGTTTCTGCCAACCGGAGGAGTTAATACTTCATATCCCTGAATAATGCCGTCTGGATCGATAATAAACCTACCGCGTGTTTCGACGCCTGCTTCCTCGTCATAGATGCCGTAGACAGCGCCGACCTTTCCGCCGCCATCCGAGAGCATTGGGAATGGAACGCCACCCTTGACCATCTTGGAGATTTCGTTGTCATTCCACATTTTATGGACAAACATGCTGTCAACGCTCATTGACAATACTTCGACGCCAAGTTTCTGAAATTCCGGATATTTCTCCGCGACCGCAGAGACTTCCGTGGCTCAAACAAAAGTAAAATCGCCGGGGTAGCAGCAGAGCACTACCCATTTGCCGAGGAAATCGGATAGTTTTATGCTGGTGAATTGTCCTTTGTGGTATGCTGGAGCAGTAAAATCCGGAGCTTTTCTCCCGACCATTATCATAGGCTTTTCCTCCTTTTTTTGAATTAGTGCTTCTTTTTGAGTTGATTTTGGTTTCTCGCCGACGGGGCCGCCTGTAGGCCGCGCACAACCGGGTTTCAAAGGTTCTCCCATACGAAAACTCCTTTTTTAAAAAGTTTCCTTTCGACCGCAACGGCAAAAAGGCTTTTATCTGTTCTGATAGGAAATTTGATATTTTGACACTTCACACCTCGCACTTTCTGAATTCTTAACAAACAGCAAAAAATCACCCTTATTTAACAGTCTGCGCAAGGTTATGCCTATCTGGATCTATATGAAATATCATTCATTGGCGGCAAAAAAGCAAGTTTTGGCAATACCATCTGCGTGGCCTTATTTACGGGCGGTATATTTTATATACAGTTTTGAGCGAAGAATTCGTAGTCCAATACAGGTTCAGGCGCTTCGGGTTCAGCAGCAGGTTCAGGCGGAGGGGGCCGAGGTTCGGGTTCTCTCCACAGGCCGGCGGCGGTTAAAAGCAGTTTAATAAGAACAGCATTGTCACGTTCGATGAACCCGACAATCTTCATTTGATCTCCACAGTTCGGATATTCCAAGGGGTCCACTTTGTCGGACTTGATAATCGCTGCCCAGGTGAGTTTCTGTTTCAGTTGGTATTCAACTGGCCTTCCAGCCTTTTTCATAGAAGCAAAATATTAAAACGAGTAATTCAGATCGGTTTGAAAAAACGCGTTTCCTCGGTTAGTCTTTCGTCGGGATTTTTTATTTTGTTCAGCATCGTTAAATTGTGCATATTTATTTTGATGAATATGTTAAAAAACTATAGAAGACACCAAAAATAGAAAAGAAATATATTCCATGGATATTTTCCATAGCAATAAAATTCATGAGGGGGTTAAACCTTGGAACTTATGGCGCGAACAAAATCCTTCTATCAAACCAGATCTTAGTGATGATATTTTAAGCCACGATAATCTCGCGAAGTTTAACCTTCGAGAAACCAACCTCATGTCTGCGCAATGTTGGGAAACTATTCTAAATGAAGCTGACCTAAATGCAGCAAACCTAAAAAATGCATACTTTGTAGAAGCAACTTTAAAAAATGCAAGCCTTATAGAGGCCGACCTCCGAAGGGCTAATCTCGAAAATGCTGACCTTAGTGGCGCCAATCTTGCTGGAGCAAATTTATCAGGTGCAATTCTTGCAAGTGCAAAGCTTATTAATACAAACTTGTTTGGTGCAAACCTAACAGAGGCAACAATAAAATATGCCGATCTCACTGGAGCAAATCTTTGCGGAGCTTCTCTTATTCAAACTGATTTAACAAGAGCCAAAATTACTGGATGTAAAGTTTATGGAGCGTCTGCTTGGGATTTAACACTTCACCAAACTAGACAAACGGGGTTAATAATAACACAAAATAATCAACCTGTAATCACTGTAGACAATCTTGAAGTTGCTCAATTTATATATCTACTCCTGAACAATCGTAAATTAAGAGATGTTATAAATACAATAGCTAATAAAGCAGTTCTTATTATTGGACGGTTTACAGGGGGCGGCAAAGAAGTTCTTGACACAATTGCCGAAAAGTTAAGAGAAAATAAATATATCCCAATTATTTTTGACTTCGATAGGCCTATTGGTAAAAGTTTTAGAGAAACGATTCAAATTCTTGCAGGGCTTTCTAAATTTGTTATTGCAGATTTATCATCCCCCAAATCGACCCCTCTTGAATCTCTTGCAATTTTTTATAATTATAAAATTCCATTTTTACCTGTTATTAAAGACCGGCAAAGGATTTTTTCAATGTTTAATGATTTTAAATTAGAGTGTGGCTATTTAGCACCAGTTAAATTTAAGAATATTAGGCATTTGAAAGCCATTTTTAATAAACAAATTTTGTTCCCCGCTGAAAAAAAGCATGATGAAATAATAAAGCTAAAATCAAAACTGTAGGAGCAATAATTAATAGTACACGATTCACCTTTCCCTGTTTTTTTCAATCCGGCAGCTCGCGGAAAAAACTCTTTTCTTCACTGGGCAGGTCGCAAGTGGTCTATTCGATTATGAGGCCGCAAAGAATCAACTTATCGATAAAGAACAGAATAAAGAGAAATGTCTTCATATTGATAAAATAATAAAGAGCTATAACTCAAATGGCATGAATTAAATTTATGATATGCAAAGAATCTGTATTAAAAATAGGGCACTCCTCTGGATAACATTCAAAATAAGGAGGCTTTTATGAGCATTCTTAATGCGTTAGCGATAATATCTATTGTTGTTTCCGTTAGTTTCGCGCAAAATATCAATATAAGCGGAATTGTAACAGACACAGGCACAATACCATTGCCAGGCGCTGCAGTTAAACTAGAGAAAAACGATATTAGTACAACCACAGGACCTGACGGAAAGTTTACGCTTAGCGTATCACCGGCCGCCAGAATCCGAAACGCAGACCGTATCGCTCCGGGTATACCTGCTCGAACTCGTTGAAATAATCGCGGACGATTGTGTAAAAAGGCGACGCCTCCGGATTTCTGGGCCGGTAAAATTGTGTGGTTTTGCCGAGGTGTTCAGGCATGATATTTCCTGAAATGTGCAATTAAAGATACTGTGAAAAAGTTCAGTATACACGGAAAGATATTTCAGGGACAGTAATTTATCTGTGACACAGGTCACATTCCGCGGGAATTTTACGCTCCTTGTGTTGTATGGATTCATATCTGTAAATAAAATAACCTCTTAACATTAGATTTTTGATTGAATTCGATTATTCTTTGCCTGCCATGTAAAAGAAAAAAAATAGTCCGGCGGGAATTGGAGAGAAAACGGAAGTAATGGCGCTTGGTTTTGCGTTATATTATATATAGAAAAGAAGAATGACTCTATTCAATGTCCCCGATGTGTTGCAACGGAATATAGTTGTCGTTCGGATTGAGGATTGAATACGACGGCTGGGGCCGCAAAGAATCCGGGTAATCCGGTGCGCTTCAGTGGTTGCCTATTTACTGTCTTGTTACTGCTCAACAATAAGCGCTAAAAGAATGCCTTCATCCTGTGAATCGACGCTGATAAAATCAAGGCCATAGCAGAACTTCCCGGGTTCCTCTCCATTTCTCTGCCAGACGACGCGGGCCTCGACCTCGATTATCTTCTTGCCGAAAATCTGCTCGCTCAATACAATCGTAAAGACTTCAGTTTTTCCGGTCCTATATTTTTTATCTGTAGAAATCTTCATGCCGTGCGGAGAAATGTCAACAACCCGACCGTCATCCTCACCCGTTTCGGAGTTTATCAGCATAAGCTGCGGACTGAGCAGGCACCGCTTGTGTTCACGTTTTTCTTCCATGAGTACGCCCTTGTTTAAAAGCCGTTTAACCAGCCCTTCTATATTATAATTATATAATTACCTGGGGCCGGCAGTCAATTTAATAGTGGAATTCCGGCGCTGCGATGGGAAATGCATAGATCACAATAAATTTCTAAAAGTAGAATTTGAATTTGTAAGCGTGTCGAATTGTCTGCCCCGTTCCTTCTCAAACCCCTACAACAAAATGGTGGTACTCCTTGTCAGTGGGAAATCCTGAGTATCTCCTTGAAATTTTCATGAGCACCTTTGATGTTGTTTTTCTGCAACTTACAGCTTATTGATCATACTTGCGCAATACCCGTCCCCGAACCCATTGCCGATATTGACAACACTAACACCGATGGCGCATCTTGTCAACATCCCCAGCAGCGCGGAGATACCGCCGAAGTTTGCCCCATACCCGATACTGGTGGGTACCGCAATTCTGATAGAATTTTCTTTTTTAACCAGTCTAAAAATCCGCAACCCCGTATTTTTTAACAAACGATGAATATTCACTCTGATTTTCTGCCGGCAAGGGTTTACGCAGACCGGTTCTACAAGAAATATGATTCATTTGCGCAAAAAAAGCAAGTTTCGGCAATACCATCGGCGAGGCCGTATTTACAGGCGGGATGTTCAGATGCAGTTCTGATCGAAGAAAGAATAGTCCAGAACAAGGTCATGTGCTTCGGGTTCAACGGCAGGTTCAGGCGGAGGCGGCCTTGGTGCGGGCTC
>Ga0105099_10002544_pt1 | contig 10800 bp, 8 predicted proteins | sample PPLLak3cmMay2015_2_FD_79138 | JGI IMG/M metagenome (GOLD analysis project Ga0105099, IMG submission 79138) | Freshwater sediment microbial communities from Prairie Pothole Lake near Jamestown, North Dakota, USA - PPLs Lake P8 Core (1) Depth... | ecosystem: Environmental > Aquatic > Freshwater >...
GCTGGTCACCTACGGCACGTACTTCTGCAGCAATACCCGCGATGACCTGATGAACTCCAAGCTGATCATCATGTGGGGCTGGAACCCGGCCGATGCCGTCAATGGCACCAACACCTGCTGGTATCTGGCCAGGGCGAAGGAATCGGGGGCCAGGATCGTCTACATCGATCCGCGTTTCACGGACAGTGCGGCCACCTTCTCCAACCAGTGGATACCCATCAGGCCGGGCACCGACACCGCCATGCTGCTGGCCATGGCCTACGTCATGATCAAAGGAAAGCTGCACAACCAGGCCTTCCTGGACAAGCACACCATCGGCTTTGACAAGTTCCGGGACTATGTTCTGGGGCATACTGATAGTGTTCCCAAGACGCCGGAATGGGCCGCCGCTATCACCGGTGTACCGGCGGCCACCATCGTCCATCTGGCGCAGGACTACGCCATGGTCAAGCCGTCGGCGCTGATGACGGGCATCGCCCCCGGCCGCACGGCCAACGGGGAGCAGTACCACCGGGCGGCCATCACGCTGGCGGCCATGACCGGCAACGTGGGTATTCACGGGGGCGACGCGGGCGCCAGGGCCTGGGAATCGATAATGGGCGGTTTCCCCTATCCGATGAATCCCATGATCAGTTCCATCGAACGCGCTCCCAATCCGGTGGAGAAGGCCTATCCGAAGAAGCCAGGTCCTTTCTCGTACCGGGAACCGCGAGTACACTTCTCCCGGCTGGCCGACGCCATTCTCAAAGGCAAGGCCGGCGGCTATCATGCCGATTTCAAGGCGCTGGTGATCGCGCAGTGCAACTATCTGGTCCAGTTTCCCAACAGCAACAAGATCGCCGAAGCCCTGAAGTCGCTGGAGTTCGTGGTGGTCGAAGAGCAATTCATGACGCCGACGGCCAAGTATGCCGACATCATCCTGCCGGTGGCCACCTTTTTGGAAAGGAATGATGTCACGTACGGCGTGGGTTCGGCGTACATCGGCGCGGTGAATAAGGTCATCGAGCCCAGGGGAGAGTGCAAACCACCGTGGCGGATTGCCGCCGAACTGGCCAAGCGAATGGGGATAAAGGACTATCTTGACAAGAGCGAAGAGCAGATAGTGGAAGAGAGGGCCATGGCCAACGGGGTCTACGACTATCGCCGGTTCAAGAAGAAGGGCGTCTACAGACTGAACATGCTGATCCCCTATGTCGCCTTCCGCAAGCAGATAGAAGACCCTGAGAAGAACCCCTTCACCACGCCATCGGGCAAGATCGAGATCTACTCCCAGCAGTGGGCCGACCTGGGCATCCCCGGCCTGACGCCGATCCCGCAGTACTTCGAGTGCAAGGAAGGCCCCAGCGACCCGCTGGCGAAGAAGTACCCGCTGCAGCTTGTCACCAGCCACATGAAGAGGCGGGCTCTCAGCCAGTTCGAGAACATCCCCTGGCTGCGGGAACTCCAGCCTCACACCGTCATGATCAGTGTGGCCGACGCCCAGATTCGGGGCATCAAGGATGGCGAAAGGGTGCGGGTGTTCAACGACCGGGGCACGATCGACATCCGGGCGCAGGTCACCGAGCGCATCATGCCAGGGGTGGTCGATGTCCCGCACGGCGCCTGGTATTCGCCGGACGGCAAGGGGGTGGACCGGGCGGGGTGCGCCAATACCCTTACCAGTGAGGAGTACTCCCCTGGCGGCTCATTTACCTACAACACGTCTCTGGTGGAAGTGGCCAAGGCCACCTAACCCTCTGCCCGGGCTGATCGTCGCTAGCTGGCCGAAGAGACCCTGAAGAAGAGGTGCGAGGCAGCTCGCATCGCCAGGTTCCACTCTGCTCCACTTGCCCTACAACCAGGTTCTGCGGCCACGACGAAGCGTGGCCCTCCGTGGGCCGATCTGGAATCCCGCTTTCATGGGAGTGACGAAGGGGTGCTGCGTCCGCAACTCCCTGGAGTCCCCCTTTCAGGAAAGGGGGACCAGTTTGGTTCGCATACACGGAGGTGCAGGAGAGCATCTCCTGCCGGGAGTCCGAGGGTGTCCCTCGGCCCCTCCTTTCTCTTACCCCCAAGAATGGGGGCTAGGGGGTTGAAGTCACTCCACCAAGCATGGATAATCTCCATGGGACGAAAAGAAGGCAGCCGGTTGCTCGCCGGCAACGGGGAGATTGTGTTGTGAAGATCGCGTCTGTCTCGGATGTGAAGGCCAAGTTCAGTGGCTACATCAAGGCCAGTGAGGAAGGGCCGGTGGTTGTTACGAATAGCGGCAAACCCGTGGCCTTGCTGCTGTCGGTGAAGGACGAGGAAGAGATCGAGAGGCTGCTGCTTGCCTATTCGCCGAAGTTCAACAACATCATGCGCGTGGCGGAGCGGCAGGTCCGGGAAGGCAAAGGGATCAAGCACGATGACTTCTGGCGGGAGACGGAAACCGAATACAAGTGATATCTGCCCAAGCCTCCAACCTCCGCTTCTCTTGACTCTCTATCGGATCGGGTCGTATGATTCGGTCTACCGCTCAAGCCCCTTGACGGCGGACTAGTGTAGTGTCATCGTAATACCTATACAACGTGTTGTTCCGTGCTTGACACGGGATCCACCTTGTATCGCTTCTGGATTCCCGCCTGCGCGGGAATGACACGAGTGACTGTATTGTTAAGACTTTTGTAAGACACTACACTAGATATCGCTATGAGCATTGCTCAAGTCATCAAGATCGTCAATGAAATGGAAGCCGATGGGATCGTGGACCGCTATGCCATCGGTGGGGCGGTGGGGGCGACTTTCTACCTTGAGCCGGTGGCCACGCTGGACGTGGACGTTTTCGTTGCTTTCCGCCAGCAGCCTGCGCAGACATTGATCAGCGTACGCCCCATCTTTGACTATCTGACCGCCCGTGGCGGTGAGGTTGAAGGCGAATACGTTGTCATTGCCGGATGGCCCGTGCAGTTTCTGCCGCCCACGAGTCCGCTAGTGGAAGAGGCGCTGATCGAGGCGGTGACCGTGGACGTAGAGGGCACTCCGGCGCGGGTGTTCACGGCGGAACACCTCGCGGCCATTGCGTTGCAGACGGGGCGAGCCAAGGACCATGCCCGCCTTCTCCAGTTTATTGAGGCTGCGGCCATCGATGCAGAGCGGTTCCATGTTGTACTGCGACGGCACAACCTCCTGGACCGCTGGCGGACATTCGGGCGGAAGTTCCTGAAAGGCGAGTCGTGACCTTTGACATTCAGCGCGTTATCGAAAGCAAGCGTGCCTACCGCCGCTTGCTGGCACAGCGTCCCGTGGCGGAGAAGCTGGCCATGCTGGACGAGTTGCGGGACCGGACGCGCGCGATTCGTGCTGCAGCCGCGCGTCTGGAAGCGACGGCGGTGCGGGAATCGCCGCCGGAATACCGTTCCCAGCCCCCGAAGGATTAATCTAGCCAGAGCCCCTTGTCGCCAGCTTCTCTTGACTCCCCATCAGACCCGGTCGTATGATTCGCAAAGTCACTGCGCCAGTCACAAGAGAGTCAGCCCCGGACGTCATCTTGAGGAGGAAGTACATGCCGTTTCCTGCAACAGAAGAGCGGCCGAGAACTTGGGAAGATTTTACCTCCTTGCTGAAAGAACTAGAAGGAGATTGGCTCTTCCGCGGAGCTATGGCCAAGTGGAATCCCGAGTCGAGTCTCGAGCGAGCCTGCAGACAGTGGGGAATGCCACTTCGTGAGATGCCTGGGGTCGAGCGCAAGTTGCTGCGTGACTTCAAGCGTCATCCGGAGGTTCGAGGCTTGTTGGGGGATCCCGACGATGATCTTGAGTGGTTTGCCATGATGCAGCACTATGGTGCGCCCACGCGACTTCTCGACTGGACCTACTCGCCATTCGTGGCCCTATTCTTCGCACTGAGCTGTCTCCTAAAGACAGACCCTACCGAGCGTTCGAAGGCTGCAGTGTGGGCTATTGGGGGCGCGTGGTTGGATGAGATGCTGCCGAGAAGGCTTGACGCGCGAAAGATGAGGAAACTCGAATCATAGCAGGAAGAAGCGAACCAGCGCCTCGTTTCGCGCACTGTTCATTAGTCCGCCAAGGACGGCGTTTGTGTACACGGTCAACCCGATGCGCCTTAACGAGCGCCTGAGTTTACAGCAGGGTGTGTTTCTTTGCCCCGGTGATGTTTCACGGACTTTTGGCGACAACTTGGCTGGAGTCGGGCCTCTAACTGATAAGGGCAACGCCCGCTCTTTCCTCATTCCCCGCGAAATGATGAAGGAGTCGTTTAGACACCTTCATCAAATGAACGTGTCGGCCAGAAGCCTGTGTCCTGGCTTGCCTGGCTACGCTGGTTGGCTCAAGCATCGTATACCTTTCTTGCCCGACTATACAGTCTAGTTTAGTGACGTGAGGTCTTCCCGCCTCACATAATCCTCTCATTCACGTGGGTTGTGCGCCTCAGGACGACTAAGTGATATGCCCCAAGGAGGTGCAGTGCTATGAAGAACGTGATACGTGCTTCCTTCTTAGTGATCATGATGCTGAGCCTGCTTCTGGCCATGTCGTGTTCAAGCGGGAACAACACCAACAACGGCAACGATGATCAAGACGGTGCGCAGGACGAGCTGCCGGTGGCTACCGAATCAATGATTATTGACCACAAGTGCACCAATCTCGACTACGTACCGCTGGAATGGATAAACAAAGCCAAGAGCGATCTCCACATCGCTTATGGCCATACCTCTCACGGCAGCCAGATCACCACTGGCATGACGGACCTGGTGGATTTTGCCGGGGATGCGTATGCGTGGAACAACGGTGGCACGGGTGGGGCCCTGGACTTCCGCGACACGCCGTTCTCCGGGGCATCCGACCTGGGGAACCCGAACCGGATGGCATGGGCCACCGCCACCCGGACCTACCTCAATGCCCACCCTGAAGTGAACGTGATCATGTGGTCGTGGTGCGGGCAGGCTGATGGCTCGGAAGAGGACATAGAGACGTACCTCGACCTCATGAGCGAACTGGAAGAGGACTACCCTGACGTGAGATTCGTGTACATGACCGGTCATACCAATGGCACGGGACTCACCGGAAACCTCCATCTCAGAAACCAGCAGATCCGGGACTACTGCGAAGCCAACGAGAAGATACTGTTCGACTTCGAAGACATCGAGAGCTATGATCCCGATGGCGAGTACTTTGGTGACAAGAATGTGACGGACAGCTGCGGCTATTCTGGCGGCAACTGGGCCATCGAATGGCAGGAGTCCCATACAGAGGGGGTCGACTGGTACGAGTGTTCCTCCGCCCACAGCGAGCCGTTGAACGCAAACCTCAAGGCCTACGCGGCGTGGTGGATGTGGGCCAGGATCGCCGGCTGGGACGGGGGCGCGTAGGGACTCCGGATTCCCGCTTCCGCGGGAATGACGGATGGGGCGTGCAGAGGGGCTTCGCCCCTCTGCGTTTTCTTCTATCCCCCAAGATTGAGGGCTAGGGGGTTGATGAGACTCCATCATGACTTTCCCTGTATAATACTTCCGCAGCGCAGGGAATGAGAGAAACCCATCGATGAACTTCATACCTATAGGTGACCTGATAGCCGACTACGGGGTCATCGTCGTCTACTGCATCCTTTTCGCTGTCATCTTCGCCGAATCCGGCCTGTTCTTTGGCTTCTTCCTGCCCGGCGACAGCCTCCTGCTCACCGCCGGGCTCTTCGCCTACAAGGGGGTAGAGGTGGATGGGGAAGAACTCAAGCTCAGTCTGCTGGTGCTGATGCCTCTGCTTTTCGTGGCGGCGGTGCTGGGAGACAACGTGGGATACTGGTTTGGGCGGAAGGTGGGGCCGCCGCTCTTCAGACGGCCGCAGTCGCTCCTCTTCCGGCCCAAGAACCTGCAGGCTGCCAAGGCCTTCTATGACAAACATGGCGGCAAGACCATCACCATCGCGCGTTTCGTGCCCTTTATCCGCACCTTCGTGCCCATTGTCGCGGGTGCTGTGGGCATGGAGTGGCGCCGCTTCACCTTTTTCAACCTGTTTGGCGGCCTGCTCTGGGCGATTGGGGTGACGTTGGCGGGCTATCTGCTGGCTGACGCCATTCCCCCCGATGTGCTCGATACGTACTTCCTGGTCATTGTATTTACCGTCATCATCGTATCGATGACGCCCACCTTCATCCATCTCTGGAGAACAGAGCGGCACGAGATCTTCGCCCTGATCAAAACGAAGATCCTGAGAAGGCCGGCGGCCAAGAAGGACGGGCCGGAATCCAAGAAAGACGAACCGTCTGCGTAGAAGGCCTGGGGGTCATAAGGTAGTGGACAGGGGCAGGTGCCAAACGCCTGCCCCTTGATGCTTTCCTGAAGCGACACCTAGATCTTTCGTGCTAGCTCCGCCGCTTCGGCGATGGCTTCGAGCGCCTTGCGCGGCTTCTTGGCGTCGCCGATGACGTACACCTCGGGCACCTTGCCCGTCAGTTGAGTGCTCAGCACATCGACGGACTTGGCTCCCATAGCCAGGACGATCGTCCTCATGCCGCGGATGGCCTCTTCCTTCTGGCCGTCCCTACAGACCACGGTCCGGTCCGGCTTGGTTTCCACGATGGTTTCGACCACGAGAGCGCCATCCTCTAGGATCTCCCTGACCTTGCGGTTGGTGAGAATCTTGACCTGGGCCTCGTGCAGCCGCTCCATGAGCAGGGTCCGGCCCTCGGGCACCATGTCCATGCCCACGTTGCCCAGCATCTCGATGACGGTGACGGATGTGCGGCCGACGATGGGATTGTGCCCCGGGTGCGCCAGGAACTCGGCTGTCTCCAGCCCCACCATGCCGCCGCCGATGATCAGCACATCGCCATAAGGCCGGCGCACCTTGCCTGACAGCACGTCGTGAGCCGTGACCACGTTCTTGCCTTTGACGCCGGGGATGTTAAGGATCAACGCCTCGCCGCCGGTGGCCACTATGGCCACGTCGGGCTTCTCCTGCTCCACTGCCGCCGGTGTGACCTCGCTGTTGAGATGCACCTTGACGCCCGCCTTGGCCACCTGGTGGGCCAGGAATTGTGTGGCCTTGGTCAGCTCCTGCTTCCCGGGCGGGATGACTGCCAGGTTGAACTGGCCGCCTACCCTGTCCTGCTTCTCGTAGAGCGTGACCTTGTGGCCTCTGTTGGCGGCCACCATGGCCGCGTGCAGTCCTCCGAGCCCGCCGCCGATCACCATCACCTTCTTCGGCTTGGCGGCCGGCGTGAGCGCCATCTCTTTCTCCCGGCCCACGCAAGGGTTCATGAGGCAGGTCATCATCCTGGATTCGCGTCCGGCGATGCAGCCCAGCCCGCAGCCGATGCAGGGGGTGATATCGTCCAGTTGCCCCTTGGCGGCCTTGTTGGGCAAATCGGGGTCGGCCAGGAGCGCCCGGCCCATGACGATGACGTCCGCCTGGTTCCTCTCCAGTATGGACTCGGCCAGCCGCGGATCGTTGATCCGTCCCACGGTGAACACGGGCACCTTGACCACCTGTTTCACCGCGGCAGCGTAGGGCACGTTGAGCGCCATGGGGGTGCCGTGGGGCGGCAGTATGCGCCATGACATCTGCGGGAAAGTCCCGCTGGAGATGTGAAACGCGTCTACGCCCGCTTCGACGAGAATGGGGGCAATGTACTTCGTCTCCTCGATGTCCCGCCCGCCCGGCGTCAGTTCGTCACCGGACAGCCTCATGACTATGGGGAAATCTCGCCCGGCTTTGGCGCGGATGTTCTCGAGCACCTCCAGATGGAGCCTCAGCCGCGACTCGATCGAGCCGCCATAGGCGTCCGACCGCTTGTTGCGCAGAGCGGAGATGAAAGATCCCAGCAGCATGTAGCAGTGCGCCGAATGCAATTCAATTCCGTCGCAGCCGGATTCTCTGGCCCGCCTGGCGGCGTCGCCGAACTGCTCTACAACGTGGCTGATCTCCTCCACCGAGAGTTCGCGGCACGTCGTCTTGTGGGTGAAGCACATGACGGGCGAGGGACCCACGGGCTGGACCTTGTACAGGAAGCAGACAGACTCGGGCCCGGGATGAGATATCTGGGGGATGAGCCTGGCACCGCACGCATGGATGGCATCCGTCAGCCCGCGCATGGGCGCTATCTGCTTGTCGTCCCACATGCCCACGGTATTGGGCACGTACGGGTACTTGCCATCGATGGTAGTGACTTCGAGGATGAGCAGGCCGGCACCGCCCTTCGCCCGCGCCTCAATATAGGCGTGGTACTGCTCGGAGACGGTCCCGTCCTGGTTGGCATAGTTGGTGTCCATGGGAGCCAGAGCGATGCGGTTCTTCAGCTCCATGGTGCCGATCTTGATGGGACTGAACAGCTTGGTGAGTGGTTTGTTGATCACTTGAACCCCCTTGATCCCCCAGTCTTGGGGGAAGAAATAGGAGAATTAGGGGACACCCCCAAACCCTCGGCAGGAGGAATCCCTCCTGCACCTCTTCTGTCATTCCCGCGGAGGCGGGAATCCAGGATGCAACACATCTTCGTCAGCGCTAGAGTCAACCCCCTTCGTCCCCCAATCTCGGGGGAAGAATAGAGCAATTGAGGGCCACGCTCGAACTCCCGGCAGCGTCCCGCTGCACCTCTCTCATGACCCATCCCTCTTTGCGTAAAGAGGGATAATGAGGGAGTTGTGGACACCCTCGAACTCCCGGAAAAGGCGCTCTACCCCTCAGTTCGTCTCTCAACCTATATCTTGCAGGCGACACCAGCGCCGTCGTGAATGGCGCGTCTGATCAATCCCAATCCCTGGCAGTCGCCAATGGCGTAGAGTTCGTGCACCTTGCCCTCGAGCGCTTTCTGCAGCTCCAGGTTGGGCTCGACGTCGCCGGCGATCACCACTGTATCATATTCGGCGGTCTTCTTCTCACTCTTCACGCTGTAGACCACGCCGCTGGGAGTTATCTCCTCGTACGTCACCTTGTTGACGACGGTGACCTTCGCCTCCTCCAGGCTCTGCTTGACCTCGCCCCTTCTCTTGTAGCCCACCTCCGGCGCCACCCTCTCGCCACTGTCTAGCAGGGTGACCTTGCGGCCCCTCTCCGCCAAGAACGCCGCGAGCTCGCAGGCCCCCAGATCGCCCCCTATGACCACGACGCGCTTCCCGACGGGCATCCAGTACTTGGTGAACCGCCTGATCAGCGGCGGGGTCAAGAGGCGCTGCATGAGCGGTCCGCCGAGCCGCAGTCCCAGCCTTTGCCAGGCCGGCAGCTTCGCGGCGCCCGGTCCGCCGGCATCGCCGGCCAGCATCCTCTTCATGTCCGGTGCAGCGAACACATTCCGGCCTTCAGAGCCGCGGATGGGCGGGATCACGATATTGGGGCCCGCAGCCAGGATGACCACGTCCGGCTTGACCGCGCTGACTAGGGCGGGCGTCACCTCTTGTTTCAGCTTGAGCTGAATCGGCAGGCTCTTCATCTCGGCCAGCAGGTAGTTCAGCAGCCGATCGTTGTCGGGGTGAACCGTGTTGGCGAAGAGCAGCGATCCGCGCAGCTTTGCCTGCTTCTCGTACAGCGTCACGGAGTGACCACGCAGGGCGGCGACGCGCGCGGCTTCCATGCCTGCCGGACCGCCGCCGACCACCATCACCTTCTTGGGCTTGCCGGCCTTCTCCAGGCTGAGTTGCCCCTCTTTCCCGGTGAACGCGTTTACCGCACAGTGCATGTTGGTGAAATCACCCTCGGCGATGGAATCGAAGCAGTTCTCGCAGGAGATGCAGCGGCGTATGCGGTGCAACTCGCCTCTGGCGGCCTTGTTGGGCAGTTCGGGGTCTCCCAGCAGCGGCCGACCCATGACTATCATGTCGGCCTGACCGGCCTCCAGTATCTTCTCTGCCAGCTCCGGGTCATGAATGCGGCCCACCACCATCACCGGCACGTTAGTGATCTTCTTGATGGCGGCGGCCTCCGGCACGTTGAACCCCGGTCCGTAGCTCGGGCCGGCAATAATGCCCGTGGTCAGCCTGTCGATGACGCCGCCGGACACGTGGAATGCGTCCACTCCGCCCTCCACCAGTCTGGGAACCATCTCCAGTGTGCCCTTGATATCGCGGCCGCCGGGCTGGCGCTCGTCGCCCGAAATGCGGAGAGTCAGGGGGAAGTCCTTCCCGGCCTTGGCCTTCATGCTCTTGATGACCTCGATGGGGAACTTTAGCAGCCCTTCCAGCGTGCTGCCGTTATAGGCATCTGTCCGCTTGTTGCGCAGGGGCGTGATGAACGACCCGCACAGCATGTAGGCATGGGCACAGTGCAGCTCCATGCCATCGTACCCCGCTTCGCGTGCCCTCCGGGCAGCCTCACCGTACTGCTCGATGATCATTTCGATCTCTTCCAGCGTCACTTCGCGGCAGGTCTGGCCGGTCACGGCTGATCTGCCGACCGACGGCCCAATGGGCTGGAGTTGGTTGACGAACGGGGCGGCCGACTCGGGTCCCGGATGGGAAATCTGCGGGACTATCTTGGCCCCGTGGGCGTGCACGGCCTTGGTCAACTCCACGTGGTTGGGAATAAGGTGGTCGCCCCAGATCCCCACGGTGTGTATCTGGTAGGGGAACCGCTGATCGACGGTGCAGACCTCGAACGTGATGAGACCCACGCCGCCCCTGGCCCTCGCCACGTGATAGTCAATGAGGCGCTGGGTGATGGTGTCGCCCGGGCCGGCCCACTGGGTGGTCATGGGGGCCATCACCAGGCGATTCCTCAGTTCCATCGGGCCGATCTTGACCGGGCTAAACAGCTTTTGCAGAGAACTCACTGTCTACCTCCTGGCATGGCGGGCTTAGTCCCATCGTCCACCAATTCTACTCTTCCGCAC
>Ga0105099_10002547_pt1 | contig 10790 bp, 9 predicted proteins | sample PPLLak3cmMay2015_2_FD_79138 | JGI IMG/M metagenome (GOLD analysis project Ga0105099, IMG submission 79138) | Freshwater sediment microbial communities from Prairie Pothole Lake near Jamestown, North Dakota, USA - PPLs Lake P8 Core (1) Depth... | ecosystem: Environmental > Aquatic > Freshwater >...
GAGTTCCGGCCGCATAGTGCCCTTGGGGACTTGACTCCGAAGGAGTTCATTGATAATTTCAAGAAAGGGATGCAAAGCCAAAAAACTTCATTTCTGGCTGGATCAGATTTTGGGTGAGGCCCAAGAGCCTCGATTCCTCACTTTACAGGTGGTACAATGATCGGGGGCAGGTCAAAACGCTCAAGAAGATCGCCCGGGAGCTGGTGGCGACGGTTAGGAAAAACGTCTCTATTGACTGGACGATCCGCGACAATGTCCGGGCTCAGCTCCGCGTCTATGTGAAGCGTATCCTGCGCAAATACGGGTATCCGCCGGATAAGCAGGAAAAGGCGACAATAACTGTGCTGGAACAGGCCGAAGTGCTGTCAGAGGGGTGGGCGGCGGCTTAAGGCCGCTAAGGCCAGAATTTGCGCTAAAGGAACAATCTGAGGGGATTGACTTTGTCACGAATAATACCTATTATTCGTGACAATAAGGAAGGTTTCAAAATGAATCAAAGTATTGTTAATGAAATAATTATGAGGATCAAAGCGATTGGTAAAGGTAATGTTTTCACGCCAAAAGATTTCCTTGATCTGACAAGCCATGAAACAACACGAAAAATTCTTTCGCGCCTGGCAAAAGAAGGAAAAATCCGCCGTTTGATTCGTGGAGTCTATGATTATCCAGCGTTCAGCAGAATGTTGAACAGTCCGACAAATCCGGATCCCGATGTGATTGCCCACGCCATCGCGCGAACCCATGGCTGGACGATTGTCCCGACCGGAGAGACGGCGCTCAATATCTTAGGTTTATCGAACCAAGTGCCCGCTCAGATGCAATATTTCAGCGATGGTCCTACAAAAAAGTACGTCTGGGAGGGCGGAACCCTCATCCTGAAACATAGAACGAACAAGGAAACGACGAAGCTTTCGCCAAAAACAGCGTTAATGGTGCAAGCGCTGAAAAATCTGGGGGAAGCCCATATCGACGACACTGTACTGAAAACACTTCGCTCAAAACTCAACGAAAGCGAGCGCATTCGCGCGGCCAAGGAAGCGCGCTATACCACGTCCTGGGTTTATGAGATTATCAAGCGACTTGCCGAGGACGAAAAGGTAACAAATGCGTGAATTTGCCAGGCGTCCGGAAAAAGATCGGCGCGATCTGTTTAGGGCTTCCGCGCAAAGGATGCATGTTCATGAAGCTATTATCGAAAAGGACTTTTGGGTCTGTTGGATTTTAGATTATCTCTTTCAAGACAGTCCGTGGAAAGATCAATTGGTCTTCAAGGGCGGGACCAGCCTTTCCAAGGCATTCGGGGCCATCGAGAGGTTTTCCGAAGACATCGATTTGATCCTGGATTGGCAATTATTGGGATATTCCCAAGAAATGCTGTGGGCGGAGCGCAGTGCGACCAAGCAGGATGCGTTCGGCAAAGAAGCCAACCGGCGAACGATGGAATTTCTAAAGCTGACGTTTGTCCCGTCGATCCGGCCGTCCTTGGCTGAACGAATCGGAGGCGACAGTGGGGTTGAGCCTCAAGAGCAAGATGTTATCTTTATGTATCCCAAAGCGTTTTCACTGGCAGCAATCCAACCACAGGTCCGGCTCGAAATAGGCCCCATGGCGGCGCAGGTTCCCAATGAGCCAAGGACAATTCGCCCATACGTTGCGGAACAGTTTCCCAAAGCCTTTATTCAAACGGAAACCTCGATTCGAACAATTTTAGCGGAGCGCACTTTTTGGGAAAAAGCGACGATCCTGCACCAGGAAGCCCATCGGGGACCGGAGAAGCCGTTGCCTTCTCATTATTCCCGACATTACTACGATTTATTTCGACTCAATCGCCTGCCGATTCGCGATAAGGCGTTGGCCGACATCAATTTACTTCGGGATGTGGTGAAATTTAAAATGCGGTTTTATCGTTGTCCATGGGCAAAATACGACGAGGCCAAACCCGGAAGCCTGAAACTTCTCCCGCCGGAACACCATACCGCCGAACTTCAAAAAGATTACCGATCTATGCAGCTCATGTTTTTCGGGGACATCCCAAGCTTTGAGGAGATCATGAAAGAACTCGCTGTCCTGGAAAAAATCATCAACGAGTTAAAGCCTGCAGATTAAAATGTGAGACGTTCCAATATGCTATAATTCGGCCGAAATGGACGCGCCCCGCCTGTTCGCCGACGATCCCACGACTCCGATGATGGAGCAGTATTTCCGGATCAAATCGGCCCACCCGGACGCGATTTTGTTCTACCGGTTGGGGGATTTCTACGAGATGTTCTACGAGGACGCGTCCGTCGGCTCGCGGGTCCTCGAAATCGCCCTGACGTCGCGGCAAAAGGTCCCGATGTGCGGGGTGCCCTACCACGCCGTCGCCCAATATTCGGCCAAGCTTCTCCGCCGGGGCTACAAGGTTGCCATCTGCGAGCAGGTCGAGGATCCCAAGACGGCCAAGGGAGTAGTCAAGCGCGAAGTCATCAAGATCTTGACGCCCGGAACCGCGGTCGAGGTCGACCCGGAAGCGGCCAAGGAGAACATCTATATCGCCGCCCTGATCGTCGACTCCGAGGGCTGGGGCTTGGCCCTCATCGACCTTTCCTCGGGGGAGATGCGGGTGCTGGAGGGGATGGCTGCCGAAACGAAGCGCCTAACCGACGAGTTGGCTAAGGCCGCTCCCAAGGAAATCGTCCAGCCGGAGGGGGAGGAGAGCGGGGCTGCGCCCTTCCTGAAAAACAGCGATTTGAAATCGATCGTCCGGAGCCAGGTCGAGCCCTGGGCTTTCGATTTTACTCAAGCCAGGCATTTTCTGCTCGAACATTTTAAAGTCTCGACCCTGGCCGGATTCGGCCTGGAGGGAAAAATGCGGGCCGTGGCGGCCGCCGGAGGCCTGCTGTTTTACCTGAAGCGCGTCCGGAAGGATTCTCTCGCCCTCGTCCACCGGTTGTCGTTCCTTCCGGCCGGCGACGCCTGCGTTCTCGACCCGGCCACGATTCGGAACCTCGAGCTGGTCCGAAACCTCCGCGACCAGAAAGTCGAACACTCGCTCCTGGACGTGATCGATTTCACCGTGACTCCCATGGGCGGGCGCCTGCTTCGGAACCGCCTTCTGGCCCCGCTCCTCGATCCGGCGGAAATCGGCCGGCGGCTGGATGCGGTCGGCGAGCTTCTCAACGAAACGATCCAGCGGACGGAAATCCGCGAAGTCCTCAAGGGAATCCTGGACTTGGAGCGCTTGACTGGGAAGATCGCCTTGGCCGCGGCCCACCCGCGCGATTTCGTCGCCCTGAAACGCTCGCTCCTGCCGCTCCCCGGCCTTCTCAAGCTCCTTGTCCCGCTGGCCTCCGCTTTGCTTTCGGAGATTCGGGCCGATTGGGACAACGCCGAGGATACGGCGGCCCTGCTTGAAAAGGCCATGTTGGACGAGCCGGCGTTTCTCCTGACGGAGGGCGGATTGTTCAAGGACGGCTACAGCGCGGAGCTCGACGAGCTGCGGGCGATCAGCCGCTCCGGAAAATCGTTCATCTCCATGCTCGAAAAGCGGGAAAGGGACCGGACCGGGATTTCATCGCTCAAGGTCCGCTACAATCGGAACTTCGGGTATTTCATCGAAGTCACGAAGTCCAACTTGGGCCAGGTTCCGTCCGATTACTACCGCAAGCAGACCTTGGTTTCCTCGGAACGGTTTCTCACGCCCGAGCTCAAGGAATACGAGGACAAGGTCCTCCATGCCGAGGAGCGAATCGGCGAGCTCGAATTCAAGCTGTTCGGAGAGCTTCGGGAAACCGTGGCCGGGGAATCGCCCCGGCTGCTGGCCATCGCCTCGGCGATCGCGCGCCTGGACGTTCTGACGGCGCTTGCGGAGCTGGCCGCCCGGCGCGATTACGTCCGTCCCGAAGTCGACGGCGGCGACTTCCTGGAAATCCGTGACGGCCGGCACCCCGTGGTCGAAACGATGGGGTTGGAGCCCTTCATTCCCAACGACACGCATCTCGACCGCGGCGAGGACCAAATCCACATCATTACCGGCCCGAACATGGGCGGAAAATCGACCTATCTCCGCCAGACGGCCCTGATCGTCATCCTGGCCCAGATGGGCTCATTCGTTCCGGCTAAATCGGCCCGCGTCGGGGTTGTCGACCGGATCTTCACCCGGATCGGGGCCATGGATTTCCTGAGCGTCGGCCAGTCGACCTTCATGGTCGAAATGATCGAGACGGCGGCCATTCTCCATAACGCCACGCCCCGCTCGCTCATCCTGCTCGACGAAATCGGGCGGGGGACCAGCACCTTCGACGGACTAAGCCTGGCTTGGGCCGTGGCCGAATACCTCCATGACCGCGAGGAGGTCCGGGCTAAAACCCTTTTTGCCACCCACTACCATGAGCTGACCGAGCTGGCTTTGACCCATCCCCGGATCAAGAACGCTCACGTTACGGTCAAGGAATGGAAAGACGAGATCGTTTTTCTGCGGAAAATCGCTTCCGGCCCCTCCGACCAGAGCTATGGCATCCACGTGGCCAAGCTGGCCGGGATCCCGGCCCCGGTCGTCGTCCGGGCCCGGGAAATCCTCTTCAACCTGGAGAAGCGGGAGCTGGACGAAGCGGGGCGGCCGCGGCTGGCCGTATCCGTAATCGCCAAGCCGGAACCCGGCCAGGGTTTGCTGTTTACGGATGACCGGGAGCTGGCCGCTTTCCGGGGGATCCGCGAGGTATTGGAAGGCTGCGATCCATCGCGCCTGACTCCTTTGGAAGCTCTAACCCTGCTGGACCGCTTGGTCGGAAAGGTGAGAGAGGTTTCTTCGAAGTAGGATCGGCCTCCCGCGGATCAGCGGGGAAATATCCCGAGAAGAGCCGAGTCTGTTTCCTGCCGGGAAGCCAGCGACCAGCCGAAGTATTCTTCATCCCTTTCGCGTTTCTGCAAAATCTCGAATGATGCGAGAGCGTGGTTGGCGTCGGGAATCGCCTCGGGCGCCGGGCCGAAATCGGGGCCGAGGAGGAAACCGGCCCGGACCAGGCGTTCCCGGACATCCCGGCGTTTTGAAAGCAACCCGGCGGCGATAGGAGATGCCGATGCCGGTCCGGGTTTACCGACCGGCACCTGGGCCGAAATCATCGGGGCGGCCGGCGAGGCCCGGCGCAAAGGCGGGAGGACGAAAAGGGCCAACAGGATCCCGGCGGCGGCAACAGCCGCGGCGACAGGTTGGGTCCGCCGAAATGCCGTCATCCGACGAGCGCCGGCCTCCGCCGAGTCGATCGTTTCCCGGCATCCCGGGAGCAAGGCCGCCAGTCCGCGGAGAAGGCGGCTTTCGTCCCGGACGATGATTGCGACAAATTCGGAATCCCGGGCGCACTCCGGGCACCGGAGGAGATGCCCGCGGACGTCCTTTCTTTCCCGCCGGGAAAGCCTCTTTCGATGATATTCCAGAAGGACGTCCGGGGCGACGCATCCGGGCGTCCGGCCGTCCCATTCCGTTCTCGTTACATCCTCGTTCATGAACGCCATCCTCCATCTTTAAAGACCCTTCTCAGGTCGCGAATTCCCCGCTCGTAAAGGGTATATGTTTTTTTCCGGGACCATTTCCGCTCCGCCGCGATTTCCCGGAGAGACTGCCCGGCCATCGACATTTCCAGGACGGTCCGCCGGGACGCCATCAGCGAATCCAAGGCGGTTTGGACTTCATCGATGAGTCTACGGCGCCGATCGTCCTCGCGGGCGGGGGATTCGGCCAAGGCCCGGGAATCGGGGGAGGACAGAAACTCTCGCTCGCGGATCGCTTTTTGAAGCTGATTGACGACGATCGAGTCGACGATTTTCCGGATATAGGCGGCCAGGAATTCGATGTCGCGCCCGCCGTCGAGAGCTTTCCAAAGCCTGATCCTGGCTTCCTGGAGGCAATCCTCGATCTCGGTTCCGGCCGGCAGGCCGCGATGGCGCAGGAGGAAGGAGCGGATCAGACGTTCGCATCGCTCCACCGTCTGTTCGATCCCGTCGTCTGTCGCGTTCATTCTTCCGCATATTCCAACCTCGGCCGGAACGGAAAAGTTGCGTGGGGAATTTCCCATCCGCCGGCGGTCTAGAGGAGTGGATCGAAAAAAGGAGACATCATCATGGGCGAAAAAATGCGGCGATTGGCCATGATCGGACTCGCGGTTGGAGCCCTCGCTTCCTGGGCCGCGGCCCAATCCAAGCTGGGAACCGTCAATTCGAAGGACATTTTTGAAAAATCGGCCGAAGGAAAGAGGGTCCTGGCCCGGCTTCGGGAGGCTGACCAGAAAAACTCGGAGGCGATCGGCAAGCTGGACGCGGAGATCCAGGGGCTCCAGACGCGGCTCAGCACCCAACGGCTGACCTTGAGCGAGGATGCGGCTCTTCAGCTCTCGACCGACTTGGACAGGAAGACGACCGAACGGAAGCGGAAAGCCGAGGACGCGGCCTCCTCCTTCGCCGGTCTCCGCGACCGGCTTTTCCGGAGCGTCCAAGCGGAGCTTCTGGCGATCATCGGGCAGATCGGCAAAGAGCTCGGCTATGACCTGATCCTCGACATCGGAAACGGCGAGGCGGCGTACGCCAATCCCGCGATCGACCTGTCGGCGGATGTGATCAAGCGATACGACGCCTCAAAGGCACCGGCCAAAAGCTCCTGACCGCTTTTAACCGTTTCAAAGCCTGACGGGGACGCGGTCAGGTTTCTTCGTCTTCTTCCTCGTCCTCGTCGTCGTCCTCGAAATCCTCATCCTCGTCGTCATCGTCGTCGATGCTCTTGTCGTCGAATTCTTTATCGTCGTCGTAGGGGGCTTCGCCGTCCTCTTCCTTGCGCTGCTGGATGCCGATTTCGAACTCGTCCTTGTCCTCGTAGCGGCGGAGGGTGTTGCTCGTCGAATCGCTGTAGACGAGCTCCAGAAGATCGTCTTCGATCTGGCAGAAGACGGACATGGAATGACCAGTCTGAAGGTTGCCGACGGTTTCATGAACCTCGGCCTTCTTCTTGATCGCGTCCAGCGTCACCCAACTTGAAATTTCGACTTCTTCCATGATCCGCTCCCGGAAAGTTGCGCCATCTCAAAAATAGCGATTTTTGACGGTTTGTCAAGGGGAAAGGATGACCTTTTTTTACGAGAAAAAAAGTTTGAAAAAGGGCTTGACTTGACAAAAGGAATTAGGAGAATTATCTAATCTTTTCGGAGGCCGGAAAACGGCCTGCCGGGGAGAGAAAAACGATGCGTTGGGAAAAATTGACGGTCAAATCGCAGGAATCCATGTCCGGGGCTCAAGCCAAGAGCGCCGAATATGGCCACGCCGAGGTGACGCCGGAGCATCTCTTGGCGGTCTTCCTGACCCAGGAGGAGAACATCGTTCGGGCGGTCCTCGCCAAGCTGGGCGTGCCCGAGGCGCGTCTCCGGGAGGAGGTCGAAGGCGTCTTGAAGCGCCGGCCGAAAGCCAGCGGGGGCGAGGCCCGGCTGTCCGAATCCTTGAACCGAATCCTCAACCAGGCCGAGAAGGAAGCCGACACGCTCAAGGACGAATATATCTCCACCGAACATCTATTTCTGGCGATGATAAAAGACCGGGCAACGGATGCCGGGCGGCTGTTGGCGGAGGCGGGAATCACCGAGGAGGCCGTATTGCAGGCCTTGGCCTCGGTTCGGGGAAGCCAGCGGATTACCGATCAGGAACCGGAAAGCAAGTACCAGGTTTTGGCCAAGTACACCCGGGATTTCACGGCCCTGGCCCGCCAGGGGAAGCTCGATCCGGTCATCGGACGCGAGGACGAAATCCGCCGGGTCATCCAGGTTCTCTCCCGCCGGACAAAAAACAATCCGGTTCTCATCGGCGAAGCCGGTGTCGGGAAAACCGCGGTTGTGGAAGGCCTGGCCCGCCGAATCGCCGACGGCGACGTCCCCGCTTCGGTTAAAAACAAGCGGTTGGTCGCCTTGGACGTCGGGGCCCTCATCGCCGGGACGAAATTCCGGGGCGAGTTCGAGGACCGGCTGAAGGCCCTGCTCAAGGAGATCAAGGAAGCCGAGGGCGATATCATCCTGTTCATCGACGAGCTTCACACGATCGTCGGGGCAGGGGCGGCCGAGGGGGCGATGGATGCCAGCAACCTCCTCAAGCCGGCTTTGGCCCGGGGCGAGCTTCACTGTGTCGGGGCGACGACCCTCAACGAATACCGCAAGCATATCGAGAAGGACGCCGCCCTGGAGCGGCGGTTCCAGCCGATCATGGTGGGGGAGCCCACGGTCGAAGACACGATTTCGATCCTCCGCGGGCTCAAGGAGAAGTACGAGGTCCACCACGGCGTCCAGATCAAGGACGCCGCCCTGGTCGCCGCGGCGACCCTGTCCAATCGATACATCACCACCCGGTTCCTGCCGGACAAAGCCATCGACCTGGTCGACGAAGCCGCTTCCCGGATTCGGATGGCCATCGATTCCATGCCCGAGGAGATCGACGGGCTGGAGCGCGAGATCCGGCAGATCGAGATCGAGCGCCAGGCCTTAAAGAAAGAGAACGATCCGGCCGGCAAGGAGAAGCTTCAGAACCTGGGGAAGGAACTGGCCGACCTCAAGGAGCGGGCCGGCGTTCTGAAAACTCAATGGATGAAGGAAAAGGAGCTTATCGAAAAAATAAAAGCCCTGAAAGCCGATCAGGACCGTCTGAAAAGCGAAGAGCAGGCCGCCGAGCGGCGGGGCGACTTAGAGCGGGTAGCCAAAATCCGATACGGGGACAAGATCGAGGCCGAAAAGCAGCTGGCAGCGCTCACAGCCGATCTGGCCGCGGTCCAGAAAATCCGAAAAATGCTCAAGGAAGAGGTCGACGAGGAGGATATCGCCGAAGTCGTCTCGAAATGGACCGGCATCCCGGTGGCCAAAATGCTTGAGGGCGACCTGGCCCGTCTCATGAAGATGGAGGAGGCCCTCCGCCGCCGGGTGATCGGACAGGACGAGGCGTTGCGGGCGGTCGGGGATACGATCCGCCGAGCCCGGGCCGGCATCCAGGACGCCTCCCGTCCCCTGGGCTCGTTCATCTTTCTGGGCCCGACGGGCGTGGGGAAGACGGAACTGGCCCGGACGCTTGCCGAATTCTTGTTCGATACCGAGAAGGCGATGATCCGGTTGGATATGTCCGAATACATGGAGAAGCACGCCGTATCGCGGCTGATCGGGGCTCCTCCCGGCTACGTGGGCTACGACGAGGGAGGCCAGCTGACCGAAGCGGTCAAGCGGCGGCCCTATGCCCTTGTTCTCCTCGACGAGATCGAAAAAGCTCACCCCGACGTCTTCAACGTTCTTCTCCAGATCCTGGACGACGGCCGCTTGACCGACGGCCAGGGCCGGACGATCGATTTCAAAAACACCCTCGTCATCATGACGTCCAACCTCGGGAGCGCTCTCCTCAAGGACCGGTCCAAAGACTGGGTTGCGGCCGAAGCCGAAGTGAAGGCGCTTCTCGAGAGCCATTTTCGGCCGGAGTTTCTCAACCGGATCGATGAGATCATCGTTTTCAAGCCGTTGTCCAAGGACGTCATTTCCGGCATCGTCGAGCTGCAGCTCGACCTTCTCCGCAAGCGTCTGGCCGGCCGGAAAATCGGGATCGAAGCGACGGCCAAAGCCAAAGCCCTGCTTTCCGACCTGGGTTACGACCCGGTCTATGGAGCCCGCCCCCTCAAACGGGTCATTCAGAAGGAAATCCAGAACGTCCTGGCGATGAAGATTCTCGGCGGGGACGTCAAGGACGGGGACACGGTTAGAATCGATGTCGACGGAAAGGGCGGATTCACCTTCGCCGGGAAATAACCCGTTATTTCGAGGAAGCTGGAACAAATGGGGTCATTTTGACGTATAGTTCATTGAATGTGCTCTTCGTCTATCTCATTTGTCTTAAAAAATCCCCTCTATATCCATCAGGAGAACATCCCATGAAGAGAAAAGCCTGTCTCGCGCTTCTTGCGCTCGTCCTCATGGCCGGAGGTCTGCAGGCGCAGATTTCGGCCAAGCTGATGCGTTACCTCGACGTCTCCGACAAACAGATCTGTTTTGTCTACGGCGGCGATATCTGGCTGGTGGACAAGACCGGCGGCACAGCCGTCCAGCTGACTCGTTCGCCGGGGGAGGAATCCTGGCCCCATTTTTCTCCCGACGGCACCCGGATCGCTTATACCGCCAGTTATAACGGCAATCCGGACGTCTATGTGATCTCCGTCCAGGGCGGCCTGCCGACGCGGGTCACGTATCCTGCGGCCCTCGATCGCCTGGTCGACTGGCATCCCGACGGCAAGCGCTTGTTGTTTGCCTCCAACCGGGCCATGGGCGTCCGCGGTCTCAACCATTTCTACCTGGTCTCGGCGGCCGGGGGGTTCCCCGAACGCCTGAAGATCCCGTACGGCGAGCTGGGCAGCTTTTCCGGAGACGGCAAGCAGCTGGCTTATGTGACCAAAATTACGGAGAACTATCCGTTCAAGCGTTATCGCGGCGGGAACAGCTCCGATATCATCGTCTACGATCTGGCGTCCGATAAAGCCAGGAACATCACCGGCAACAAGGCCATCGACGGCAAGCCGGCCTGGGTCGGCTCGTCCATTTATTTCCTGTCCGACCGCGACGAGAACATGCGCCTGAACGTCTGGCGTTATGACACCGGAACCGGCAAGGTCGAACAGATCACCAAGATGACCGATTTCGACATCGTCTACCTGTCCGCCGGCCCGAGCGATATCGTCTTCGAGTGCGGCGGCCGGCTTTACCTGATGGATCTGAAAACCCATCAATCCAAACCCGTCGATGTGCGCGTGGTTTCGGATC
>Ga0105099_10002548_pt1 | contig 10790 bp, 12 predicted proteins | sample PPLLak3cmMay2015_2_FD_79138 | JGI IMG/M metagenome (GOLD analysis project Ga0105099, IMG submission 79138) | Freshwater sediment microbial communities from Prairie Pothole Lake near Jamestown, North Dakota, USA - PPLs Lake P8 Core (1) Depth... | ecosystem: Environmental > Aquatic > Freshwater >...
CGATCATCAGGACGGCCAGGATGAGAATTTTCGCTTTCGAGAAGTTCATGGTTTTTCCCTTTGGAGAATCATGATACGCCTTGGGGCCGCCGGTATCAAATGACCCGGCGACCCCGGCTCGCGGAAGATTATTCGCAGAACACCCGGACTTTGTCCTTGCCGTCGACCTCGACGGTCATGTCGTCGAGGTTGCTGACGAGCTCCTCCAGGTCCTCGGGCGTGATCTTGGCCAGGTCCACGTTCATGCCTTTTTCCTTGAAGGCCTCGCCGACCTTGCCCTGGTACTCCCTGGGAATGAAAGCGGCGAACTTGAGCCCGGCCCGGATGAGCTTGAACGGGACGCGGACGTTGACCTTGTCGTTGTTCTCGCTTCCGGGTCCGGGCTCGACCAGCACCCGCAGGTATTTCCACTGCCGCTTTCCGCCCGCGACCGGGGCGGTTTCTTCAGACGGCTCCCCGACCGCAGTCAGGAGCTTCTCGGCCTCGTCGACCGTGATTTTTCCCTGGGCCAGCATGTCCAGGATTTTACGTTTTTCTTCGTTCATCGAAATTCTCCTTTTATTGATTTCTGAGTTAGCCTGCAATTTTGTTTCTGAGTTAGGCGAAGTCGATGAGGATGTCGTTCTCGTCGTCTTTTGCTTCGATATGCAGGCCGGACAGGTTCCAGAGCACGGCGGCCAGCATCGGGTACAGCAGAAGCAGGACCTTTCCAGGCCCGCTCTGCCGGGTGATCAGGGCGGCAAGCAGCATGAGCGGGAAGAGGGCGATCAGCAGGGCCGCCAGGATGATCCAGATCAGGATGACCGGGAACCAGAGCCGGAAGCCACGATGGCCGGGTTTGGCGATACGGAGGCGCAGCCAGAAGGGAAGCATGGGTTTATCCTTTCATCCGCTTGAGGGCTTCGGCGACATCGATCTCGCCGCGTTCGAGCTGGTCGATGACATCGCGCTTGGCCGAAGGAGGGTTGACGTCGACGAAGGGCAGCTGGGCGGCGACCGCGTTCAGCCGGTTCTTGACCGTCGGGTAGCTGATCCCGAACTGGGCCTCCATTTCCTTGATCGAGCCGTGGCTTCGGACGAAGGCGGTGATGAACAGAACGTCTTCGGACCGCAGCCGGGCCAGAGGCGGGAGGTCGAAACTACCCTCGATGGCGATATCTCTGTCTTTCAGGCGGATCCTCTCGATTGTGAACGGCTCTCCCTGGGTCAGCCTGACTAATTCGTTCCATTCTTGAGTCATTTAAATCCTCATTAACTTCATTTTTCGAAGGCAATATACAATGAGAGTTAATATTAGTCAAGTGTTTTTATTAATATATTCAATATCTATATTAACTTTATTAATTATTGCCATTAATTATAATAAAATCAATTATTTAATTTTTCAGCCGGCGAACTCTCTTCGGAAACCATCCCCCCGACATTCGCCGGCTCCGGAGTTGAAATATTCGCTGTTGTTCTCACGATGCACGGGCTTGGGACATATGACGAGGAAATCGAGAACTCGATTCCCATCAAACTCGGCGGTTTCACCGTTCGCATCCTTTCTTTGGACCGGATCATTAAAAGCAAAGAAGCGATCCATCGCCCAAAAGATCTCCTCATCATTCCCATCCTCAAAGACGCCTTGGCGACACTTGAGAGAAAAACAAAGCCATCGCCGCGTTGACAACCCGGCGCAGCCGGCGATAGCATATCCCCTCCGTTTCAGAACGATAGAAGGAGCAGAGGATGCATCCGAAACGATTCGCTCATTTGACCCTCGCCGGATTATTCGCCGCGATTTGCCTTTCGCCCGCCGCGGCCGCTCTCCCCTCCCCCCAAACGCAGCTGACGCCCTCTTCGCAGCTCACCCCCGCCCAGCAGCAGGCCCGGGAAGCACAGATTCGGCGCCGGGCTCAGATGCAGGAGCTCGAGAAAAAGATCAAGGCCTTGCAGGACGAGCTTCGATCCGTCCAGAACCAGGGCGGGGCCGCCCGCCATGAATCCGACATCAAGGCCAAGAATGAGGATGACGCGCTGATCGAAAAACTGGCCGCCGACGCCGGATTGAAATACGCCAAGACCTCCTATCCCAGTCCGGTCGACGGAATGACAATTCCGGCCTACGTTTTCCGGCCCATGACGCCGCGCGGCCCCAAGAGCCATCCGGCCCTGGTCTGGGTTCACGGCGGGGTGCATTCCAACTTCGACTCGGGGTCCCTCCCGTTTATCCACGAGGCCGTGGATCGCGGATATGTCGTCATCGCCATGGATTATCGGGGAAGCACCGGCTACGGGAAGGAGTTTTACGAGGCGATCGATTACGGCGGATACGAGGTCGATGATGCGATGGCCGCGGCCGATTATCTGAAGGCCAACGTCCCCGAAGTCGACCCCGAGCGGATCGGGATGATCGGCTGGAGCCACGGCGGATTCATCACTCTTCACACGCTGATCCGCGACCAGGGCAACGTCTTCAAGTGCGGCTATGCCGGGGTACCGGTCACCAATCTCGTGTTCCGCCTGTCCTACAAGGGCCCGTCTTACGAGGAGCAATTCGTTGTCCAGAAACGGATCGGCGGCGAAGTCCATCAAAAGCGGGATATCTACATCGAGCGCTCGCCCGTATACAACGTGGACAAAATCAAGGTCCCGGTCCGAGTCCATGTCGCGACCAACGACCAGGATGTCAATTTCGTCGAATGCGAGGCGATGATCCATGCCCTGGAGTACCACCTTCCCCGCCTGGCCGAGACGAAAATCTATGTCGACCCGCCGGGCGGGCATTCCTTCGAACGGCTGGTCAATCCGGAAAAAACGGCCCCGCAAAACACCCCGGCCCAGCGCGACGGTTGGAATCTGATCTGGGGGTTCCTCGAAGAGCATCTCCAGCCCTATCAATGATAAAATAGATCCGAAGACGGAGTCTCCCCATGGACATGAAGACCTTGATGCAGAATCAGATCCGGGAAGCCTTGAAGCACAAATGGTTCAAGGGGATTGAAAAAGGCTGCGATCCCGGCCCGGAGGCCATCAACGAATGGATTGACACCTATGCCGAAACTTATCGCCGGGACTACGACGAATGCTTCGCCGCTCTGCTCGCCGCCACGATGGACAAGGCCTTCCCGAAATTAAGGGGCGTCTTTCCGGATTTCGACCGGGACAAGATGGCCCGCATGGCCAGGATCATTCTCGAGGAGTTCACGAAGATCTGGTTTCTCGAGATGACGAAGTCGGATCCCAACAACCATATGGAAGAGATTTGAAAATGGTCAACCTCCTCAAGGGAAACGAAGTCTCTGCAGCCAAGGACTTCGCCCGGATCATCTTCAACATCAATCACAATCGCTCCCGTTCGGAGCTTTTGGGATAACGACCGGCCGCAAAAAAGGAGATATGATGAAAAAGTTTCTGATGCCCGGTTTGTTTTTAATGATCGCCCTGCTCCTCCTGCCGTCGGCGATGAACGCCGGCCAGTTATCGTTCCGCCTCTACGGCGGGGGGAATTACCTTGCGGGCGGAGATCTCAACCTCGGGCTCCAGGGTTGGGAAGACTTTTACACGGCCCTCAGGACGTACATCGGATATCCCGATAAAACGGGTTCGGCCAAACCCGTCCATCTCGGCTTCAACCTCGGCGGCGACGTCCTTTTTCACCTGACGCCGAATTGGGCCGTGGGAATCGGGACGGAAATTCTCTCCGCCAAGAAGACTTCGAATATCTCCTTCGGGTCGCCCGCCGATACATGGGATTGGGAATTTTACGGAAAACCCTCGGCGATCCCGATCAAGCTGAGCGCGTTTTACTTTTCGCCGCTCAGCGATAAATGGGCCATCCAATTTCACGCCGGCCTCGGCTATTATTTTGCCAAAACGATGTTGAATTCGCGGACGGTCGGTTCGGAGAGCGATGTGTATATCATCGACTCCAAGGCGGAGGGATTCGGATTTCACGGAGGAGTCGGCCTGGAAATGAAGCTTTCCTCCAACCTGAGCTTGCTCGTCGAAGCGGCCGGCCGGTATGCCTCCATCTCCGGGTTCACGGGCAGCGTGACCTACCGCGAGCAGTTCGGCTGGGATGGAACACTTCGATATTGGGAAGCCAAGACGTCCTACAGCGACTGGTATGGGTATATCGACTTGACCGGCGCCGCCCCGACCGGGGAAAACGTCCGAACCTCCCGGGACGCGAAAATCGATTTCAGCGGCTTCAGCCTCCGTATCGGAGTCATCCTCGGAATATAATCCTTAGTTCCTCTTCCCGTTGTCCCCGAGGGGTTGAGGGTTGAACTCCGGCTCGTGAATACTCGTATAATATGACACGGCCCGGGTTGATGGGCCGCGATTTCCATCCTGGGAGAGAGTGTCATGCACCATCCTCTTAAAAAATCCGCCCTTACCGTTCTGGCCGCGCTCCTGCTCGTTTTTTCCGCGGCCGCCCAATCCGGACCAACCCTGGCCGGCCATTGGGAAGGCACTCTCGATCTTCCCGGGCAGAAAATGGAAGTCAACATCGATTTCGCCGCCAAAGACGGCGGCTGGACGGGTGACATTTCGATTCCCCTGCAGAAGGCCGTCGACCTTCCCTTAACCGGGATTGTCCTCGAGGGAAACAAGGCGACATTTAAAATCAAGGATGCCCCCGGCGACCCGACCTTTCAAGGTGAGCTCTCGGCCGATGGGAAGAAAATAACCGGGACGTTCACCCAGAACGGCCGCGGCTTCCCCTTCACCCTGGAGCTCGGCGGCGATTCTTCGGCCAAGGTCCTGGCCGCCCTGGAAGGATTCGATCAAATCGCGACCGACGCCCTCCAAGCCCTCAAGGTTCCCGGCGCGGCCTTCGCCGTCGTGAAAAACGACAAAGTGGTCTATCTCAAGGGCTTCGGATTCAAGGACTACGAGAATAAGATCCCCATCAGCCCGGACACTATTTTTGCCATTGGATCCTCGTCCAAAGCTTTCACGGTTTTCGCCCTGGGCAAGCTTGTGGACGAGGGCAAAATGGCTTGGGACAAGCCCATCCGGGCCTACATCCCCTGGTTCCGCCTTTATGACAAGGAAGCCGGCGAACAGCTGACTCCGCGCGACATGGTCACCCACCGCTCCGGTCTCCCCCGCCACGACCTGCTCTGGTACAACAACAAGTCCGCGTCCCGCGAAGACCTGGTTCGGGCGCTGGCCTATCTTCAGCCCTCGGCCGGCCTCCGGGAGAAATGGCAGTACAACAACCTCATGTTCCTGACCGCGGGCTTCCTTCTCGAGACCCTGACCGGGAAATCCTGGGAGGACGCCGTCCGGTCGCTCGTCTTCGAGCCCCTGAGCATGAAGCGGTCGAATTTCTCGGTCCTCGAGTCGCAGAAGGACAGCGACTTTGCCTATCCTTACGACAATTCCGAAAAAACGATAAAAAAAATTCCCTTCCGCGACATCACCTTGATCGGGCCGGCCGGTTCGATCAATTCGAGCGCGACGGAAATGGCCAACTGGGTTTCCGTCCATCTGGCCGGCGGCAAGTTCGGCGGCAAAGCCCTCCTCAGCCCGCAAGTCGTTTCCGACATGCACCAGCCCCACATGGTCATGGGCCGCGAGCCCAGTACCGCGCATGTCGTCTCCCTCGCTTACGGAATGGGCTGGATGACGGACGTTTACCGGGGCCACCGCCGCGTCCATCACGGCGGCAACATCGACGGGTTTTCAGCCCTCGTTTCCTTCCTCCCCGACGACGGCCTGGGCTTCGTCGTCCTGACCAACATGAACGGGACCGGATATCCGGAGCTTCTGATCCGGACGGCGACCGACCGGATCCTGGGCTTGGAAAAGCAGGACTGGGTCGGCGACGCAGCCAAACAGAGGGAGAAAGCGAGCGCCGAATCCGAAAAAGCGGCCGAAAAGAAGTCCGTCCGCCAGGTCAAGGGGACCAAACCGGCCCACGCCCTGACCGATTACGCCGGCGATTACCACCACCCGGGATATGGCGACCTCACGGTGACGTTCACCGGCGGCCGATTGGGATTCAGCTACAACGCCATCGTCACGAACCTCGATCACTGGCATTACGAAACCTTCAACGGGAAAAAGATCGAAGACCCGTCCTACGATGATTTTAAGCTCACCTTCCGGACCGACGTCAACGGCCGGGTGGCCGGCCTGGTCGCCGCCTTCGAGCCGAACGTCGCCGACATTGTTTTCACGAAAAAACCCGATCCGAAACAGTCCGACCCGGCCTTCCTGCAAAAATTCACCGGTCGGTACGACCTGTCCGGCCAGACGGTCTCGGTCAGCCTCCGCGGAAGCGTCCTGGTCGTGGCGATCCCCGGACAGGCGCCTTTCGAGCTGGAGCCGGACCTGGGCGGGGAATTCGTCCTCAAGCAGGCAAAAGTCGTCAGCCTCCGATTCCTCACCGACGGCAAGGGCGAGGTCAACGGCCTCGAATTCATTCAGCCCGACGGGATTTACGAGGCCAAGAGGCTGAAGTAGACCTCACGCATGGATGGCGGCGATGGCCCGGGCCATCGCCGCCCAGAAATTTCGCCAATATTCCTCGAACGTGAGGTGATGGGTCAGGAACGGAGTGACGATGCAGGACCTTAGGACATAGACGCTGCCCAGCCGCTCCCACTCGCCATTCCGGAGGCCGAACTTCTCGACGAAGAATCGCGGCGTTTCGCCGTATTCCTCCCGAGTCAGGGCCGTTTTAGAGGTGATGAAATCGTTGACATATACCGGTCCGGATTTGTACGAGCACCGCTCATAAATGGCCTGGTTCAACCGGTTCATCTCCTCTAAGCTGTCGTTGCCCTTTTCATGGAAGGCGTAATCGACGATGTTGATATCGGGCCGGGTCAGGGGAAGGATCTCGAACTCGCGTCCGCAGACTTCCAGCGGGCCAGCCTTCAATAACGACCGGTGGAAGCGGCAAGCCCCTTCGATGCTGGCCCCGATGATCCGGCCGTATCCGGTCAAGTTCAGGGGCACGACCCGGTGGGCCATCCAGACAGCGGCGACGGCCGCCCCCGCCTTCGATCCCTCCATGATGTAGCTACCGAGAAGGGTAGGATTATCATCGGTCTTTTCGAACACATAGGCGGCGAAGTACGAGATCAGATCGACGATCCGCCGGTCCCGGGCAACGATCGCTCCGGCCGCATAAGGGACGTAACCCAGCTTATGCGGATCCACGGTGATGGAATCGGCGTCCGGCAGGGCTCTGAAGGACTCATACACATCGACCTGAAGCCAATCCATGTCGGCGTGGAGAACCCCCTGCCGGGCATGCTGGCGATTGACTTCGTTGTAGCCCATGAACGCGCCGCTTTCGTCCAGGAACAGCGTGCGGGCATATCCGCCGTAGGCCGCATCGACATGGAGATAGAAGCCGACTCCCTGATCCTCATATCGATCCCGCAACCGGACAACCTCATGAAAGGCGTCGACCGCTCCCTCTTCCGTGGTCCCGCAGACGGCAACGACGGCGAGGATCGGGATATGCTCGGCGACCAGGAGATCGATCTCGCGTTTCAGGGCGGCGATGTCCATCCGGTAATCATCCCGAACGGGCACGGAGACGATGTTCTCCTGGCCGAGGCCGAGAATGTCGGCGGCCTTGGTCCAGGAATAATGCTTGGACTCGGGGACGAGAATTTTGCCCAGCCTGACCCCGGCCAGCCCCAGACCCCGGACCGAATGCCGCCGGGCCTCGTCAAACAGCCCGGCTTCCTTGGCCCGGTCGGCCAGATCGAGGATGGCCGACGTCGAGAGGTTGAGGAGCTGCCAGTCGCTCTTCCCGACAACCAGTTCCGGCCTGACCATCCGGACGGCCAGGGGAAACGATTTGAGATTCCGGGCCATCCAGACGGCTTCGTAGTTAGCCACCGTCCCGCCCGAGGTGATGTGCCCCCAGGCCTTCTGCGGATCGTAGCCCATCATCCCGGCCAGCTGCTTTCCGACTTCGATCTCCAAGGCTGTTGTCGCCGGCGAGCCTTCATAGGCGCAGTTGTTGGGATTGTAGAGGAGAGTCAGCATGAAGCCGAGGTTGGCCGCAAGCAGCGTGTCGGCGGTCATGTGCCCCAGGTAGCGCGGCGAAAACCAGGGGACGGACTTGACCTGGAGGTTTCCGGCCAGGTCGATCAGCGCCTCGCGGGTTTTCTGGAGCGTCGCCAGAAAATCGGGCCGGTCCTGCTCGGCCGCGGTCACGATGGGGGGATCGTCCGGGTGGAAATGGGTCCGCCAGTCGGCGTAGTCGTCCATCAGGTAGTTGAGCATCTGCTTGAAGAAGGCGTAGTTTTCCGCCTTCGGGCCAAGAAACAGAGCGTTGACATTGATCTTGTCGTCCATGATCCTCCGGCTTATTTATCCCGAATGGCGAGCAGATGGAGCCGGTCGGCGAGGTCGCGGATTTCCTCGTGCATCGCCAGCTTCTCCAGCCACCCCGCCGGAATCCCGCTCTCCCCCCAAAACGCCCCCGCGACTTGGCCACACACCGCAGCGGTCGTGTCGGCGTCTTTCCCGAGGTTGGCCGCCCGCAGCACCGCGTCTTTAAACGACCCGGCATGCAGAAAGCTCCAGAGTGCGGCCTCGAGGCTGTCGACCACATACCCCGAGCCGACGATTTCCTCCTCATGCTTCTTCTTGTACTCGCCCCGGGCGATCGCCTGGATCTTGGTGCTGCCGCGGAAGCTTTCGCCGTCGCCGAACAGCACCTCATTTTTCTCCCGCCCGGCCAAAGCCCGGACGATGATCCGGGCCAGTAACCGGCTGCCGTCCAGGCATTCGCAGGCCCCGTGGGTCGTCCGGCAGCTGTCGGCCGAGAATCGCTCGGCCGCGTCGATATCGGCGAAATAAAACATCGGAACGGGCGCCAGGCGCATGATGCAGCCGTTCCCGGCGGCCGACGGGTGGTCCTCGCCGGCGAACGGATCCCCCGTCGTCCGGTATTTCTCGAGAGCGCGCTTGACTGTCCCCCCGATATCGAACAGCGTTCCGGTGCTGCTCAAGTAACCCGTGTCTCGCCAGCGGCAGTACTGCTCCATCTGATCATGCGGATCGAATCCGGACTGCTGAACGAGGCTGGTCGCCAGACAGAGGGCCATGGATGTATCATCGGTCCACTGGCCCGGCCGCAAATGGTAAACCCCGCCCCCCCGCATGTCGGTCAAGGGCTCAAAAGCCCCCCGTTCGCGAAACTCGGCGGATGTGCCGACGGCATCGCCGACAGCCAGCCCGAGAAGACAGCCCCGGAATCGATCCCGCAGTTCCGTCATCGTCACCTTCGCTTATTTCAATTTAAAGGAGTCGAGGAAATGATCGACGGCGGCCGCGTCCTCCTTGCCCTGCTCGGCGATATAGGCCAGCTGGTACAACCGCGTGCCGGCCAGGAAAAAGCGGGCTTTCCCGTACAGGGCCACGCCCTGGCTTGAGCCGGTCATCTCGATCTCCCGGCCCGTGTATCCGCTTAGGGTCACGTCCCGCTCCGCGGTCAACGTCCCGGCGAGCTTGTCGACGAAACCCTTGACTCCCTTGTCGAGAAATTCCTTCCGATCGATCTTGGCCGTAAACTCCGGGGAGAAATCATTGCAGACGACCCCATAAGTCACAGCTCCCATTTCGGCCATGAAGTAATTGATATCCGTGGGCCCATCGGCGGTTTCCGATTTCTCCCGGGAGATTTCCATGGGCTTGGGGGCCATGACCGTGAAGCCCATCGGGTCCGAGATGTATTCCACCCAACCGGCGTACGGATTTACGGCGGGGGCAGTCGGCGTTTCGGTCGCGGCGGCCTCGTCCTTTCCGGACTTTCCGCAGGCCGCAAAGACAAGCGCTCCGGCGCACAGGACAATCACCGGCCAAAACGATTTCGGATTCGCCGCGAAAAGCTTCATGCCTTCCTCCTGACCTCTCTCAATGTGAGGCAAGGATAATCCCGCCTCCGCGCGGATGTCAATCGAGCGTTAGCACGAAACCAGCGGCCGGCCGAAAAGAACCGAAGAAACGAAATTCAAGAAGAAGTATCCGAAAAAGAGGATATTGAGTACGAGGGCGAGGACCGACCACCACCGCGCCCGGGCCGGCCGGGGCAGCTTGGAGTTGAGATAAATCAGCAAGACCGGGTAGATGAGCGAGGCCAGAGTCGACATGTTGCCGGCGATCTGGAGGAGCTGGCCGGGCAAGGCTAGGTGGATGATGACCGCGATGACGAGGATGAACAGGATGGCCGTCAGATAGTAGGCCCGGCGCGGGTCGCCGTCGATTTTGGCTCTCAGCTTCGGGCTCACGGCAATCGCCGAGTCCGTCACGTTGCGAATCAGGATCTCCAAAACCGACGTCTGGGTCTTAAACAGAACCAGCGCGCTGATGACCAGGAGGAAGAAAAAGAAGAATCCCCCCCTTTTCCCGAGTTCCATCGCCGCATAGACCGGGATGTTGGCGCTCGTGGGGATGGCCGCCCCCGGCGCCGAGGCCAGGGCCCGGACCAGAACACTCGGGACGAACATCCCGATCATCGCCCCGACGAAGAACACCCCCCACTGGTCGATCAGCATGTAGCGGAACCAGCGCTTCCAGAGCGCGGCGTTTTTCGGACTCTCGCGAAAGGTCACGCCGGACGGATGAACGTGCTGCTTGTGCCCGCCGACCAGGCCGGGAAAGAAGCCCATCTTGTGGCCCATGCCGTAGCCGTGGTCGCGATAATAGCCGATCAGCAGAAAATTCATCCCCGCCCCGAAACCGGTGTAGCCGACGATGGAGCCCAGGAGAATCGGGTCGATGCCGGCCGGCGGAGCCGAAGGCGTCACCATGCTTTTAAATAA
>Ga0105099_10002549_pt1 | contig 10784 bp, 17 predicted proteins | sample PPLLak3cmMay2015_2_FD_79138 | JGI IMG/M metagenome (GOLD analysis project Ga0105099, IMG submission 79138) | Freshwater sediment microbial communities from Prairie Pothole Lake near Jamestown, North Dakota, USA - PPLs Lake P8 Core (1) Depth... | ecosystem: Environmental > Aquatic > Freshwater >...
AGAATAAGAACTAGTTTGAAGCTTCAATAAATCAATACCTATAAAAGAACTGTGACCAAACTCAACTTCTACACCAACTCTATTCTTTATGAAATCGAGTTTGGCAAGCGGAGCATGCGGTCCTTCAAAGACTCTGGGTTCAGAAGTCCAACCTTTTGCTTCAAATTTCTCTTTCAAAACTTTATTCAATTCGATACGACCAGAATTAGTTTTATCAAAATTGATTGATTTTAATATATCTTCAACATCTTTTTTTATCTTAGGATACTTAGTTTCAAGTATTTCTTCTGCAAAACGATAGTCGAATGACCTAAAGTCCATAACACAATCCGGAAGATTTCCGGTATAAAGATCTTTGTGATCACTGTAGGATCGGTAAACCTCAGAAATTATAAGTTCTATAGCTTAGGATATAAACACACAAAAACAGATCAAAATATAATATTTTAATATTCGCTTTTTTAAAGAATTCGAGAAGTTCATCAAACCGCCGCAATACACAAAAATGTTTATAAAGAAACAGAACTTTGTGACACAAATGGAAATTAAAGAGGTTAGAAAGAGGTTACAGCCACTTCTGGATAGATTTCGAAAGAATGAGAATGACAAAACCTTTCTAAAAAATGAAAAACAAGTTTGTCAGAGTCTTATAGTTCCTTTCATAAGAGATGTTCTCGGTTGGACTACTGAAGACCCTTCTGAATTCAAAGCAGAAGAGAGTCAGAGTGGTAAGCGCATAGACTATTGCGTTTACAATCAAGGGATTTCTCAATTTATCATCGAAGCAAAGGCTCCTAGCAGAGATATTTTCGATGATACTCAGGCATACATGCAGGCGTTGGCTTATGGTTATGGTAAAGACCATGATTTTGCAATATTGACAAATTTTAGGCAAATTGTCATATTGGCTCCTAAGATAAAATATCGTGTGCCAGAGGAAGCAGAAATAAAGAAAATTGACATTTTGACTGCAACTGACGAAGATATAAATACCATTCTTATGTTTGAGAAGCAATTTTGGATTTCTAAAGGTAATGAAAATCCATTATATTTGAAACTAGTTCATCACAAGAAAGAGATACCTGTTGATGAAAGACTCTTAGATGATTTGAAAGCTTGGCGAGTCAGCCTCCTGAAGAATATAAAAAAGAGAAATATCAATCTGCATTTTGATGATGAAAAAGAGTTCAGTCACGTTGAGGATGAAGTCCAAAAGTTCATAGACAGACTGATTTTCATCTGTTTCTGCGAGGATAAGGAACTCGAAGAGCCAGAACTAAAATCTCTCTTGAACGACAAGAGAGATAGATATAATATGAAGCCAGGATGGCTTCTGAGTAAGATTCAAGATGTATTTGAAAAGTATCGCATCGAGTATGATAGTGATTTATTTGACAAAAGTTTAGCAAATAGGTTTATTATAGACGATGTAGAATTATTATCAGTTCTCGAAGATTTACGTGAGCCTAAGGGAAAACCAACTTATGATTTCAAGAGCATTGAAGCAGATATTCTTGGAAGAACTTATGAGAATTTCATAGGTCACATTCAAAGTGGTAAAAAGATTAAAGATGAACAAGAAGACAAAGGAAAGCGCAAGAAAGAAGGAATATACTACACCCCTAAATACATTGTTGATTACATTATCAATAATACTGTACGAAAGATGGCAAAGGATAAATCATATAATGATATTTTAAAAATTAAAATTGTTGACCCGGCATCTGGCTCTGGAAGCTTCTTGATAAGAGCATTCGATATTCTTATTGAAGAATCAACTAAAGCAAAGAAAAGAGATTTAACGTATGAAGAGAAAAAAGAATTGATGTTAAGTTGTATTCATGGTGTAGATTTTGATGAACGTGCCGTAGAGATTGCAAAGCTAAACCTTTCTCTGAGATTAGCGGAGCGAGGAAAGAAACTGCCAGTTTTGAGAGATAATATTAGAGTTGGTAACAGTCTTATTGATGATCCTGCTATCGTCGGCTATAAAGCGTTTAACTGGAAAGAAGAATTCAAAGAAATATTTGACGGAGGCGGCTTTGACATTGTTATCGGAAACCCGCCATACGTTAAGTTACAGACATTAAACAAAAATCAAATTAGTTATTTTTATTCTAACTATAAATCCGCAATTAAACATTATGACATATATGTTCTTTTCGTTGAAAAAGCAATCTCTGCATTGAAAGATAATGGCCTGTTAGGTTATATTTTGCCTTCAAAATTTTTAACTGCAGAATATGGTCAAGGATTGAGGAAAATCATAAGAGAAAATAATCTGTTAAACTCTTTCGTAAACTTCAAAGATTTTCAGGTATTCGATAGTGCTACAACGTATACTTGTTTGTTATTTTTAAGAAAATCAAAGAATACAACTTTAGATTATTACGAACCTACTGGCTTGGCGAATCAAAAAAATGCTATGCCCGCTCTAATAAAAATGAAACAAGATTCACCTCATTCAGATACAGCATGGACTTTTTCATCAAAAAATAAAGTTAATTTGATGAATAAATTGAATGAATTCAAAACAAAAATTTCTGACTTTTCAGAAGATATCTTCCAGGGATTTTTGACAGGAAGGGATAAGTTGTTTTTTATTCGTATTCTAAAACGAGAGGGGAATCTTGTCAAGGTACAGAATAATTATGATTCACAGATACATACGATTGAACCTGATCTTCTTAGAAAACTATTGAAAGGAACTGAGATAAAGCGAAATAATATCGAGTGGAATAACTCTTTTGTCATATATCCTTATGAGGAAGTTGGTGGTATTACCAGTTTGATTCCGATTAATACGTTGGAAAAGCAATATCCAAATCTATTATCTTATTTTAAAAAATATAAAAAGCAATTTGTGTCATCTACAACTCAAGAAAAAGTCGATGAAACCAACTGGTACAGATTTAGAAGGGCAAGAAGCATAGCTCAGTTCACGCATAAAAAAATAATCACTCAGGTTCTTGCAAAAAGAAACTCGTTTAGTTTAGATGACAAAGGAGAATATTTTTTTGTTGGAGGAGGTAATGCTGGAGGATTCGGCATAATATTAAAAGAAAAGTATTCTGAAGATTACCCTTACTTTATCGGGGTTCTTAACTCAAAATTGCTCGAATTTTATCTTAAGAATATAAGCACGCCGTTTAGAGGTGGATATTATTCATATGGTAAAATATTCATAGAGCAGTTTCCAATTATTTTTCCTGATAAAAAACAAAAAGAGATTATATCTCAACTCGCTAAAAAACAAATAGGCAACATATCAAGAATTGCCGAACTCAAAGATGAACAAACTGATGAAAAAGTCCATCTTCAAAAAGAAATACAGAAAGTAGAGAAGGAAATCGATGAACTAGTCTACAAATTATACAAAATAACTGATGAAGAGAAGAAAATAATCGAATCATCTGTTCAATAATTCAGTAAATTCGTTTTTTCTATGTTCACTTTCCAAGTTGGTTCTAGGTCTTCTACTTTTAGTCCTGCTTGGAAACATTTAGCTTGTTTTTTTGAGAAATCAACAATAACACTTCCAGTGTTCATTTTTTCAGGAAGTTTAATTGAAGTAGATAATCTAAAAATTCTATCCATCTCACTCTTGCTTAATCTGTCCCTTAATAAATCTCTTACAACGTATAAAGGGACTGCAAGGTGCTTGTAATCATCACCCTCTTTGAAATAAAGTGAAACCTCCATTTTAATAGAATAAATATCGCGGTGCTTTAAATATTTTGCTGGGCTCTTAAACAAAAGAACCTTTATAAATAACCAAAACAAGTAATACTAAAAGAGGTCTTTAATGGAATTTTATCAGATAATCGTTTTGGTGCTTATCTTAGCATTCTTGATATATTTAGGATTCCTCTTTGGCACTTGGTTCTCTAACAAAAAATGGGAATCGAAGATCCCAGAAATAAGGGAGGATGCCATTAACCGTTCAAGAGCAGTGCTAGGCGGTCAATTCTCCGAACAACTAGCACCTTACCTTCCAGACTTTCCTTACAAGCCAACAGAGTGTAGGTTTATAGGAAAGCCTATCGACTTCTTGGTCTTCAAAGGCATGGATGAGAAGGAAATAACAGAGGTTAAGTTTGTTGAAGTCAAGAGTGGCAAAGCTGGAATGTCAACTCACGAAAGGAAGCTAAGAGATGTTATCAAAGATAAGAAGGTGACTTGGGAAGAATACAGGATTCCTGAAGAGATAACAAGAAAAGGTTTGGAAAAATGACTGACGTAAACGAAGAGATTGTTGCAATATATTTTGAATTAAACGGTTACTTAGTTCGCAAGAATCTAAAGTATATGATAAAAAAACCAAAGAGTTCTGGTGAAAGTGATATAGATTTAGCAATACAGCACCCACAAACTGGAGACAAGGCAATAGTTGAAGTCAAAGGTTGGCATAACGATGTTTTGAGTATAAATGATTTCAAAACTAGCAATAAAGAGGATTATAAGTCAAGATTATTTCATTTTTTAAGGAAAGAAGCATTAAAAAAAGCAGAAGAATTCTTCAAATCGAAAGATTTCAGAAAAATATTGGTTGTTCCTGCTTTGGCCAAAAATGCTGAAAAGAGAAAGGCCATACTAGATTATGTTAAGAAAGATAAAGGTGTTGATATAATAGAATTTAAAGATATAATTCGCGAAGTTCTCGATAAGACAGAGATCAATAAAAACTATAAGGATAGCGAGTTTCAGCAGACGATAAGATTAGTTAAATTGTATGGATTAAGCAAAGACAGATAAAGCAACATCAAACGGCAGTATACTGGAAAAAGAAAAGTGTGAAATATTGATCAGGAGAACTAAAAACAAGTTATCAAATTTTAATTATTATATCCCTAAGAACATTTCTATGGCAATCTTTCTGATTTTCATCACAATGACATAGAAGAGTTACATCCTGCATAAGAGATAACTTTCTTAATAATCTTAATGTAAATTTCTGACCTTTATTACGTATGGTGTTGTTAATTTTATCTTTTACATACCCTTCTAGTAATTCACGTTTATAGCTTAATTTAAATTCATTCCAAGAAATTTTATCATTTTGATATTTTTTTAGAAGTTTTTCAGAAGGACCAAGATTAGCCATCCAGACATTATAACGATTTTTTCTTAAACCTCTTCCTCTAAAACGAGTGCATAAGATTCTTAGTCCATCTTCTTCTTTATCAATCTTTGAATATACACATTTAGTCTTTAATGCCATTTTTGCTATAAATCTCTAACTATTTATAATCATTTCCTAAATTTTGGCCATCTGTTATAACCCATAGATGGGTCATTTGAATTATTCGCTTTAATAAATTCAACTTCTTTTCTGCTTACTTCTTCATCGGATGCGTCTTCTGATTCCCACAGGATTTGTTTTCTTATGGTAAAGTCTCTTTGTTGTTTTTTTGTAAAGTCTTTTTCAATAAGTTTATCGTCAGCACTACCGAAATAGTTAATACAACCAAGCAAATCTTTTCCAATGTATATCTTTCCATTAGGATATGTAATTTTATAAATTAATTTCACGAAGTCTCCCCCCTCTCCCCACACCACTTACAATATTCACAGTCATCAGAAGCTTCCGGCATCTCCCCCTTCAATACTTTCAGTGCTTCTTTGAATATCCGTTCAGCGTTCTTCACATCGATCTTCATCTTCACCAGGTCCGTCTCAAACTCAACGCCATCATCTTTGACTTTGACAGGATGATAAAAAAGTAAATATGCATAGTCTTCAGTCAGATATCCGTTCTTCTGCAATAGTAGGTTATAGATGTCCATCTGGTCTTGATAGAAGGCAGCAGTGTCGTCTTTCAATGGAAAGCCGCGTGTCTTGAAGTCGAGGACGATCAGTTTATCTTTTTTCTGCAGTATCTCATCGACAGCTCCTTTATACACATTCCCGTCTTTATCCTTCCACTGTATGCCTTTGAAGTTGTTCCTCCAGGTGGAGAGTATGTCATCATTGAACAGCGTGACTCCCTTCAGTGAAGACAGGGGTTTAGGTAGTTTAGGCCTGTACCCATCAAAATACGTCTTCAATACTCGGTCCATTCCAGAGGGTAATGACGGAAATATTCCAGAAGGTCGTTTTACTCCGTTCCTGAATTCCAGCCAGAAGCATCTGGGGCATTCTTTAAGTAAAGATAGTGATGAAGGTGAGAACTTGTATGGCATAGGTCACAGCTCTTGAAGCATCTTCTTGATTATCATCTCAATCTTTTTCTTATTGATTTCGATGTAGTTCTTGTTGACCATGAATCCTTCATAGGATATCCTGTTCCTGTAGTCTCTCATCTGCTGCAGGAATGTTCTTGTCCCTTCGTCGAAAAGCCTCTTTGAGACGTAGTCGATAAGCTCCTGGTGTGCTCCTTCGCCTTTTGTCTTTACGCCTTCTAGCATAGTGATGGCTTCCATGAGCTTGTGTATTATGTCGTAATAATCATTCAGTGTGTTGCTGGGGTATTTTGTGGTGTCTGTGGACTCGAGCCTTTCAAGGGTTATCTTGGCCATTTCCTTCAGTGATTGGGATTTCTGCTTGTCAGGCTGTATCTTTATTATCATTTGTACCCCTCTAAGAATCCCATGAGGACTATCCCGTTTATGATGCTGTTCTTGAGCTCTTTGGGATAAGATGTGAAGCTGCTCTTGAAATGCAGCTGTACTTTCCGTAGAAGCATTCTCTCATACTTGTTGAGATCTATCTTGTCAGCTTCGCATTCGACAAATAGGTCTATGTCGCTGTCTTCAAGGTCTTCGCCTTTTTGATAGCTTCCGAAGAGGACTATGGATTTAGGCATGAGTTTCGCTTCTAGGTATTCTATCAACCCTGATTCCACAAGCATTGTGATATTATAGAGTTTCTTGTATCTTATGTATGTTTTGCTGTTCAGGTCTGCTTTGAACACAGGGAATGAGCGTTTTCCTTTTTTGATGATGCTTTCTTTGATTATTCCCATCATCTTGAGCTCTTCCAGGTTCATTTTCACTGATGTATGCGCCAGATTGATGTTTCTGCTTATCTCCAGGAGATACTGTTCCTTTAGGGGCTGGTTGAAGAATGCTCCTGCGGTCCGCCAGATACTATTTTTTTGTAACATATGTTACATTTATATAATACAAGTATATAAACCTTGTGTTACATTAATATAATATGTATAATATTTTTGTAACATAAAAGATAGAAGAAAATAAGTCTTAGGCCTTAATAAACATTCATCAAGAAAAAGCGGAAAATTTCCGTCGACATGACTGAAGAATAAGTGTCCGGTGTCTACATTTTGTGTTTTTCGTAGTCACCTAAATTACTGCTTTGTCTTTTCCATCATCTTCCTCATGGCTTGCTCTAATTTCGCGCTCATGTTGTAGTTGTTTTCCCTGCAGAATCTCTTGAATTCCGCAGCCACTGTCTTGTCTATGGTGAAATTGAGCCTGGCTTTCGTCCTTATCTTCTTGGTCTTCTCGAACTCCATAAGAGTGTCAAACATAGGCCCGTCTTTCTTTGCTATCTCTTTTGCTATCTTCATGAATTTATTTGATTGCATCTTTGATCAACTCCTCGATCCTTGTTATTCCTGATATATTCTTGACCAGGATATCTTTTATCAGTTTCAGTATCTTGTCATCATAAGTCTTATAGCCTTCGAATTCTGCGTAGGATTTTATCAGCAGTGCTGCAGTCCTCTTGTTCCCTTCCTGGAAGACGTGGTCTATCAGTATTGCCCGCACTATAAGTGCCAACGCCTTTGTCCAGTTCTCAGTCCGTCTTGCGTAGCTGAGGGCGAAATCTAGGCTTGCCTCATTGTGCAGCGTTCCATCCTCAAACTCCTGGTTCAGGGCGATTATGTCTTTCTTGTTAAGGGTGAATTTCATTTTTCAATACACACGTGTGTGTATAAATGTGTATGGATATTTAAACCTTCCGGTCAGGGTGTATTATCCTGTAGCGTCGGAAATCTTCCATGGAGAAAAGAACAGGTGTCTTTGAAGTCGCCTAAGACGCGTCTTTCTTCCGCCAATCTGACAATAACATTTATATATCCAAAGTATATACTATAGATATATGGCTACAGGACAAGTTTTATTCAAGGCAGACAGGAATTTCTTAAAAGAGATAGATGCAGCAGTAAAAACAGGGAACTATCAGAATAGGACTGAGTTCATACGTGAGTCGTTGAGGAAAAATCTGGATGAGAGCCGATTAAAGGAAGCGATGGCGAAGCTTGCGCACTTACGGGGAGCTTCAAAGAAGAAGACCACAGAAGAAGAGTATGAAAAAGGCAGGGAGGCTGCTTTTGAGGAGATTTCTAAGAGGCTTAGATGAATTCTTCTGGAAGATGGTATTGGGTTATGTCTTGGAGCGTTTTGAAATGATTGTCTCTTGATATCAGTATAAGTCCGTGGTCGCGCGCTATTATTGCATGAAGTGCATCGCCTCTAGGAACATCTCGTGATATAGATAATGTCAAAGCCTCTTCTCTTTCATTAGACGTAGCATTGATTCTATCGATTAGGCGTTCAAAAGGGGCAAACATGCCGTTGATCTGTTCTAAAGTATAGTATCGTTTAAGTTCTGATACAAGCAGGTCAGTTATCGTTATCCTATCTTTTTGTTCCAAAACTGAAGCAAGTATGCTGATTCCGAAAAATCCTAGAGGTTCCCCTTTGAAACCTTTTCTGTCTTCATATATATCCATCCATATGGATGAATCAATATAGAATCTTTGAGTCACAGAAAAATAATTATTTTGCTGCTTAATAAATTCTCACACAAAAATTACGGAAGATTTCCGACGATAAAACATAAAATATTACAGTGCGAATATTATCTTTATCAGGTTCGACACTGCGTAATCCGCGACCATCACAATAAGTGTACCTGCAAGTGCTGCCATCGGCATCCACATCCCCGGCCCATGTTCTTTCATTATCTTTATCATAGCGAGTACAGACACGAATATGGTCGCAAGCAGCATGAACCAGACGAGTATCTGTGATGTGAATATCAGGGACACAGGGCTGAAGTCCACTGTCTGTCCTTCCATGAACATCTTGAGAGGCTTATACTTGTTCAATAGGATCGCAAGCTCACAGATGACAGAGATAAGATAGAGTCCGAAGAGAACCAATGAATTTATTGCGAGTTTGCTGTATTTTTGCAAAGGGTATCACCAGGATGGCCAAGAGGGATTTAGGTATTTAAATATTGCCACACGAATTATAAACATTTAAATATAACCATAATAATGGTTATAATAACCTGAATAAAGGTTATTTCATGACATTACTGAACATGATCAGAAAAGAGGATATCCTGAGGAAGATATTTGGAAAGCGAGAGCTGAAGATCATTGAGAAACAGCTCTTAGGCGTATCGTTGACTCAGTCAGAGAAGAACCGTCTTTCAAGGGACATAAGGAAAAAGCTTGAGGCTATCGAGCTATTGTCAAGGTTCAAGCAAGACTTTAAGTTGAAGAAAGGCGCAGAGATAACCAAAATAATCAATGAAACAAAAGAGGTCATGCTTTCTGACATGTTGACTGATAGGATACAATCTATTTATCTTTACGGCTCAAAGGTAGACAATAATCTTTCATTGAACTCAGACATAGATTTAGCTGTAAGCATAAAAGATACTGACATTAAAGAATCAACTTCTTTTAGGAAAAGGATTTTAGGAAAAGTCGATGAGAGGATAGATGTACAAGTCCTCGAAACTCTTCCGGAAAAATTAAGGAAAGAGATAAAAACAAGAGGAAAGATATTATTCAGTAGATGAGAAAAGATGACAAGGTAGTTTTCTGCAAAAGCTTTTTATAACACCAAAAGATAATGCGTGGTCGAGGTGTTATTATGGCAGACCAGATACGTGCTTCGCACATACTTGTTACAAATGAGCCTTTCTGTAAAGAGCTCATCGAAAGGATAAAGAAAGGCGAGAGCTTCGAGGCTCTGGCAGCACAGTTCTCTAAATGCCCGTCGGGCAAGAAGGGCGGTGACCTGGGTTCTTTCGGGAAAGGCCAGATGGTGCCTCAGTTCGAGAACGCAGCGTTCAAGCTTAAGGTCGGCGAGATCTCAGGGCCAGTGAAGACCCAGTTCGGCTATCACATAATAAAGAAGACTGCGTAATGTCCTTTATTGAAACAATCAAGGAAGAGTTTCTTGAGACTCTGAAGCTATACTTAGAGATAATCAAGAAGCCGTATCTTATCCTGGTCGGCATATTCTATGTCTTAAAAGACCTCTTCTACGAGTTTCCTAAGTCTTTTTTCGTGAAGAAGAGCGCAAGCCTCAAGGTAGCGCTCGACAGGAAGGCTTCCCAGGCTTTGGCCATCAGTGAAGCAGCAACAATTCCCGGCACTTTTACAGGTGTCGCTTTGTTCAAGTCTTTTGGTGCGGATGATTACAGCGCGTCAGTCATCGGCGGTGCGGTAGGGAATTATATCTTCGGCGCAGTTTCGTGTTGGTTGAGTTTCATCCTCCTCACAAGGACGGAAGAAGAGTATCATATCGGATCAGCGATGGTAGATGCCTACAAGGTGATACGAGATTGTTTCCCTGCGGTCCTCGCTCTCTACGTGACTGATGCTCCGATACTCAGCCTGATGATATTTTTAGGCATCGAACGTAACATTGCAGTCGGCTTGAATCTTGCTTTAGGCCTTGCAGTGTTTACAGGTATAGCCAAGCATTCAGCGTCATCGAGGATAAATATAAAAGAACAAAAGAAGATCATTGACAAGTAGGGCCGTGTGAATATGAAGCGAGACTCAGGACAGA
>Ga0105099_10002550_pt1 | contig 10784 bp, 9 predicted proteins | sample PPLLak3cmMay2015_2_FD_79138 | JGI IMG/M metagenome (GOLD analysis project Ga0105099, IMG submission 79138) | Freshwater sediment microbial communities from Prairie Pothole Lake near Jamestown, North Dakota, USA - PPLs Lake P8 Core (1) Depth... | ecosystem: Environmental > Aquatic > Freshwater >...
CCCAGAACGCACAGCACCGGGGGCCGGCAGAAAAAAGAAAAGTCAGAAGATATGATTCAAGTGAGGATGATCTTCCCGGACTGACCGGAAAGACCAGTCTCAAAAGCCCTTTTGAACTCTGACATGGGAAAGCGATGAGTGATCATGGGCGAGAGATCCACCCGTTTCGATACCAGGAAGGCATCCATCTGATACCAGGTCTCGAACATGCGACGGCCATTGATGCCCTGCAATGTGATACCGGGGAAAATGAGATCCCTGGCGAAATCCAGGGTGACGGGTTTGGAAGGAATTCCGAGTAAGGTATAGCGCCCTCCTTTTTTGATAACCCGGAACCCCTGTGCGATGGCCGCTGGATGTCCTGACATCTCCAATACCACATCAACGCCCTGCCCTTTGGTTTCTTCCCGGACAACGGCCTCAAAATCCTCTTCAGAAGGATTGATCACCCGGTCTGCCCCCATTTTTTTGCCCAAATTTCGACGATACGGTGACACTTCGCTGAGAAAAACCTGAGAGGCGCCAGCAGCCTTGGCCACCGCGATAGCCATCAAGCCAATGGGGCCACCACCCAGAACGATCACACTCTTGCCAATAGTCTCTCCAGCCATAACTGTATGTACCGCATTGCCGAATGGATCATATATCGCCGCCCATTCCGGATCTATCCCTTTTGGAACACGCCAGAGATTGAATTCCGGTATAGCTGTGTATTCTGCGAAAATGCCATCGCCATCCACGCCCAGAATAACCACATTGTCACAAAGGTGCGCCTGGCCAGTGCGGCATAAAGAGCATTGATTGCAAACCACATGCATCTCAGCTGTCACCAGTTCGCCGACCCGGTAATGGGAGACATCCGCTCCGATTTCCACTATCTCACCATAAAACTCATGACCAGTGGTCACCGGCAGCCGCAGCCGTCCCTCTGACCATGCATCCCAACTCCATATATGCAGATCAGTACCACATATAGCTCGCTTATGTACCTTGACCAGGACTTCGTTGGCACGGATTTTGGGAATCGGAACATCGCACATGACCAGACCAACACCGGGTTCAACTTTGCGCAATGCTTTCATGGTGGATGACATATCGTTCTCCTTTATTGACTGCATTATGGAAATGACATCATACAAAAAAGCGGGCCATTGTTCAAGATGGGATGGCCTGAACCACTTACTCTCTGGTATGATGGAAGCAATGAAGAGTTATCTAATCACAGAACAGAGCATCGGTCGGACTTTAATCCGCCTGGCCATCCCAGCTGTTTTATCCAACCTCTTCTACATGGTTTTTGAAGTGGCCGACATGTTTTGGGTGGGACGACTGGGTGGAGAAGCGGTGGCCGCCCTGAGCTCTGCCAGTTTCTTCATCTGGATGTTGCGGGCCCTGGGCCTGACCATCGCCACCGGAGCACTGGCCATCATATCTCAAAAAGTGGGAGCCCACCTAGGGAAAATACCGAAGCAAACCATTCGTTCTGCCCGCATATCCGCTTTGATATTTGGTCTGCTCATCACAGGTCCCGCTTTATTTTTCAGTCATCTGATATTCACCTGGATGAATCTGAGTGATTCTCTGGCCGGCCTGGCTTCCGGCTATTCTTCGATTTTTAGTCTGGGTCTCGTTTTTGTTGTCACCATGCAGAATACCGAACACATTATCCGGGGAATGGGCAACACCCACACCCCCATGCTGGTTACCGGTATCGCCCTGGCACTTAATATCGCTTTGGACCCTCTGTTTATGTTCACTTTCAACATGGGCTTGAATGGGGCCGCTTTAGCCACGATCCTTTCTCAAACCATCGGAGCCCTGCTGATGGAATATGCCCGGTACAGACTCAGCCGTAAATTACCAGACAGTGAAATCCGCAGACATCACTTTCGTGTGCTTGAAATGAGACAGTTAATGCGCATCGGTGCTCCCATGGCCTTTTCCACAGCCATGTTTTCACTGATTTATCTGCTATTGGCCGCCATCATTGCCCGTTTTGGTGAAGCCCCCCTGGCGGCAATCGGTATTGGTCACCGAATTGAGGCCATTCCGTATTTCGTCACCATGGGGTTTGCCATGGCAGCAGCCACCCTTGTGGGCCAAAACCTCGGTGCCCGGCGACTCGACCGTGCCAAAAAAAGCGCACTGGCCTGCCTGTTAATCGCCTCGGGTCTGATGCTCATATTTTCCCTTTTAATGATTCTATATGCCGAGCCTCTATACAAACTGTTTATAGCAGATTCCATAATCATCCGCCACGGCGGATCATACCTGAGGATTGTTGCCCTGTTTGAACTTTTTTTGGCCTTTGAACTAATCTTTGAAGGCGCCTTCAGCGGGGCTGGAGATACTCAAGGCCCCATGTGGCTGGTTTTTGGAGGTACTTTTTTACGTTTGCCAATAGCCTATCTTTTTGCTGTGCACTGGGATATGGGGGTAATTGCCGTCTGGTGGAGCATTGCTCTGACTACTGCCCTCAAAGGAAGTGCATTGGCAGTCCTTTTTAAACTTCGTGCCCATAAATGGGCACTGATATCAGAGCAGGAATTGCAGGCCGAAGCCCAAAAGAACACATTGGTAATGACGGTAAACCATTAGGGGATAATCACCAAGTACAGATAAAGCCATCGGAACCGGTCCGCCGTAAAGCCAGCGTCCATAGGCTTGCAGGGCCACACCCACTGGCCTGGAATCGGCCCCCCCGGCCACAGTACCAATAAGCAGGGATGCACCTGCGCCCGCCCCCGCAAGATACGTGAACCGTTGCGCATTGTCAAAACCGAGGCTGTACAGTTGCATATCCTCAACTACCTGAGCTTCTATGTTGGAGCTGGCCAAAATCCCTCCCAGAATAAGTTCAACATATGGGGCGATTCCGGTCCTTTTGCTTAAGGGCAATTGCCAGCTCAATAAAAACTGAATGTCATCAGAACTTACATTAGCCCGCTGGAATGATGATATATCAGGATACTGGGCCAGAGATGACTCCGTTTTTACAAACTCAAAAGCCCAGTTGCCAGGCATCTTCCCCAATGTACCCCCCACAAGGCCACCGTAGGCAAAGGTCAATTTGTCATTGGCGATGGCCGAATCACCCACGGGAAGCCCCAATGTGGGACCGATGCGGAACCATAACTTCCAATCATCATCAAGAATGAGTTGTGGCTCATCACCTCTCAACGTGGCTGAAACCAATAATATCAGCAACATAAGACCGATGTTTATGTTCCTCTTTCCTTTTATCATTCCAACTCCTTTGATCTTGCTATTCCAATCAAACACATCATAGTAACTATAGTAGGGTAAAATAGTCCCGTGAACAAGTAGAAAATCTTTCTGTTCACACCCTGGAAGGCCTTCTTTATCCCTGCCTGCGCCAAACTGCCCACTTTCGCAAGGTCAACTCAGAACGTCCACAACCTGGTAACCCTGCTCATCTATTTTCTGGATGACTTGTTGAAGAGAATCGGCATTTGCCAGTAAAAACTCAGCTCTGCCCAATTCAACCCGGACATTTTGTGCCCCGACACTTGCAAGTAGATTTTGCACAACAGCAATACAATGAGCGCACCCCATACCCTCAATTTTAAGTTCATATTTCATGGAACACTCCAGTTCGTGTTGTACCTTTTTCAGTACTTATATTACATACAAACAGAGGGTTTTCAAATGGACTGAATTATTGGCGTCACCCCATTATTTTCTAAAAAGTACTGAATTTTTGCATTCTTCTTAATCATGGCCTACTTATTTTTTTAAAAGGTTAAGAATCTTAACTGCGAGCTGTTTTTATTTGGAAATTGGGGGCGGAGCCTTCATCCCCCCATAATATGAAGTGCTCGTCATAACCAAAAGAATCTGAAGGTGGAATTTTTTCCTCGGTCCGGGTCAGAGTTCAATAGCCTTGGGGACCAGTTGCCAAAGTATTTCCTGGATGTACCGATCCTGATCAGGAAGTCCGGGCAGCATCATCAGAATGCGTCCGTGCCTGTCCACAGCCACGAAGCTTGGTGATAATAACGGGGCATAGGGCTTGAACCGATCATCCATTACTTCCAGCCGAAAAGTATATGCTTCTCGCATCGCTGCCAAATCACCCCTATCCCGTGGGTCGAGTACCCCAATCATTGGAATGCCAGTTGTTTTTTCATTTAATTTTTGAACTCCTGACATACATGTCTGACAGCTATGAGCTGACAAAAAAACAATAAGACCAAAGCCACATTGTTGTAATTCTTTCTGATCAAACAGATCTACCAAATCAGGATTGTTGGCATACTTTTGACATCCCATCAAGCAGAAAAAGAAAGAAGTCAAAAACAAACCAATAATGGACTGTCTGTGCGTCCTGATCATTTTAACCTGATGCGATGGACATAAATTGCGCGCTCACCATCCTCGTCTTCCGAGTACTGTGAAAGATACAATTCGTGATCTTCCTTATTTTCAAGAGCTATGGGTTGGTACATTTCCTCTGCCCCCCGCTTGCTGATCAAATCAGAGATCATCGTTTCTCCAAGCAATTCTCCCCCATGAAGATAAACCTGCAAGACCACACCGGGCGCTCTCCCGCTTTCCCTCGAAGTCGAAAAAGTGATATAGAGATAACGTTTTGTCGCCGCCATCCCCTGTATTATGCACTTCTTTTTTGCCAATCCTTCCAATTTCTTATAATCTCCCCGTTCATAGGCATCAATCATCTGTCTGCTCGCCTTGGGGGGTTCGTAATACTTCCCAGGGTCGCCAAAGACGGCCATCTCCTTCCCTTGCAGCGTTGCAGAAATTATTCTCAGCCGACCGCCCCAACATCCGAATATCCGACCGCCCCCATATGTGATCATATCATTGCCACTCAGGGCCTGAATTTCATTCCTGGCACGGGATCGGCTCTGTTCGTCACTCATCTCAAGGACCATTTCCTGAGTGATTAACGGTATGGGCTTTTGTGTGCGGTCCGATGGCGAGAACCCCCTGGCCCACCATGCCCGTTGGCCGTCATGCCAGAATCCGACCACAACGAAAAGTCCTTCGACCCAGCAGAGACACTGAGGTGTACATCCCAAATTGATGATATCATGGGCCAAGACCTGATCTTCATCCAGTCGTATCAGATGGACAGCCTCCCGGCCCATATCTGAAATAAGCAATTGGTTATTGGCATAGTCGATCCAGGTGGGAAAAAGAAACTCACGGGGTCCCATCCCTTTGGCAATATTTTTTTTCAATAATGTCCCATTTTTGTCAAAAGTAAAGTATCCACCCGCCTTATATTCAGTGAGGTAGCACCTCGCTTCCGTAGCAAAGAAACAACCTGCGCTGAAATCCTCCGGCACTTCGATTTGCACAGAGTTCACGACTTCAACTCGTATCGGCCCCGCCCATAGGGATGAACACAGGAGCACAGCCAACATGGTAAATATTTTAAAAGACCTCATGCTTACCTCAACGCAGCTCGTTTTAAGGCATGACAAAATGCCTGGCAACACTCTTGTTATGCCCGACATAATTAAATAATCTGGAATTTTTGACTAAACGTGGACTTTATTTTGCGACCACTTACAGTTGATTTATGGTCGACCTGAATTGATAATAATAAAAAAAAAACAATTGTCAACCATAATTTTGACACCATAATTTTGCTGGCGTCACCCCATTTTTTCTAAAAAGTGCTGTTTTTCTACCTTCTTCTTAATCATGGCCTACTTATTTTCTGCTGATTAGCACTATTCTCCCGCTGATATACTACGAGCTCTCTTTTTACGGGGGTGTGGGGGCTGCGCCCCCACCTCCCGATTAATTCTTGAGAGATCGGTTTCATTTGACCAGATATCACAGAAAGGTTTCACCTTTTCTGCCACGGCATGGACATTCTCTGGTTTTCCATTTAACAACATGTGGCGACTGTCCTTCATACGAACAATAATGTCCAATCCCTTGCTCAGTATGTGCTCCAGGATAGTTTCTGCATCATAGCCCCGATCCATCGCCCAGAGTCCTTTCTTTACTACCTGATCGACCAACCCGATGCTTTCCGGACTATGCCCCCGACTGCTCTTTTCTCTTTTTCATATTTTTATGCTATCATCTGACCGGCGCCGCCTCTTGGTTTGATGCGGTTTTTCATCAATTCCCATTATACTTGTTTGCGAGACGCTTTTCCACTTGATTTTCGTTATAAACACTGTATTTTACTGACATCTCCAGGCTTGTGAACGAGAAAAACAAGGTGACACCAGACTGATTTATTAAATTTGAGTAAAAATGAGTTCCCACTCTTCATCCTCATTCTCTACTAATTGATACAGATGACCGTTCCCCAAAGTCATCGGGTACCTTTCAAGAGGAGATTGATTTCTCACAGGCAAACGCAGTGCTGCTGCTTCCTGACCATCGGATCTGTAACGATAGGCGACAGTTTCCTTATTCTCCTGTTTCCAGGTGGTCACGATCAAATCATTCTCATCAAAATACAGTTCTGCCAAAGCGGGATAAAACTCAGCATAACTGATCCGTTCACTCATTCGGGACCAGCGAGTACCGAAACGGCGTTTCAGGGATTCCTCAACCTCTTTTTTGTCCTGGGCTGTCATTTTGGGGCGCTGCCACTCTTTACGTTCTATCTTTTTCACCATCTTGCCATTATTGCCGATCAATAACACTTTAAAATCATCCCAGGCGGCCACGGCAGCCTGATTCCCATTGCTGACCATCAGAAATGGTGTGGTTGGGAAAACCATACTGGGTCTGGCTCCTGAACCTGGTCGACCACCCCGCCCCGCACCGAATCCTGGTGTCATTTGAGGTAGTGAATTCACTTCACCCGTTTTATTGAGGGCTTTATCAAAGATGGACAGCGAAACATTCATTGAATCTTCAGTCCGCTGCATCAGACGACCGATGAAGCCATCTCCAAAGGGAAGAACCTGGGTGCGAAACTGGCCCGGTGATTTTTTTACTTCAATAAAGTCTCCCTGCAGGCTGAAAACAGACAATTTACCCATGCTGTTAATCCAGAGTTTCCCCTGCAACGGTGTCACCGTCACGAAACGACTGAATTCCATGGGTCCTTCACCCGCTTTCCCGAAGCGTTTCAAAAATTTCAGCTCCGGCAGCTTATAAATGAGGATGCTGGTTTCCTCCATAACGTAAAGATAACCATCATAAACGGCCAGGGCATCGGGCTTCATAACCTCAGGTAAAAGAACTGATTCCGCATTCAATTGTAAAACACAGAACAGCAAGACAAACAGCAGCAGAAAAAAAGATTTTGACATGTAACCTTCCTTATATTTATTAGACAGTTAAATCAGGCAACTCATTCCAAAAGCGTTGCCCGTATACCACAAAAAAAATATTCTGTAAATGTTGTCAACGAAGATTTTCTCAATTAAGCTTACATTTCGGAGGTATTGAGATGAAAACCATGGTACTGATAATCATCTGCCTGGCGGTATGCACTTCTCTTACCGCATCAGACACAAAAGGAGTAATCGACTGGGTCAACCCCTTTATCGGAACCGGAGGAGAAGGTCATACATTCCCTGGGGTTACGCTGCCCTTCGGTATGATCCAGGTGAGCCCCGACACTGAACTTCACAGTTTTCAAAAGGGTTTCCCATGGTGCGCCGGTTATCGTTACGAAGACAGCACAATTGTCGGTTTTTCACACACCCATTTTAGTGGAACCGGGCATTCTGATCTGGGTGATATTCTGCTCATGCCTTATCATGGAGAGCTTAAAACAGAACCCGGACAGGCAGAAGACCCTGACAGCGGGTACCGTTCACGCTTCAGTCACCACAGTGAAATTGCAAAACCTGGTTATTATCGCGTCCAACTGCTGGACAGTCACATAACAGTTGAACTCAGTGCTACAGAAAGAACAGCCATTCATCGCTATACTTACCCAACCGGAGTGAGTCCCAAAGTCTTCCTCGACCTGGTCCATGCCATTTATGATTATAACGGCAAGATTGGTTGGGCGGAAATCCGGGTTGAGAATGATACCACGGTATCTGGATATCGCCGTATTCACGGTTGGGCTCCGGATCGCTTGATCTGTTTTACCATACAATTTTCAAAGCCCATAACAAATTATGGTCTGATTAACCAGGACAACAGCATATACAAGGGTTTTGGTGTCAAAGGTCCCCTGCTTGTCAATTATCCTTTGGCCAAGGGGCGCAAATTGAAGGCTTATTTTGAATTTGAGGAAAAAAAACAGCCCCTGATGGTCAAAGTATCGATTTCCGGCAATGACATGAAGGGAGCCAAACACAATCTGCAACAAGAACAACCAGGCTGGAACTTCGACACTGTAGTCCAAACAGCCCAAAATACCTGGCAAGCGGAACTATCCAAAGTGAAAATACAGGGCAGTGACACTGAACAGGAAACCCTTTATACAGCCCTATACCACACCTTTATTAGCCCTGCCGTTTATATGGACGTCGACGGAAGGTACCGGGGTGCAGATGGGGCGGTTCACAAGGCTGACAACTTCGTCAATTATACTACTTTTTCGTTATGGGACACCTTCAGAGCGCTTCACCCTCTCTTTACTCTGCTGCAGTCGGAACGAAACAGCCACATGATCCAATCCATGCTGGTCCATCAACAACAAAGTGCCATGAGCCTTCTTCCGGTGTGGTCCTTTCATGCCAATGAAACCTGGTGCATGATCGGCTATCATGGAGTCTCAGTCATCGCAGATGCCTATTTAAAGGGCATCACTCTGATTGATCCCACCAAAGCCCTTGAGGCGATGGTACAATCAGCCCAAACCGCCCAATATGGCGGCTTGGAGCATTATATGCGCTATGGTTACGTCCCCATCGATCTGGAAAAAGAAGGAGCATCAAAAACATTGGAATACGCCTACGACGACTGGACCATTGCCCGTATGGCACAAGCCATGGGAGAAGCCGAAACAGCCAGCCGTTTTTATAAACGAGCCAATTATTTTCGCAACATTTTCGATAAAAAAAGCCGTTTCATGCGTGCCAAAAAAAGTGATGGCCACTTCCGAGAGCCTTTTGATCCGATGGTCGCTGCTTATGGTGGTGACTATACAGAAGGCAACGCCTGGCAGTACAGCTGGTTTGTTCCCCATGACCCGGCAGCCCTGATTAAGCTAATGGGTGGCGATTCTGCTTTTTCTGACAAGCTTGACCAACTGTTCACCATCAGTGGAGATCATGAAAAGTACCGTGGGGTTGAGGATATCGCCGGCTTGATTGGTCAATACGCCCATGGCAACGAGCCCAGTCACCACATTGCCTACCTCTACCCCTTCGCAGGTAAAGCCTGGAAAACACAAGAACGCCTGAACCAGGTCATGACCGGCCTCTTCAATAATTCCCCACAGGGAATACCTGGTAATGAAGATTGCGGCCAAATGTCAGCCTGGTATCTCTTTACATCCTTCGGTTTTTACCCGGTAGCTCCCGGGAGTAATCAATACATTCTGGGACGACCCTTCCTGAGTCAAGCCCGGATATCTCTTCCAGATGGTAAGCAATTTGAGATAATCGCTCATCAGAGATCGAAGCAAAATATCTATGTTGGCTCAGTCCGCTTAAACGGCAATCCTCTCAATAGAACTTATATCGAACATAAGGAAATTGTTGCCGGAGGAAAGCTTGAATTCTTTATGACGTCAAAACCCAATCGGTCTTGGGGACAGTCGCTTAAAAACCGTCCTTACAGCCTATCGACCAGTCAAAAGAGAATTAAAATAACAAGAGGTGAAAAATGACCAAAGCCATGCCAATATTCCTGGCCTTTCTTCTCATGGGCGTTGCCGACGCCATGGGGCCGCTATCGAGTGCCGTATCAACAAATCCTTTTATGGCGGCGCTGATGCCCTTCTTTGTCTTCATTGCCTTCGCACTGTTCAGCCTGCCTGGCGGCCTGATGGCTGCCCGTATTGGCAAGAAAAAAGTGTTGCTGCTGGGTCTGACCCTGTGCAGTATTGCTTTGGCCGTTCCAACATTTATTATTCCTCCCTTTCCTTTGCTCCTGGCTTCTATCTTTTTACTGGGTATAGGCACTACTTTCCTGCAAGTATCCGGAAACCCCATCATGCGGGATGTCAGCAAAAGTGGTGATTTCAGCCGTAACCTGGCTCTGGCCCAGGGCATCAAGGGCTTGGGCTCCACCGCATCCACATATCTGGTCACAGCGGTCACATCACTGGCTATTTTTTCAGCTATGGGATGGCGTGGAGCTTTCCCCATTTTTCTGGCCATGACCCTCATTACCCTGATCAGTATAAAGCCGATGAAAATCGTTGAAACCCGAACCGACACGCCACCCAAGCTGAAGGATTCACTGTCCTTACTGCGCCAGAAACCATTTGCTTTGGCCGTATTGGGTATTTTCCTTTATGTTGGAGCGGAAGTATGTATAACCACTTTCATGAAACCTCTGTTACTCAGCAAAGGCTTTGGCGATAATCAGGCCGCACTGTTTGGCCCAAGTCTCTTCCTGGCTGCGTTGACTTTCGGGCGGCTGCTAGCGGGAAGTCTCAAATTGAGCCCCCACGTTTTTTTTCGTTTGTCCGCTTCACTGGGCCTGCTGGGATTATCTCTTGTGGTCAGTGGTATTGATTTATTGATCATTCCGGCAATTCTGTTTTGCGGACTGGGTTTTGCCAATATCTGGCCCATGTTATTCAGTATTACTGTTGAACGCCAACCTGAGCGGGCATCTGAGCTGAGCGGGCTCATGTGTATGGCCATCAGTGGTGGAGCTCTGATCCCGCTGTTAATGGCCAAGCTCGG
>Ga0105099_10002551_pt1 | contig 10783 bp, 15 predicted proteins | sample PPLLak3cmMay2015_2_FD_79138 | JGI IMG/M metagenome (GOLD analysis project Ga0105099, IMG submission 79138) | Freshwater sediment microbial communities from Prairie Pothole Lake near Jamestown, North Dakota, USA - PPLs Lake P8 Core (1) Depth... | ecosystem: Environmental > Aquatic > Freshwater >...
ATAACCGTAATAATCGGAATACGTATCATATATTTTAGTTTCTTTTTCACACTTTTCAAACACGTCTAAAGCAATTTTATTATCACGATATTTTTCCTTTAATTCTTTTATCCTTTTATTCATTTGCGAATAAAAATCAACCCAGCATAATTTTGGTATTGTAAAATGAGATATTAAGTTAAAACCTTCATCTTTAATCAGAGCGATATTGCTTTTTATATCCATTATAGCAGGATATTCTTCATCCCAGAATTCTTTTAATGGTTTTGGAAGGTTCGGTAATAGCAATACGGCTTCAGATACAACAAAATATCCTTTATTTTTTAGAAGTTGATTACATTTTTTTAATCCATTGCCAAATCCCATAACAAAAAGTGCTCCTTCAGACCAGATAATATCAAATGTATCATTTTTGAAATCCATCTCAAGCATTGATTGATTTTTTGTAATAACCCTATTACAAAATCCTGCCTTTGCCGCATTCTGCATTAAAATATCTAAAAAAGGCTGATAATTATCTAAAGCAATAATTTTACCTTTGGAGATTCTTGCTAACTCAAGAGTCTGAATACCATGTCCACATCCAATATCAAGAATCAAAGGTTCAGCAGGTAAACTTTTCAGATGAGAAAATGCTTTTCCAGTAGATTTGTTATCCCCTGGCCCGCCACGAGGGAGACTTAAAAATAATTCATAGAAATATTGCATGCCTTCCATTGAGATCACTTTCCTAATTTCTATTATGATAAGAAAGCCCAATCTTTATAAGTTATTGTAAAATTTTTATGACTACTATCACATTATTTTTTCAACAACTTTTTCAAAATCTTTCATAAAACTAGTATTCATAAGTTTATCAGGAAAACCAATTGAACCTTCAAGAGCCCAATCATAAGAAACACTACCAAGATACTTTAAATCTTTTTCTTTTGCATAATCAAAAATTAATGTTAAATCATTAATTTTCATATTCTCAACAATACCTAAAACCGGAAGTTTTAGTTCTGTTAAAATATTTAAAAGCTTGTCAACTGCACCTAGAGCAACCTTAGAAGGAGTACTTACAACAACAAACTTGGATTTTTTAATAAGATGAATAACATCAAGTGTTTCATCACCAATACCTGGTGGCATATCAATAATAAGATAATCAAGACTACCCCACTGCGTAATAGCAAGAAGCTCAATTATTACATTTGTAATATCTACTCCACGAAGCGGTGCAGGTTTATCCCCTGAAAAATAAACAATACTCATAAAACTGATACCAGAAATTTCATGCGGGAGAATCCCTTTTTCTTCTTTAGGAAAACTAAAATCATTAACACCTAGTATTATATGAAAAGAAGGACCATATATATCTAAATCAAGAAGACCAACTTTATATCCTTTTTTTGAAAGATTTAAAGCCAAACATGAAGAAACAAGGCTTTTACCAACGCCACCTTTGCCGCTTGCAACTGAAATGATGCATTTTATTTTGTCAAGTCTTTTATCAATTACACTAGTTCTAACATCCATTATTTTTCTCCTTTTATTTGTGTAATAGAAACCCCGCGACCGGCTGTTATTTCAAAATCAGGGCTACCACATTTAGGGCAACGCGTGTGAACAAAAGCAACTTCAGGAATAAAATGTATTGATTCTCCTTCCTCTTCACTTATTTTTTTCTTCATATCGGAAAAACTCCAAGTGTTTTCACAGTTTTTACATTTAAGTGTACTTTTTTCTGTTTTAATTATAATTTTTGTGTTTTTAAAAATTCCACCCTGCTCTTTGATTATTTCATCTAACGCAAACCTAAAAATATCTTTTTGTATCTGTTGTAGTTCTCCTAGTGCTATTTTTATTTCTGTGATTTTTTTCATTTTTTCTTTTTTAGATTCTTCAACAGCTGCAGTTAAAATTGATTCAGCTAATGCCCATTCATGCATAATAAAAATGGTTAAAAGAAAGTCTTGTTTAAAGCTTACTGCAGAAAAAATAAAAAACTATAGTCAATTACCTCGTTTTATGAAATATAACAAAAAAGAGTTGCTAAAAGAAAAAGTAGAACATATTGACATCAAAAAATTTAATGCAATACCATTAATACAAAGTTTTGATAAAATGGCTTTTCAATCTCGTAATCTTGCTAGAGCCTGTAAAATATATGATACAATGATTAAAGATAAAGACTGCACAGTTTTCTTATGTCTTGCAGGATCTCTAGTTTCTGCAGGACTTAAAAAAGTAATAGTTGATCTTGTAAAAAACAATATGGTAGATGCAATAGTTTCAACTGGTGCAATTGTTGTCGACCAGGATTTCTTCGAAGGCCTTGGGTTTTATCATTATCGTGGTTTTGTAAATGCTGATGATAACCAGCTTAGAGAAATTATGATAGACAGAATATATGATACATTCATCGATGAGGAAGACCTACGTGTCTGTGATATGACAACAAAAAAAATTGCTGACTCTATGAAACCTGGTGCATATAGCTCTCGTGAATTCATCTATAACATGGGAGAATACCTAGAAAAACACGGTAAACAAGAATCATTTGTACATGAGGCATATAAAAAACAAGTTCCAATATTTTGTCCTGCTTTTTCAGATAGCAGCGCTGGTTTCGGACTTATATCTCATCAAACTGAAAAAAAAGAAAAAAGTATCTCAATTGACTCTGTAAAAGATTTCAGGGAACTCACACAGATAAAAGTTAAATCAAAAGATTCAGGTCTTCTAATGATAGGTGGAGGAGTACCAAAAAACTTTGTTCAAGATACAGTAGTTGCAGCAGATATACTTGGTGTCAATGCACCTATGCATAAATATGCAATACAGCTGACTGTTGCAGATGAAAGAGATGGAGCGCTCTCAGGCTCAACACTAAAAGAAGCAAACAGTTGGGGAAAAGTTGATTCTGACTTAGAACAAATGGTCTATGGTGAGGCAACCGTAACATTACCACTTCTTGCAAGCTATGCATATCATAAAGAAAACTGGAAAAATAGAAAAGAAAAAAAATTTAACCAAATTTTTTAAAAAACATTTCTTTTTTAATGCAAAATCTTATAATAAAATTATAAGATAACCTTTATTGAGTAGAGAGGTATTTAATTGGATAACTGGAAAAACTCAGTATTACTTGAATCGGTCTTAAAAGCACTACATACTGTTGCTAGTCGTCGCACTAGTATTCGTATGGCTGATGAAACAATTGGTTCATCCATTAAAACACTAGAAAATAAATATGATTTTTTAAAATATGTAAATACAGGTGGAGTAAAAAATATTTCACAAACTGGTTTTGCAGTCAGTGTATCCCCTGAAATAAACACAGTAAGCCCTGAACGTATTGGTAAGGCACTAGAGGCACTTATTCGCGTGGTCTATAATGATGTTGGAAACGAGGCAGGATTATATTTTATAACAGAACTCAAAGAGCACTCTGGAGAACAAATTACTAGAATGATTAATACTTTAGATGTTGATCTTGACCAAGTTCAACTCGAGCAACATTATGCTTTCCGCAGAAATGAACGTAAAAAACAAATTCAAAAAATGGCTAGCACAGGACGGCTTGACGGTAAACAACCAGATAATTTACTTGGCTATACTTGGGACAGTGTTTCGTCTTGGCGCCATGAACCAGGGAGTAAATATTGTACCTTGTATGATAAACAAGGAAAAGTAGTAGATCGACTCAACTTAGACAGAATAATACAAAATTATGTCGAAAAACTCTCAGGATATGTTGATGTTGACCCACGCGAGATAGAACGGGAAACACAACTCTATGAAAAAGAATACAAACTACTAAAAATGATGCTGGAACGCGACATGGATGCAGAAACCGCGCAACATATGCTAAATGTGTCTCGTGATGATCTTAACAACATGATAAAAAAACTATCAGAGATGGAGATGCTTCAGTTTGTAAGCTTTGATACAATTGAGATTACTGAGACAGGCATTGGTTTTATTAATAAAAAAGAGAAAGATAAAGAAAAATAATCCAAAAAGCAGGAACAATTAAATATTTCATATTTTTTAATATGCTTCTAAAAATGTCAGAATCTTATAATAAACTGTATAAATTGCATCAAAATCTTAAAGAAAGAAAGAAAGTTGCTGTTGCTTTTTCAGGTGGTGTAGATAGTACGTTTTTAGCAAAAATTGCTTATGATACTTTAGGTGAAAACGCAATTGCAATCACAACAACTTCTGCAACGCATCCTCAATGGGAACTAACACAAGCAAAAAAACTTGCAGCAGAAATAGGGATAAAACAAATACTTATTAATTCAAATGAAATAGATATCAAAAATTTTTCTGAAAATAATAAAAATAGATGTTACTACTGCAAAAAAGAGTTGTTCACAAAAATAAAACAAATAGCTGCAAACAATAATGCAAAGTATGTTATTGATGGATCCACAACAGATGATGATTTTGATTATCGTCCTGGTTTAAAAGCTCTAAAAGAACTAGGAATAATTAGTCCTTTAAAGGATGCAGGTTTTACTAAACAAGAAATTAGAAATTTATCAAAAAAGATAGGACTTCAAACATGGAACAAACCCTCTTTTGCATGTCTTGCATCAAGATTTCCATATAAAATAAAAATAACCAAAGAAAGATTAAATTCCATCGAAAAAGCAGAAGATTTCATACGTTCTCTTAAAATAAAACAATTTCGCGTACGTTTTCATAACGAAATTGCAAGAATAGAAGTCGAAAAAGACGAGTTTAAAATTATTTTAGATAACTCAGAAAATATTGTTAAACATTTAAAAGAATTAGGATTTACATATATCACTCTTGATATTCAAGGATTTAGAAGCGGCAGTTTAAACGAGGTTCTTAAAAAATGAAAAAAATACTTCAGGATTACAAAAAAGGGAAAATTAGTCTTAAGGAAATTTTAGAAGAAATCAAAAAACTACCTTACGAAGACCTTGGTTTTGCAAAAATCGACAATCATAGAGAAATTAGAAAAGGTTTTCCTGAAACAATTTTTTGTCAAGGAAAAACAACATTGCAGATACTAGCAATCATTGAAAATATGAATAAAAATAATCATAATATTCTTGCGACAAAAGCAAATGAAAAAATCTTTGAGGCTGTGAAAAAAAAGTTTTCACAAGCAGAATATAACAATGAAGCTAAGACGATCATCATTAAAAAAGAAAAGATAAAACCAAAAAAAGGAAAAATACTAATTATCACAGCAGGAACATCAGATATACCTGTTGCTGAAGAAGCAGTAGTCACAGCAGAACTTATGGGAAACAAAGTTGAAAAAGTATATGATATTGGCGTTGCCGGTATACATAGAATATTTGATATAAAAGAAAAAATTTTTGATGCAAATGTCATAATTGTAATTGCTGGTATGGAAGGCGCCCTTGCTAGTATCGTCGGTGGGTTAACATCAAAACCAGTGATTGCTGTTCCTACAAGTGTTGGTTATGGCGCAAGTTTTAAAGGAATTGCACCACTGCTTACAATGATGAATTGCTGCGCAGAAGGAGTTGTTGTTGTAAACATCGATAATGGATTTGGCGCAGGATATTTTGCTAATTTAATTAACAGGTGAAATAAATGGTTACAGCATATTTTGATTGTTTTTCAGGAATAGCAGGAGACATGATACTTGGTGCATTTGTTGATCTTGGAATGGATATAGATTTTTTTAAAAAAGAAATAAAAAAACTTAATATTTCTGGATATAAAATTACTGTTAAACAAGTTAAAAAAAATAATATCGCTGCATCAGATGTATATATAAAAGTTAGTGAAAAACAACCTTGTCGTACTCTAGAACACATAAATAATTTAATTGATGATAGCAAACTTACCGATGATGTTAAAAATCTTAGTAAAAAAATTTTTTATAATCTTGCAAAAGCTGAAAGTAAAGTTCATAATGAACCTTTAGAAAAAGTTCATTTCCATGAGGTTGGAGCAGTAGATTCAATAATTGATATTGTTGGATCGACTATTGCGATTAAATATTTTGGGATAAAAGAAGTTTATTGTTCTTGTCTACCTTTAGGTAGTGGTTTTGTAGTTTGTCAGCATGGAAAAATTCCTATTCCTGCACCAGCTACAAAAGAATTACTAGTTGGGATTCCCACATATGAGTTAGATAGTGGCCATGAAATGGTAACACCTACTGGTGCTGCAATTATTACTACGATTTGTTCAAACTTTGATAAAAAACCAAAACTCGTAAATGAAAAAATTGGTTATGGCACGGGTAAAATAAAAAGTAGTCAACCAGGTGTGTTAAAAATTGTTTTAGGTGATTTATAAAAAAAATAAAGAAAAAAAATATTTTTTAATTTTTTATTGAGTTTATTTTTTGTAAATGGGGTACTTTATTGTAGATATAAACCATTACCAGCCAGATACAAACTATAGATATAGTCATTGTTCCACCAACTATAGCCATCTCTTGTAACATAACTGGTATTTCTGCTGGTGTCTGCATAGCAGTCAAAAAAGGTGGATACAAAACAATTTCCCCATGTGCAATATGTTCTACTGCAAGCATTATCGCTCCACCACATATCATTATATTTAACCAGCCTATTTTTAGATTTTCAGGTATTTTTTTCCTAAAAACCGTTGTTACTATCGCAAGGCTCATTGGTGCTATAAAACATGCCATTTTTATTTTCCTCCTACAATTTTTGCTTTTGGTTTAGACATAATTAAAAGAATTTCCCAGAACACAAATATTGGAATTAACATAACAATTCCAAGTAGCATTCCACTTGTGATAAGCCCATCTGTTTCAAGTTCTATAAATTCTCCACCCTCGTAACCAAGTATATGATCTACAAGTATCATTATAGATGTTCCCCACAGCATTAAACTTAGAATATCCAGCTTATAAATTTTTGGTTTTATATACCATATTGCAGTTACAGCAATTGCTGCAAGCATTGTTGTTACAAGCCACATAATACATTTTCCTCCTTAACATCTTTTAGTTTTGTGACATGGAAATATCTGTCTATTATTTAACAATTTTGGTAGCAAAAAATTTAAATTCGTGCTACTTTTACCTGTAAAACGTGCCACCATGGTAGAAAAAATAACTAGATTTGGTGTGAGTATAGAACCAGAACTACTAAAAAAATTTGATAAAATAATCAAAAAAGAAGGCTATACAAACAGAAGCGAAAAAATAAGGGATTTAATAAGAAAAAATCTAATAAACCAAGAGGTAACAGACCCGGATTCAGAAGCAATAGGTACTCTTACAATGATATATGATCATCACACAGGCAATCTTACAAATAAGTTACTAGACTTACAACATGACCACCACAACGAAATACTAACAACTACACATGTACACATAGATCACCACAACTGTTTAGAGGTATTAGTCTTAAAAGGCAAAACCGGAACTATACAAAAACTTGCAGAAAACATAATAGCATTAAAAGGAATAAAAAATGGAGAATTAGTAATTACTAAAAGTTCTATCTAATGACTTTCATTCATTGCTTCATTTAACTCTTTAACAAATTTTTTAACATTTACACCATGAACACTTGTAATATCACTTATTTTTTCAAAACTTGCGGCAATACAACCAATGCAACCCATATTATACTTTTGAAAAACAGATATTACTTCAGGATGATTCTCAATTACTTCGCGTATATTCATATCCTCTGTTATTTTTCCACATGACATATTTCTTTTCACCTTGATTTAACAATTGTTACTATATATTAACTGTATAAACATAAACTATAAAAAAATATGCTAAGGAGAAGAACCCGGACGGAAAAAGTAGCCGGGAGAAGAAAAATATTGAGGGGACCGTCCGGTTTGGATACACGCTTCAAAAAACATACCAGCATCTTAATATTTAAACAAAAACATGGGGTGACTGAAAGTATTAAAAACCATTTTAAAATATTACAAATAAAAAAGGTGAAATCAAATGGACGAAACTCTTCTATTGATAATATTATTTATTTTTGTAGGAATATTGGAAATTATACTAGGTATACCACTAATGTTTGAAAAAATCAAACCAAACTGGCTTTATGGATTCAGACTACCAAAAACCGTTTCAAACAAAAAAATATGGTACCTAGTAAATAAACAAGCAGGAAAAGACTTTGTAATATCTGGAATCATTTTAACAATCACATCTTTAATTTTACTACAAATAAATACAAATCTTGATATTCTTACAATAACAACAATTCAAACACTAATTATGATGATACTAATTACAATAATAATAGCACGAGGTTTAATACTAATCAAAAAACTTTAGATATCAAACAAAACCTGAACACAAAAAGGCTTACTTTTTTTAACCTCAAGCATATGATAAGTAACAGCCTTTATTTCAGCACCAATTTTATGTTTAGACAAATTAAATTTTTCACCATAAAACGTACCTTTCAAACTCTTTTCGGCCTCATCAACATCTAACTTAAAAAAACCAAAAACCAGATTATTAGCACTATGAAGATACAAAAGCTCAGAAAGAAAATCAACAAGCAACTGCTCAAGATCAGATGCTTTCAGTTCTATATTATACTGACCAGTACTTTCAACTTCTGAATTATCAGTAATAATATCAAACATGCCTTTTGCTGCATTTTCAAAAGCCTCACTAAGAGTCTTACCATAAGCCTTAATGCCGACATCTGCAGTATGATCGACCAACTCATATTTTTTCATACAAAAACCTTCAGTTTTTTAAAAAAATATAATTATTTATAAACATTTAATTAAACATATAGTTTTTTAAATTTTCAAAACATTACATTTTTTAAATTAAAGTCTAAAGAATGTGTTTTTATGAAAGAAAAAATAATGGTAGTTGATGACGAACCAGATGTTCTTGAATCCTTAAAACTAGTATTAGAACATGAAAAATACGATGTTGTAACTGCTACAAATGGTATCGAATGCCTAAGTGAAATAGAAAAAGGATTCAAAGGAATAATACTACTGGATCTTATGATGCCTCAGATGGATGGATGGGAAACAATAAAAGAAATAATAAAGAAAGGATATATAAAAGATGTAGCAATAGAAATAATAAGTGCACTAGGAATAAGAGAAAACAAACAGATGGGACAACTCGAACCATACATATATGATTATTTAACAAAACCCATAGACCTTAAAGATCTAATTCAAAGCGTTGAAAAATGTAATGCTTATCTTTTTGCAAGAAACACTGAATCAAAAATATAAAAAAAATAGTATTGCTCAAATATCTAAATATCTTAAACTACGCATCTGCTGTATAAATAAAAACAACCGTTGATCAATGTTTTTTTCATCTGGAAACTCTTTTTTTACTATTTCCAAAACATCCTTTACCGTGTTTACCCCATCACAATTTTGCCAGACAATACTACCAAGTTTGTCAAGATTTCCCATAAAATGATTATCTTTTTTAATAATACGACAAAAAGATTTACCGAAGTTACTTTTAAACTTCGGCACTTTTATTTGGACAAAACCTTTGCTATTAAGCTCCCATTCAAAGTCACGCCTACAAGGGGTATATTTTAGGAATTCTTCTTCAGTTGGTAGTAAAGGTTTTTCGTTTTTACTCTTTTTTATCATTAGCAAAGATTTCCCTCAGTGGGATATATGCCAGAAGCACTGCTATAAACAAGAATATTAGTATGCTTGGTAGTATCGGCGGGAAATTAAACAGTGAAAGGTTAATTCCACCAATTATCATGAAAGCAACTATAACACCCATGAGTGCTTCTCCAGCGATTAACCCGGCCGTGAGAAGTAAACCAGTTCTTATAATCTTTTCCTTTGGTTTCACATCAGTTTGTTTAATTGCAAGCTCCCACTCGGAAAGTTCTTCTTCAGTGGCACTTCCATATTTCTTGGCAATGCGTCTATCTGTAAAGTAGCGTATTATACCACCAGCAAAAATTGGAGTGCTAAGTGTAAAAGGCAAATAAATTCCAATTGCAACAGGAAGCACCGGCAAATCAATAAGTATCAGTACAAAGGCAAGAACAGCACCAGCAAGAACAAACGGCCAGACCATACCTCCACCAAGAACTCCTTCAACAATACCACTCATGAGAAAAGCCTGCGGTGCAGGTAAATTGGTACTGCCGATTTTATATGCTTGGTTAAGTGCAGACACTACAAGCGCAAGAATTGGTGCTGCTGCAAGAACTCCAACGATTTCTGCAATCTGTTGGTTTCTAGGTGTTGCACCAATCATTTGACCGCAAGTAAATGATTGAAGTACGTCTCCTGATATCGCTGCTGCACAACAAATAATTGCAGCAATAAGAATTGCAATACCATAAGCACCAACATTACCAGAAAGACCAAAACCGAGCAATATAAGTGAAGTAATTAGAAGAACTGAAACAGTTACACCACTAATTGGGTTGTTTGAACTTCCAAGTAACCCCGCCATGTAACCTGCAATGGCACTAGCGATAAAAGCAAACAATATTGCAAACACAGCCATTACCCCAGATACAGCCCATTCACTTGAAATATAACCATAAAGTAAAAACACAGGTATTGTAAGTGCACCAATTGCTAGAAATACAAATTTAATGTTTAAATCTTGATCAGTACGCTTTTTAACAGCTGTTTTTCCGCCTTTTAAACCAGCAACCGCCTCTTTGATTCCTTCTGAAAGATTTGAACGAAGTTTAAAAATTGTATAAAGTCCACCTACAACCATTGCACCTACACCAATATAACGAATGTAACTACCCCAGATTTTAAAGAAACCCCAAATCTGAGTACC
>Ga0105099_10002552_pt1 | contig 10780 bp, 9 predicted proteins | sample PPLLak3cmMay2015_2_FD_79138 | JGI IMG/M metagenome (GOLD analysis project Ga0105099, IMG submission 79138) | Freshwater sediment microbial communities from Prairie Pothole Lake near Jamestown, North Dakota, USA - PPLs Lake P8 Core (1) Depth... | ecosystem: Environmental > Aquatic > Freshwater >...
CCCGCATCGCAATCCTACTTCAGCCACAGGATACCATCATTCTGGAATTTGAAAACCGGTTTTGGGGGTGAACCGGTCACCAGAAAGGCGGCCAGACGTTCCATCAGAGGCAGGCGGCCGACCAGCCTAAAGTCTTTAAGGGGTTTTTATCATCGGTTTCTGCAAGAACCTGCCGGGGGCCTTTTGCCTTGGGTTGCTGTGAAGGTAAAAACGGAGAATACCCAAAAAAATTAAACATGACCAGTGCAAATTAAAGGCACGGCGGATTGGACCCGGGTCCGCCCTGCGCATTCCGGCTTGACCTGCCGGGTCCTTTTTGACTATGATCGCCCGAATTACCGATTGGAATGCGACTGCCTGTGGTCGCACCTGCGGCAACTCCTTTCGAGGTGCCCGTTTTTCGGAGCCAGCGATGCTGACTTGGATAGCCATCAAGACCTTGATCGGCCATAAAGCCTTTTCCATGTCCTTACCGTGAAAGGAGTCAAAAAATGGCGGTAATTACCATTTCTCGGCAGTTTGGTGCCGGCGGTATCACCCTGGGCCAGCAGCTGGCCAAAAAACTGGGCTACGGTTTCATCTACGAGGAGATCATCGAAAAGGTGGCCGAAAAGGCGGCGGTATCCAAGGATTGGGTCAAATCGCTGGACAAGGACGGCGGCGGTACCTTGTCCAATTTCATGGCCGGATTTGTGCCCTCGCGCCTGATCGACCATATTTTCGATACCCAGCGGCAATACATGGACGAAAAGACCTACATCAAACTACTTTACCAGATTGTTCCCCAGATCGCCCAGCGCGACAATATAGTAATCATCGGCCGGGGCGCGCAGTTTATTCTCAAGGATTACCCCGATACGCATCACGTGCTGCTGATCGCCGATCTGGCCCATCGGATCAACTTCATGATGCGTCGTTATCAATTGACCGAGGATGCCGCCCGCAAAGCGGTCACCAAAGAGGACCTCCGCCGACGCAAACTGTTGCGGCTCTTTCAGGTGGCGGATCACGATCGCCCCGATCATTACGATCTGGTGCTCAACATGGGCAAAATCAACATCGACCTCGCCCAGGAGCTGGTCTGCGATCTGCTGGTGGCCTGAAGGTTCCGCCTTGCCCATTTCCAAACTCTTTATCGATGCGGCGGTTGCCGATCATCCGCTGGTCGACCGCATCCAACGCCGGTTGGGGATTGCCGCCCAGCCGGTGACCGACGGCCGTCCGGTTTTCGAACAGGTGGCCGCCGCCGCCGATCCGGTCCAGGCCGCAAAAGAGATGCTGTTCCTGACCCGCAACAAGGGCGCGTTCGTGCGCAAATGCCCCGGTACGCGGTCCTACACCTGTTGCGGCTACCAAATTTTGCATGTCGCCACCTTTTGCGTCATGGACTGCTCCTACTGTATCCTGCAGTCCTATTTTCATCCGCCCCTGCTGCAATTTTTTCTCAACCACGACGATATGCTGCAGGAGTTGGCGCAGGCTTTCGCGCAGCCCGCCATCAGCCGGATCGGTACCGGCGAGTTTACCGACAGCCTGATCTGGGAGCCCTGGACCGGCCTGTCCCAAACGCTGGTCGCGCGCTTTGCCCGCCAGGACCGCGCCGTTTTGGAGCTGAAGACCAAAACCACGGCCATCCTTGATCTGCTTCAGCTGCCGCACAACCGCAAAACGATCCTCGCCTGGTCGGTCAACACACCGCGGGTGATCGCGACCGAAGAACGCCGCACCACCTCGCTCAGCGCCCGGCTGCAGGCGGCCGCCAAGGCCGAGGCGCACGGCTACCCCCTGGCCTTTCATTTCGACCCCATGGTGATTTATGAGGGCTGCGAAGCGGATTACCAAGCCGTGGTTGCGGACATTTTTTCGTATGTCGCCCCCCAAAACATTGTCTGGATCAGCATCGGCACTTTCCGCTTCATGCCGGATCTGAAACCGATTTTGCAGCAGCGTTTTCCCGACTCGCGCATTCTCTATGGCGAATTTATTTCCGGGTTGGACGGCAAGATGCGCTACTTCAAACCACTGCGGATTCGCCTCTACCAGTCGGTGATCCGGGCTATCCGCGAGGCCGCGCCCGACGTTCTGATCTATTTCTGCATGGAAGACGACGAGGTCTGGCAGAAGAGCCTCGGATTTCTGCCGGCCGAGCGCGGCAGCCTGTCTCAGATGCTCGACCGCAGCGCCGTTTCGCACTGTGAGCTGGATGCCGGCCTGCTCGCCTGACCCCCTGCGGATCTTTTCACGCAGGGTCCTCGGCCTCCTCTGCGGGCTGCTCCTCGCGCTGGCCCCCGCGGCGGCCGCCGTTGCCGGTTGGGAGCGGGTTCGCTACGTCAACGACGGGGATACCGTTGTACTGGAAAATGCTGAGCGGGTGCGCTACCTCGGGATCAACACCCCGGAGATTGGCGATGCGCACGGGCCTTCAGAGCCTTTCGCCCAAGCTGCCCGCAGGTTCAATGCCCGCCTTGTTCTGCATCAGAAAGTGCGCCTCGAGTACGATCGTCAGCGGCAGGACCGCTATGGTCGCCAACTGGCCTACGTTTTTTTGGAGGACGGGACCATGGTCAACGAGGCCCTGCTGCGGGAGGGCTTTGCCTATTGTCTCTACCGCAGCCCCAACGACCGTTACGGCCAGCGCCTGCTTGAACGTCAGCGGGAGGCGCTGCGCGCCGGCCGCGGCATTTGGCGGGTTCTGCCGGAGCGCAAAGGGCAGCGCTATATAGGCAATACCCGCTCGCGCCGCTTCCACCGCGCCGGCTGCACGCTCGGAGACGCGATCGGGCAGGCTCAGCGCGTGCTGTTCGATTCGCTGCGGGATGCGTTCTGGGAAGGGTTTGCGCCGGGCCGCTGCTGCTTTCCACACGGGCTGACACCCTGAAAGCGGGGCAGGGGAGGAGGGCCGAAAAAAAACGGCCGCCGCCGGCGTGGTCACTTGCCGCGCCGGCGGCGGCCGTTTATGGTTTCAACGGGGGTGGGGGGTTACCCCTTTTCCTTGAGGGCCGCCTCGATAACCTTTTCCGCCAGCTGGGCGGGCATCTCATCGTAGTGCGAGAATTCCATGGTATACAGGCCCCGTCCGCCGGTCATGGAATTTAGGTCGGGGGCGTAAGTTAGAAACTCCGCCATGGGAACCTGCGCCTTGATGACCTGGTATTTGCCCTCACTGTCCATTCCCAGCACCCGACCGCGCCGTCCGTTGAGATCCCCCATGATATCCCCCATGAACTCGTCGGGAGTCGTGATGGTAACGCTCATGATGGGCTCCAGCAGAACGGGCTTGGCATCCTCGGCGGCTTTCTTGAAGGCCAACGAACCGGCGATCTTGAAGGCCATTTCCGAGGAGTCCACCGCGTGGAAGGACCCGTCGTCCAAGGTCACCTTGAAATCAACACACGGAAAACCCGCCAGAACCCCTCTGCGGGCGGACTCCTGGACACCTTTTTCAACCGCGGGGATGTAGGTTTTGGGAATCGCTCCGCCGACAATGGCGTCCACGAACTGCAACCCTTCGCCCCGGGGCAGGGGTTCCATCTGGATCCAGCAGTCCCCGAACTGGCCGTGGCCGCCGGTCTGCTTTTTATGCCGGCCCTGAACCCGCACCTTTTTCTTGATGGTTTCGCGGTATGGGATCTTGGGGGTGTTGAGGTGTACCTCCACGTTGTACTTGCGTTTCAATTTTTCGATGGTGGCTTCGATGTGCACCTGCCCCATGCCGGAGAGAAGGATCTCGCTGGTCTCGGCATTGCGGTCGACCTTGAGGCCTGGGTCTTCCTCGAGCAGCTTGGTCAGCGAGCTGAAAATTTTGTCTTCATCCCCCTTGGACTTGGGCACCAGCGCAAAGGAAATCAGGGTGGGCATCGATTTGACGCATTCAAACCGGATCTTGGCACTTTCGTCGCAAAGGGTGTCGCCGGTGGTGGTTTCCTTGAGTTTGGCAAAGGCCACGATGGTGCCGGGGCCTGCCTCGGTGACGGGTTTCTGTTCTTTGCCGGCGATGGTCAGCAGCTGGTTGTAGCGTTCACGGCACTCCTTGGTGGCGTTGTAAAGGTTCCCGTCGCCTGAGAGCCTGCCGGAAACCACCCGAAAGATCGAAAGACGCCCGGCGTAAGGGTCGGCGATGGTTTTGAAAACGAACCCCGAAAAGGGTGCTTCCGGGTCCGGCGCGCGCTCCACGCTTTGGCCGCTGGCGGGATCGATGCCCTTCCGGGGGCCGCGCGCTTGGGGAGACGGCATGCTGGCGGCGAAGAAATCCATCAACAGGTCGATTCCGATGCTGCGGGTGGCGGAGCCGCACAGCACCGGGCTGAAGGTGCGGGCGATCAGGCCCTTGTGCAGGGCCGCGCGAATGTCCTCATCGGAGATCGCTTCACCTTCAAGGTAGCGCTCGATCAGTTCGTCGTCGGCTTCGGCGACGTTTTCAATCAGGGCCTCCCGTTCCGTATCCACCAGATCCTGCATATCGGCAGGAATATCGCCGGCCGTGGCCTTGCCGTATTCGTCGTAGAGGTAGGCCTTCATGCCGATGAGATCGACCACTCCCCCGAAATCGGCTTCGGAACCGATGGGCAGCTGGATGATGATGGGTTTGGGGTCTTCGAAGCTTTTGTGGGCATCGTCGAGCGAGCGGTCAAAATCGGCCCGCTCCCGGTCGAGTTTGTTGACAAAAATGGCCACGGGCATGCTGAACTGGCGCGCAAGTTCCCAGGCCTGTTCGCCTTGAACTTTGACCCCGTCGACGGCGTCGATCACCACCAGGGCGGCGTCCGCCCCCTGAAGGCAAAATTTGGTGTCGGTGAAGAAGTTCATGTCGCCCGGCGTGTCGATCAGGCATACGGTGTGCTTTTTCCAGAGGTATGAATGAAATCCGCTGCTGATGCTCGAACCGCGTTTCAACTCCTCGGGTTCGAAGTCCATTGCGGTATTGCCGTCTTCCACCCGCCCCAGGCGGTTGATGACCCCGCTTTTGAAAAGCATCACTTCGGCAAGCGAGGTTTTTCCGGAACCGCTGTGGCCCACAAGCGCAACGTTTCTTAGTTTGTCCACCATCTCACTCATCTAAGCTCCTCTCTGCTTCCGAAATTTTGGTTGGAAAAGGCCGGGTTAGACCCAGTTCAACATTTTCTATCCGGTTGACCTGAAAAAATCAACCCCAACTTTTTGGTTAATCCTGCGGGAATAGGGGGCTTTTGCGGGTCGGTTGCGACGGCTGTCTCACGGCGCCACCAGGTGAATGATAAACTCCTGGTTGCCCTTGGGACCGAGGATCGGGGAGGGGATGACGGCGGTTGCGGTGAGACTCAGGCCCTCGAAAAAGCGGGTGAGGCGCGCAATCACCTCCTGATGCAGGGCGCCATCACGGACCACCCCGCCCTTGCCGACCCGCCCCTTGCCGACTTCAAATTGAGGTTTGATCAGGGCCAAGATGTCTCCCTGGCTGCGCAGAAACGGCAGTGCAGCAGGAACGACGATCTGAAGGGAGATAAAGGAGGTGTCGATCGTGACAAGCTCCACCGCCTCCGGAATGCGGTCGGGTGGCAGGTAGCGAATGTTGCTGCGTTCGATGACGACCACCCGCGGATCACCGCGCAGTTTCCATGCGAGCTGGCCGTAGCCCACATCCACAGCATAGACCCTGCGGGCCCCCCGCTGCAGCAGGCAGTCGGTAAAGCCGCCGGTGGAGGCGCCGACATCCAGACAGCACTTGCCGGCAACCTTCAGGTCAAGGGCTTCCAGGGCGGCTTCCAGTTTCAGGCCGCCCCGGCTGACGTAGGCCAGCGCCTCGCCCTTGAGCTTCAGGACGACGGGCTCCGCCAACAGGGAGCCGGGTTTGTTTACCGGAAAGTCATCGGCCAGGACTCTGCCCGCGATGATCAGCGCCCGGGCGCGCTGCCGCGTGGCGGCAAGCCCGCGCGCCACCATCAGGAGATCGGCCCGTTTTTTAGTCGAGGTCATTTCGGGGCGGACGAGGTGCTTTCGAGCAGTTTGTGGGCCGTCGCGACAATGGCGGCGGCATCGACACCGTAACGCGCGCGCAGAATTTTCTGCGGCCCGTGCTCCACGAAGGTATCCCCCACGCCTATCCGTCGGAGCGCAAAACCGGTCAGTCCGCGGTCGGAGAGGGCTTCCAGCACGGCGCTGCCGAAACCGCCCTGGCGCACGTTTTCCTCGACGGTGACAATCCTGGGGATCTTTGCCGCCAGATCGGAAATCAAATCGATGTCAAGGGGTTTGACAAAGCGGCAGTTGACCACCGTTGCCGCGATGCCGTCTTTTGCCAGCAGGGCGCGGGCCTCAAGGGATTCCTGTACGCCCTGGCCGATGGCCAGCAGCAGAAGGTCGTCGCCCGTGGCAAGGACTTCCCCTTTGCCGATCGCAAGCGGGGTGTCGTCTTTTTCCACTGCTACGCCCACGCCGATTCCCCGGGGATAGCGAAAGGCCACCGGGCCGTTGTGGGCCAGGGCGGTGACCAGCATTCGCCGCAGTTCGTTTTCGTCCTTGGGGGCCATGACCACCATGTTGGGCAGGCTGCGCAGGAAGGATAGATCGAACAAGCCGTGGTGGGTGGCGCCGTCTTCCCCGACGATGCCACCGCGGTCCAGTGCAAAGACCACCGGCAGCGAATCAAGGCAGACATCGTGCAGAATCTGGTCGTAGGCCCGCTGCAGGAACGTCGAGTAAATCGCCACCACCGGCTTCATCCCCTCGGCGGCCAGCCCCGCCGCGAACGTAACGCCATGCTGCTCGGCAATGCCCACATCAAAAAAACGCTCGGGGAAGAGTTCCGAAAACTGATGCAGACCGGTTCCCTCCGGCATTGCAGCGGTAACCGCGACAATCGCGGGGTTTTCTGCGGCCAATTCCACGAGGCTCTGGCCGAAGACCTGGGTGTAGGTGGGTGCGCTGCAGGAGTGCTGAACGCAGTTGCCGGTGTTGACTTCGAAGCAGCCGCATCCGTGGAAATAGACCGGGTTCTCCTCGGCGGGCGGGTAGCCCTTGCCTTTTTTGGTGGTCACGTGCAGCAGCACAGGCTCCTGCAACGCCTTGACGTTGTAAAGGATGTCGATCAGGTGATTGAGGTTGTGACCGTTGATGGGGCCGAAGTAGGTGAAGCCGAAGGCCTCGAACAGCATCCCGGGAGTGATGAAAGTTTTAAATGACTCCTCGGAGCGTTTGGCAATCTGGTAGACGTCATCGCCGATCTTGGGAAGCGATTTGAGAAACTCCCCAAACTCCTTGCGCAGATCCTGGAGGTACTTGGCCGAGAAGGTGCGGCTGAGAAAAGAGGAGAGGGCGCCGACGTTGCGGGAAATGGACATGTCGTTGTCGTTGAGGATGACGATCAGGTCCTTGTGAATGTCCCCGGCTTGGTTCAGGCCTTCATAGGCAATTCCGGCGGTCATGGAGCCGTCGCCGATGACCGCGATCACCTTGGCGGGGTCGTTTTTGAGGCGTTTGGCGCACGACATTCCCAGACCGGCGGAAATCGAGGTACTGCTGTGGCCTGCGGAAAAGGCGTCGAAGGGGCTTTCCGAGCGGCGCGTAAAACCGCACAGGCCCCTGAACTGGCGCAGGGTTGAAAAGCGGTCGCGGCGGCCGGTCAGCAGTTTGTGGGCATAGGCCTGATGTCCCACATCCCAGATGAGTTTGTCCACCGGCGTGTCAAAGACGTAATGAATCGCGATCGCCAGCTCAACCGCGCCTAAACTGGGTGCCAGATGACCGCCGGTATGGGATACGACCTCGACGATCTGTTGCCGGATTTCGGCCGCCAGGATCGGCAGCTGCTTGCGGCTCAAGGTTTTCAGATCATCCGGTGAGTCGATTCGGGTCAATAAGCACAAGACAGTTCCATCTCCTCCATATCGCGGGGCTACCGTCGCCGGCTGACGATGTATCGGGCGATCGCCCGAAGCGGGTCTGCTTTCGTATCAAATCCGGCGATGGTCTGCAAGCCTTCCGCCACCAGATCCCGCGCCAGGGTCTTGGAACGCTCCAGACCCAGGAGGGCGGGATAGGTGGTTTTGCTGCGGGCGGCATCGGTTCCGACCGCTTTTCCAAGCGCTGCAGGGTCCCCCTCGACGTTGAGATTGTCATCGGTCACCTGAAAGGCCAGTCCGATTTTGGCGCCATAGTCTTCCAAAACGCGCACCTGGTCTTCATCGCCTCCGCCCCACAGGGCCCCGCTGCCGACAGCGGCCGTGATCAGGGCGCCGGTTTTGAGGCCGTGCAACTCGGCCAGGCGGTCCAGCGCCAGGGGTCGGCCCTCGGCGGCGATATCGCGCATCTGGCCTTCGATCATTCCGCGGCAGCCGGCGGCGCGAGCGATACGGGTAATCGCGGCAGTCCGTTTTTCAGGTGCCGGCTGGTTGTCGGCACTGGGTTGGGCCAGGACCTGGAAGGCGAGGGTCAGCAGGGCGTCTCCCGCGAGAATGGCGGTGGCTTCGTCGAAGGCCACGTGGCAGGTCGGCTGGCCCCGGCGCAGGGCGTCGTCGTCCATGGCCGGAAGATCATCGTGGATCAGCGAGTAGGTATGAATCAGCTCCAGGGCGCAGGCCGGCTCGAGGACCGCTTCAGGTTTTCCCCCGATGGCTTCGCAGGCCGCCATGCAAAGCACCGGGCGAATGCGTTTGCCGCCGGCCGCAAGCGAATAGCGCATGGCGTCGATCAGACGGCCGGGGTCACCGAGTCCCTCGAATATGCGCGCCAGGGCGGCATCGACCTGACGCCGTCGCAGGTCGAGATAGGGCGGCAGCTCAAACATCGCTCTGGTCGCTATTTTCCGGGAAGGGCACTTCGGTCGGATTGCCGGCGGAATCCTGCATCAGCAGGATGACCCGCTTCTCGGTTTCATCGAGCTTATCGGCGCACAACTTGGAGAGCCGGACGCCGTCTTCAAATTTTTTCAAGGCTTTCTCAAGGGGCAGATCGCCGGATTCCAGCTCATGGACGATCTCCTCGAGCTGCTGCAGGGCTTTCTCAAAGTTGGGGGAGGCCATGATCGCTTCTGTCCTCGATTTTACAGGTTAAACTTCCCTTTGCGACGATCACCCGAAGAAATTGGCCGATGTCGACCTGGCGGTTGTCCCGAACCACGTTGCCGTCGGCAAGGGTGCGGGTGATGCTGTAGCCGCGCGCCAACACTGCCGGGGGACCCAGGGCACTCAATTTTCCGGCTGCACCATCCAGTCGGTATCTTTCTATTATCATCTTTTTTTGAAACAAACTTAGAATTTTAGAAGTTATTACTTCAATGGTTGCTTTATAGCGTCGGATGGTTTCGGCCGGAGAATGGTCGCACAATTTCTTAACCCGCCAGACGAGGCGTTCGCGGCGCATCTGGAGGTCGCGGGTGACCGTACGGTGCAAACGACCGACCTGATCGTCGAGCCGCAGCCGCAGGTCTTGGAGTCTTTTGCGAGGGTCGACCAGGGCCCGGCGCGTCTGCCGCAGGGTTATGCGGTGCCCGCTGAGAACGCGCAGCATGGCTTGGGTCAGGGCGGCGTTCAAACTCCGGCAGCGGGCGCTCAGCTCGGATTTCAGCGGCACCACCAGTTCGGCCGCGGCCGAAGGGGTCGGCGCACGCAAGTCGGCGACAAAGTCGGTAATGGTAAAATCCGTTTCGTGGCCCACCGCCGAAACAACGGGGATTCGGGAGGCGAAAATGGCCCGCGCCACGGCTTCGGTGTTAAAGGCGCTCAGGTCCTCCAGCGAGCCTCCCCCGCGAGCCACGATGATCACATCTGCGGTTGAACGCCCATTGGCCAAGGCCAGGGCGGCGGCGATTTCATCTGCGGCCCCTTGTCCCTGAACCCGCACCGGCAGAATATCGATCTCGAGATTGGGAAAACGGCGCCCCATGATCTGGAGCAGGTCCTGGAGTGCGGCGCCGGTGGGCGATGTGATCAGCGCAATGCAGCGGGGGACGGCCGGCAGGGGTTTTTTATGCTCGCGCTCGAAGAGGCCTTCGGCGGCCAACCGCTGTTTGAGCTGCTCGAAAGCAACCTGAAGCGCACCGACGCCCTGGGGTTCCAGAAACTCAAAAATGATCTGATACACGCCCCGGGGTTCATATACGCTGATGCGCCCCAGACCGTTGAGGTGCATGCCGTTTTCAGGCAGAAATTTGACACCGCGGGTCTGGCCCCGAAACATGACCGCCTTGATCTGCGCCTTGTCATCCTTGAGCGCAAAATAAAAATGCCCTGAACCGGCCCGGACAAAATTAGTGACTTCGCCGGAAACCCAGATGAAGGGATAACGATCTTCCAGAAGGGTTTTAATCTCGGCGGTAAGTCGGGAAACCGTATAGATCTGGCTGGCAGTTTCGGCTTGAACGTCCTTCACGGTGACCTGGGGTGTTTCCGGTCGATCAGACGGCTGATCGACTGCGGGTGGAAAGATAACCTGTAAATAGGTTCCGGCGGCGTGCGGATGACCGAAATATTGAAATTTCTAGCACAGTTTAAGGGGGCATTCAATCCTTTTGTACCGGTTGCACCGACTGACGGCACAAAGTGGTCTGTTCGGGCGCTGCGGTGCAAAAACCGGTGCGCCAAACGATCTGTGGTTTGACCTTGAAAACGCTGTAAAAATAAAACATCTGATAAGATATATTATGTAAACTTTATTCTGAAATCAATCAGACCGGCGGTTTCCCGCTTACCCCATCTGTTTTTGGACCGGGGCCGCTCGGCCATGGCGCTGAAGAAACTCCCGAACTGCGGGCATCAGGTAGAGCCCCTCATGGGGAAATCGGTTCAGGCACCCCGCCAGCTTTTCA
>Ga0105099_10002554_pt1 | contig 10771 bp, 10 predicted proteins | sample PPLLak3cmMay2015_2_FD_79138 | JGI IMG/M metagenome (GOLD analysis project Ga0105099, IMG submission 79138) | Freshwater sediment microbial communities from Prairie Pothole Lake near Jamestown, North Dakota, USA - PPLs Lake P8 Core (1) Depth... | ecosystem: Environmental > Aquatic > Freshwater >...
ATTTAAAAGGAATAAAATATTTTGAAGACTGTCTTACTTGGAATATTGATGGTTCAATTGGGAAAGCACATTTCAGGAAGGGGAAATTTAGTTTGTCAGAGAAAGTTATCCCTTTAATTATAAAAAATAATTTAAAAGATAAAATTGATATTTCTTTTTTAAAAAACATCGTAGAAAACGAATTTAAAAAACATTCTTTTAATTTCAGCAATAAGGCAGGGAAGGGTAAAATAAGAGATATAGAAGTTTTTATTCCATTAAATAAAAATGGGGAATTTGATTTAGAAGTACAGAAACAAATTGCTGAAAAATATCAGAAAATAGAGAACATTAAAGAAGCTATTGATTTTGAACTCAACAAGGTTTTACAAATAAATATTAATTTCTAATTTTAATTAGATTTTTATTTCAATAGAATTGCTGTGATTTTATTTATCATATCTATTGGTAATGCTCCGTTTAGGCTCATTACTTTTTTGTTATTTGAAGCAAATGATACTGCACCTGGTGATTTCAATGCTTCAACTATTTCTTTCTGCATCTTTGTTGTTATATTATCTTTTGCGATTATTACACTATATGGAGTACCTCTTCCACCTGCTTCTTCACCCTCTGCCATATCAGCTTTAACTTTATCTGCATATTTTTCTGTAGATAAGCAAGTATTAAAATTGCTTAAGTTAAGTCCGATATCTTTTGCAATTTTTGGCAACTCAGATACCTCCAATCTATTGTTTGAAGTAGTTCTATTGAAAAGTTCATTGGCATATCTCCAAAATGAATCATTAGCTCCTTGTTCCCAAGCACATTCCATTGCAAGAGATTCGTTGAATGCTTTTGGATGAAGTCCTGCTATAGGGAATTGTTTATATACCCATGCTATTTTCCCAGAACTTTGTGCGACTACTTGAGTCATTGTATTGTGAAATACTTTACAGTAAGGGCATTCGCTATCTGAATATTCAACTACTATTAATTCTGCATTTGGATCTCCCATTATGTGATCGTTTGTGTTTATAGCCTTTATATTTATAGTAGAAAGGCTAATTTCACTACCATTACTTACCGTCCCTTGTTGTTGTCCTTTTAGCAATATTGCTCCTGCTATAAGTAAACCAGCTATTATTATCGCTCCAGCTATTTGGCTTTGATGTTTGATTATTTTTTCCATGTTTTATTAATTTGTTATTTGTAATGACACCTATTATAGCATTTTTTTTATATATGATATAATTTAAGCATTAAGGTCATTATTATTAATTTAACTAGTTTTGTCTTTTAAAAAAGATGAAACAGAAAATAAAAATTATGTGTGGAACTTGTGAAAATTCTTGTCCAAAAGGTTGTAGTTTTATGAAAATAATTGCTAAGATCTTAGTAATTATTGGTGGATTAAATTGGGGTTTAGTAGGAGTTGGAATGATTCTTGGAAAATCTTGGAATCCAGTTAATATGTTATTAGATTCTATGCCTACAGTTGAGGCTGCAGTTTATGTGTTAGTTGGAATTGCAGCTATCCTAATGATATTTCGTTGTAAGTGTAAAATGTGTTGTACAGCTGCTGCTCCAAGCACACCAAATCCAACAGTTTAATAGTCTGATTAGTTTCTAAAATAGTTTATAACAAATCCTCCGACTTATATCGGAGGATTTGTGTTTTGTCTATTTTTGTGATATAATTTTTTTTGTTAAATATGGCTTCATTCTCGAATATAACATTCTACATATTGACTTTTTTGTCTGTTTACGTGCAGATTTTTTTTCTTGTTACCTTTCTCGAAAATAAGAATAAAATTCTTAAAAGAAAAGGAACTTTTGAATTAAACGAATATTTTGGTGTTACAATAATTATCCCTTGCTACAATGCAGAGAAGACTATTGTTGAAACAGTAAATTCTCTATTAGACCTTGATTATCCTAAAGACAAACTAAAATTAATTGTTATAGATGATGGTAGTAAAGACAATACTTGGCAAGTAATTCAGGATCTTGGTGTAAATAATAATATAAAGATTTTTCATAAAGAAAATGGTGGTAAATATACTGCTCTTAATCTTGGACTTGAAATGACAGAAACACCATTTGTGGGTTGTCTTGACCCAGATTCGTTCGTAGATTCTCAAGCATTGAAAAGGATAATGACTTACTTTGAAGATAAAGATACTATGGCTGTGGCACCTTCTATAATAGTTAAAAGTCCTAAAAATATTATACAAGGAGCTCAAAAAGCTGAATATGATATGGCAATTTATAATAAAAAAATGTTGGCATTTTTAGGTGGAATACATGTAACTCCAGGTCCATTTTCTATATTTAGAAAAAAAGTTTTTGATGATTTGGGTCCTTATAGACATGCACACAATACAGAAGATCAAGAGATAGCTTTACGTATGCAAGATGATCATTATAAGATTGAACATTGTCCAGATGCTTATGTTTATACAGTTGTTCCTCATACTGTCAAAATATTGTATCGTCAAAGATTAAGATGGATTTATGGTTTTGTGAGAAATGCGATAGATTACAGAAGATTAATTTTTAGAAAAGAATATGGTACATTAGCTTTTTTTACGTTACCATCTGGCATTATTTCTGTTTTGTCAGTTGTTTTTTTGTTCTGGATGGTCATTTACAATTTTGTTGGCTTTGTAACAAAAAAGATATTACAGATAGATGCTATTGGTTTTAATTATACAATAACCCAAAAAAGTTTTAATTTTGATTTTTTCTTTTTTGATTTCAAGACTATAGTTTTTATTTCGATTATTTTGTATACTTCAGTTGTTATGTCTCTTCTTATTGGAAGGAGCATAATAGAAGGGAAAGCGCGTGTTTCTTTCGATATATTCTATTTTATGATTATTTATAGCGTTATAGCACCATTTTGGATTCTTAAAGCACTTTTCAATGCTCTCAGATCAAGAGAGACGAGTTGGACTCGTGAAATAGATAAAAGAGATATTTAAAATTAATAAACAATAATAATATGCAACAATTTGATTGGAAAAGATATGTAACAGTTTTTTTTATAACATTAGCTTTATTTTTGACAGCTGTATATATAAGTGATTATTTTGGTAATAAAAAAATAAATCAATTAAAAACCATCCAAGATAATATTTCTATAGATATATTATCATCTGAAACTCAGTTTTCACTTCTTTCAGAATTATCTTGTAAGAATGTTTCTGATTCTATCCTCTCTGGAGAATTAGCTGATTTGGGAAATAAGTTAGAATGGGGACAGAAAAATCTTGGCTCAACTGATGAAGTATCCTATTTAAGGAAATACTATTCTTTACTTCAGGTTAAAGATTATCTTTTGATGAAAAAGATTTCAGAACGTTGTGGTAAAAAGTCTGCATTTATTTTGTATTTTTATACAACATCTGAGAATTGTAGTGAGTGTGAGAAGGAAAGCTTAGTCCTTTCAACTCTACGTGAAAAATATCCTGATCTACGTGTGTACTCGTTTGATTTTAGTACAGATCTTTCAGCTGTGAAAGCGATGATAAATATTTATAAAATACAAGATACTAAGTTGCCTGCACTTGTGATAGATGATGATTTATTTACTGGTTTTAATACAATAGAAAAAGTAGAAGCAAAGGTGAAAGAATCATTTAAACTACAGGAAACAAAACCAGTAGTTAAAACTGTTAAAACGTCTAACTAAATACAATATAATTAAAGCTTATATTTTCTAGGTGTGGATAACTTTCTTTGATTACATAATATTGTGGTATAATTAAAATCTAAAAGGACGAAGAGTCCTTAAAGGTTCGGATGTACTTTCATTCGGACTTAATTAATAACTAATATTAGTAACTAACAATAAAATATATGAAAACACTTAAGAAGTTTTTAGTAGGTATAATAGCTATTATATTTACTTTTAGTATCACTGGATCGATTTCTGTATTGGCGGCAACTTCGCCAACTCTAACTGATTCAATTAATTATTCTGTGTTAGGTTTTTCAACTGTCACTAACACTGGCTTAACAACTCTTTCAGGAGATCTAGGTCTTTATTCAGGTACTTCCATTACTGGTTTTTTTGGAACTACTGCCAATGAAGGTCCAGGAACCGTTGCTGGAACAGTACATCAAACTGACGGACCTGGAGTTGGGACTGCACAAAATGCTCAGGTTGATAATGTTGCTGCATTTAGTACCCTTAATCAAGGTTGTGATAACACCTATGCTGATGGACAAGATTTAACTTTGCTTTCTCCTCTTGGTCCAGGTGTATATTGTTCTCTTGGTAGTTTTGCTTTATCTGGAAATTTAAATCTTACTGGTTCAGGTGTTTGGATTTTTAAATCTGCCACAACACTTACTACAGCTCCTGGCTCATCTATTACTGGTGGTGATCCTTGTAATGTATGGTGGAGAGTTGGTAGTTCTGCTACTCTTGGCACAACTACTCATTTTATAGGAAATATTCTTGCACTTTCATCTATCACTATGAATACCGGAGCTACTTTAAATGGTAGAGCTATGGCACAAACTGGTGCAGTCACTTTAGATACTAATACTATATCTGGACCAATTTGTTCTGCTCCTTCTACTACTGCTCAACTTACATTAATAAAATCAGTTATTAATAATAATACTGGCTCTAAAACAGCTGCGGACTTTTCTTTAACAGCTACTGGTTCAACAATCATCACTGGTGTTAGTGGAACAGCGGCCGTTACTAATAAAACTGTTAATGCCGGAGTGTACACTCTTTCAGAAGTAAATCAAACTGGTTATACTGAAGGATTATGGACTTGTACTAATGGTATTGTAGTGAATGGTAGTAAACAGATTACCCTTGTTGCTGGTGATACTACGACTTGTACTATAATCAATGATGATGTTTATACACCACAAGGTGGTGCTGGTATAGTTGTGCCACCTTTAATTGACGTTGTAAAAGTACCTAGTCCTTTAGCATTACCCAATGGTCCAGGTTTAGTGACCTACACTTACACACTTCGTAATACTGGTACAGTACCAGTATCTAATATAACAATGGTTGATGATTCTTGTAGTCCCTTAGCACTTACTTCTGGAGATACTAATGCTGACTCAAAGCTTGATTTAACTGAAAGTTGGATATATAAATGTTCAACAACACTTTCTAAAACTCGTACAAATATTATTACTGCTACTGGTTGGTCTAATGGTATTAGCGCGATTGATACGGCAAGTGCCACTGTAGTAGTTGGTGTACCAATAGTGCCACCTTTAATTCATGTTACAAAAATTCCTAATCCACTTTCTTTACTTTCTAGCGGGACAGTTACGTATACTTATACAGTAACTAATCCTGGTACTGTGCCACTCGGTAATGTAAATATAATCGATGATAAGTGTACTGGGTTACCAGGGCGTGTCATAGGACATCCAGGAGACCTTAATAGAAATGATTTGCTTGAAAGTAATGAAATATGGTCTTTTACTTGTAAGTCAAATCTTACAAAAACAACAACTAATACTGCTACGGCAAGTGGTAGTGCTAATGGCTTAACTGCAAAAGATTTTGCTATTGCGACTGTTGTTGTAGCTAATACTGTTCCTTTATTACCAAAGACAGGTTTTCCTTCTGTCCCATGGAACATAGTTCTATTATCTAGTGTTTTAGGATTAGCATCAATTTCATCTGTTTTGATTTTAAGAAAATACCTAGTTTAAGTTAAGTTTCCTAAAGTAATATGAATTTATTGAAAACTTTGCTGAATAAAAAGTTATTGGTGGTTTGTATTTTTGCTATTGCTTTTTCTTTAGGATTTATTTCTCTATTAAAAAGTGAAACTAAAAGTGATTTAACATTATTAGTAAAAAAACAACCAGTAGAAGATATAAATTTTAATTTACCTGTACGTCTTAAAATTCCACAAATCAATGTTGATTCTACTTTCGAGTATGTTGGACTTGCTCCAGACGGATCTATGGCTGTACCCAAAGGTCCTCTTGAAGTAGGTTGGTATAATCTTGGGCCATATCCGGGGAGTGATGGTAGTGCTGTTGTTGCAGGACATTCTGGTTGGAAAAATGGAATATCAGCTGTTTTTGATAATTTATATAAATTAAATAAAGGTGATAAAGTATATGTAGAAGACGAAAAGGGAACAATTATCACTTTTATGGTGCGTGAAATTAGAAAATATAAACCAAAAGCAGATGCTAAAGATGTATTTTATTCAAGTGATGGAAAAGCGCATCTTAACCTAATAACTTGTACTGGAATTTGGAATATTTTTAGCAAAAGTCGTTCTGACCGTCTTGTTGTGTTTACTGACAAAGAATAAAAAAATCTCCATAAAAACGAAGGGCCGACCTTCGCCAAAATCAGGCGAAGGTCGGCCCTTCGTTTTTATTATGGAGCCGCTTTCGGACACGAATAATCCCAACAAAAGATCTAATGTTTCTTTTTTATTACTTTATTTAGTAAACTCTCTTTGAGCCGCTTCTCAGATTCGAACTGAGGACCTTCGCTTTACAAAAGCGTTGCTCTACCAACTGAGCTAAAGCGGCATAACTATTGCATATCTACCCAAACACCTAAAGCAGTATATTGGTGACTTTCTTATACTACCAAATTTAAAAATAATTACAAATTTATTCTATACCTTCTTCTTCTTTTATTTTATCTTTTATTTCTCTGATTTTGTATTTATACTCTGAAACTTTTTTCAAAAAACTTGAAACTTCTTTTTCTTTTACCTCTTTTTCTTTATGTCTAAAATAATTATTTATTATGTATCTTATTATTGTTTTTAATTTCTTATATTTATTTTTTAAGACATAAGAGGATTTAATAGAAAAACGTAAAATAGTTACGAGCATTCTGAATCCATATTTTTTAGTATTTTTTACAGCTATATGTTTTATATTATCTATGTCGAAGTTATCTTGTATGAACTCTCTTGTTTCTTCACTTCCTTTTATCTCTGCAAAAACTAATTTTTTGCCAATCATTAAAACTATTCCAAAAAGAGATATAAAAAATAGAATTAAAAAAAAGTACATATTATTATAAATAAGTTATATTGAATAACGCTTTATTTCTTTGATTTTTGCTTTTGCACCTTCCAAAAGTTGTCTTATTGTTTTATCTCCATCTTTTATGAATGGTTGGTCTAACAAAGTTTTTTCTTTGAAATATGTTCCTATTTTACCGTCAAGCATTTTTTTCTTTATATCTTCTGGCTTGTTGATGCTTTCAACTTCTTTCTGAAATATTTCAAGCATTGTTTTCTTTATATCCTCTGTTATATCATTTTCTGTTATATATTCTGGTTTCATTGCAGTCACATGCATTGCTATGTCTTTAGCAAGATCTATGTCTCCACCCTCTAGGCTTACAACTACAGCAGATTTATTATTATGTAAATAACTTCCCAATATACTTCCTTCTATTTCTAGTATTTCACCTAGTTGTATATTTTCACCGGTTTTCTGAATTATAGCGTCAATCATATCTTTTGAACTTTCTTTCATTTTTTCAATTCCTTCAGTTAATGCTTTTGTAGCAAGTTTTTCTAAAAGGGAGGTAAAGTCATCATTTTTAGAAACGAAATCAGTTTCACATAATAAAGTTACGATTACAGCTTTGCCACCTTCATTTTTTATTAGGATTGAGCCACTATTTAATGATCTATCTGCTTTTTTGAGAGCAATATCAGAGCTAGTTTTTTTTAAAATAGCTAAAGCTTTATTCATATCGCCATTTGCTTCCGTAAGCGCATTTTTACATTGCATGACAGAGATACCTGTTGCATCTCTGAGTTCTTTTATTAACTCAGTTGTTATTTGTGTAGACATAGTTTTTATACTTCTTTTGCAGGCACGGACATTACTCCAGCCTTGTAAGCGTTACATATTGATGTAGTAAATAATTTGATTGATGGTATACCAGCGTCGTTTCCGACTATTGGATAATCAATACCTTTTATATTTGAATCAGAATTGATAAGTGCGACAACGGGTAGGTCACCTTTACGAGCTTCTGTCGCTGCTATGTGTTCAGCTTTTGCATCTATAATGAAGAGTGCATCTGGTATTTTTTTAATACCAACTAGCCCTGAATAGTATTTAGCTAATTTTTCCATCTTCTTTGACATAACAACTCTTTCTTTCTTTGTATATTTATCAAGACTACCTTCTTTTTCGTCTTTTCTGTAATTTTCAAGTTCGTTTATTCTTTTCTTTATTTCTATAAAATTACTTATAGTGCCTCCAATCCAGCGTTCAGTAACATAAGGCATATTTAAGGACAGAGCCAGTGTTTTAATTGTTTCCTTAGCTTCAGGTTTTGTACCGACGAAAAGAACAACTTTATTTCTAGCACCAACATTTTTTATAAACTCACAAGCCTTTGAAAGCATCTCGTGTGTTTTTTCAAGGTCTATGATATCTGTTTTATTCTTTGTAGTGTAGATAAAAGGGGATACTGAAGGATGTCTTCTGGTTTTTGAGTAACCATAATGCGCTCCAGCTTCAAACATTTTTTCTACTGTAATTTCTTCTTTTTCTTGTTTTTGCATAAGGCTCATTCTATCAGAAAGTATCGATTTTTGCAAATATTTTTATCATGTTTTTATATCTTTGACGTAAAGGGTATTTTCGGCTAATATGATGTTATGAGACAATCGAAACTTTTTACAAAGACTAAGAAAGAAACACCAGCAGATGAAGTGTCTAAAAATGCTGAGCTTCTTATTCGTGCTGGTTTTATTTATAAAGAAATGGCAGGGGTTTATTCTTACTTACCACTTGGACTTCGTGTTATTAAAAAGATTGAAACTATAATTCGAGAAGAAATGAACATAGTTGGGGGGATTGAAATGAAAACTTCAATTTTGCAAAATAAAGAAATATGGGAAAAAACGAATCGTTGGGACGATAAAGAAGTTGATATTTGGTTTAAAACTAAATTAAAAAATGATACAGAAATTGGCTTATCTTGGAGTAATGAAGAAAATTTTACAAATATATTAAAACAATATGTAAGTTCTTATAAAGATTTACCAATTTATGCGTATGATTTTAAAGATATTATGCGTAATGAGGTAAGAAGTAAATCTGGTATTATGCGAGGTAGAGAATTTTATTGGAAAGCGCTTTATTCTTTTTCAAAAGATGAGAAAGAGCATAATGATTTTTATGAAAAAATGAAAATTGCCTATAGTGATATTTTTAAAAAAGTAGGCATTGGACATCTTACTTATTTAACTTTTGCTTCTGGTGGAGCTTTCTCAAAATATTCTCATGAATTTCAAACAATAACAGGAGCAGGTGAAGACACGATATATGTGAGCGAAGACAATGCCATTGCTATAAATAAAGAAGTATTTGAAGATGAAGTTATTTCAAGTCTTGGTTTAGAAAAAACTAAATTAGTAGAACATAGAGGAATTGAGGTAGGTAACATTTTTACTCTAGGGACAAATAAAGCAGAATCTTTAGATCTTTATTATACAGACGAAAAAGGAAATAAAATACCTGCTTTTATTGGATCATACGGCATAGGTCTTGGTAGGCTTATGGGTACTGTCGTAGAAGTATTATCAGACGATAAAGGTATAATTTGGCCAGAGACGATAGCACCATATAAAGTACATTTATTGTCTCTTGGAGATAATAAAGATGTGACAGAAGAGGCAGAAAAAGTTTATGAAAAATTAATAAAAAATGGAGTTGAAGTTTTGTTTGACGATAGGGGTGAGATGTCTCCCGGAGAAAAATTTGCTGATTCAGACCTTATTGGTATTCCATATCGTGCTATTGTTTCTTCTCGTAGCATAAAAGAAAATGGAATTGAACTTAAAAAAAGAATTGAAGAAAAAGGTGAAGTAGTATCACTTGATGAATTATTAAAAATACTAAAACCATAACACTAAATGATTAAAAAATTTTATAAATTATTTTCAAATGATATTGGTATAGATTTAGGTACTTCAAATACTTTAGTATATTTGAAAGGTCACGGTATAGTTATTAATGAGCCATCAGTTGTAGCTGTAAATATTAAGACAAATCAAATTCTTGCCGTTGGTACAAAGGCGAAGGAAATGCTTGGTAGGACGCCAGGACATATAAAAGCGATTCGCCCACTTGTAGATGGAGTTATTTCTGACTATGAAGTTACCGAAGAGATGCTTTCATATTTGATAAATAAAGCAGATAAAATTTCAAAAAAATTAGTACGACCAAGAGTCTTGGTCGGAGTACCGTCTGGCACTACAAATGTTGAATCAAGAGCTGTATATGATGCTGCTCGTTCGGCTGGAGCTAGAGAAGTTTATTTAGTTGAAGAACCCATGGCAGCAGCTATAGGTATCAGACTTCCAATAAAAGATCCCGTGGGTTCTATGATTGTAGATATTGGTGGAGGAACTACTGACATAGCTGTTATTTCTTTAGGAGGAATAGTTTTAGGCCGGTCAATTAGGATTGCTGGAGACGAAATGGATGAGGCAATCATTAATTATGTCAGACTTAAATATTCTCTTCTTTTAGGACAACCCACAGCCGAAGAAGTCAAAATTAATATTGGTTCCTGTTTTGGTAGTAAAGAAAAATTTTATGTAGTTAGAGGTCGTGATTTGGAAACGGGACTACCTAAATCAATTAAATTAACTAGTTCTGAAGTTCAAGAAGCCTTATCTCCCGTAGTCCAAGAAATTATTTCTAATATTGCTGATACTTTAGAGGAAACTCCACCGGAGTTGGCTTCGGATATCATGGACAAAGGAATTTATTTAGCTGGCGGGGGAAG
>Ga0105099_10002555_pt1 | contig 10771 bp, 8 predicted proteins | sample PPLLak3cmMay2015_2_FD_79138 | JGI IMG/M metagenome (GOLD analysis project Ga0105099, IMG submission 79138) | Freshwater sediment microbial communities from Prairie Pothole Lake near Jamestown, North Dakota, USA - PPLs Lake P8 Core (1) Depth... | ecosystem: Environmental > Aquatic > Freshwater >...
AGAGCTTGATCCACTTGGTATGGTGGGGCAGGATCCCGGCGTGGAGCATGTCGGGGTTGGTCAGGACGATGTGGCCCCGGGCCCGGATGGCCCGGCGGGCGTCCTGGGGCGTGTCGCCGTCGTAGGTGAAGATCCGGATTTCCTCCGGCAGCTTGGCGATGGTTTCGTCGAGCTCGGCCCGCTGATCGTTGGCCAGGGCCTTGGTCGGGAAAAGGTACATGGCCCGGGCGGACGGGTCCTTGAGGATCGTATCCAGCACCGGCAGATTGTAGCAGAGGGTTTTGCCCGAGGCGGTTGGGGTGACGACTACCGTGTTGCGGCCTTCCTTGACCGCCTTCCAGCAGGCGTGCTGGTGGATATAGAGCCGCTGGTAGCCCTTCTCCTTTAGGGCCGCGACCAGGGCGGGGTGGACGTCCTCCGGGTATTCCTCGTACCGGCCTTCCTGGGCCGGAAGATGCTTGAGGGCCGTCAAGGAATCGGTCTTGAGGGCTTCGTCCCGAAGGATCTCGAGGGCTTTCTGGAGATTCTCTTCGCGACCCATAGGCGCATGCTAGCGCATCGGCCCGCCGGGCGTCAATGAGCTGTATGGTTCAGGTGATTGGTGACGCTCCCAATGGCTGCGATCCCCCCGTCCGCGAAATATTTTCTCTCCGGTGGGGAAATCGCGTAACGAATCCGCTCCCGCCGGCGTATTATGGGCGAGTGTAAAATATGTACATAACTTACGTATAAGCCGGCGGGGAGAAATAAAGATGCGCGAGCTGACCGTTCTCGAACAGATCATCCTGGCCTCGATCATCCGGCTGGGAGATGAAGCCTACGGCCTGGCCATCCGGAAAACGGCCAAAGCCTTGTCCGGGAAAAGTCTCATGTACGGAGCGCTCTACAACGCCCTGGATCAGTTATCCCGGAAGGAATACGTCGCCAAGGAGATCCGCAAGCCCGAGGCCGGAGACGGCGGGCATGAGCGGATCTACTACGCCGTGACGCGCGAGGGGAATCAAGCGCTCCGGACCGCCTATCGACTTCATCAATCGATCTGGATGAGCATCCCCGAAACCACGCGCAAGTTTGAGCGCTGAAGCCGGGAATATGAAATCTCCCCGTTTGGCCCGTTGGATCCTCTCGCGGTTGCGCCGCTACGAAGGGGAATACATGATGCGGCGCGAGTTCGACGAGGAATTTCGGGAAATCTCCGCCCGGCGGGGGGCGCTCGCGGCCCGGGCCTGGTATTGGGGCCAAGCGCTTTATGCCCTTTCCTCTTATTTGAGATTATCGGTCGCGATAGGAGCTTCGATGTTTAAAAATTACTGGAAAACCGCCTGGCGCCAAATGGAAAAGCATAAGGGCTATACGCTCATCAACCTCGCCGGCCTGGCCGTCGGGATCGCCGGGTGTCTTCTGATCTTCGTCTTCATTCGGGATGAGTCGAGCTACGACAATTTTCACCCGGACCTGGAGCGTCTTTATCGGGTGGCCATGCGCTACGATTCCGCGAGCTTGACCCGGGAATTCGCCAAGGTCGGTCCGCCGGTGGGCCCGATCCTCAAGCGGGATTTTCCCCAGGTCGAGTCCGTTGCCCGCCTGATGAAGCTGCCCCAGCCGACCCTTCACCGGGCCGCCCGGATCGATTATGAAACGCGCGGCTATTACGCCGAGCCTGGCATCTTCGGAATTCTCTCGTTCGATTTTTTGGCGGGAATTCCCGCCAAGGCGCTCGACCGTCCGGGGTCGGTCGTCCTGTCCGATCGCCTGGCCCGGAAATTTTTTCCCGATGAGGACCCTCTCGGCGAAACCCTGGCCATCGACGGGGAAGATTTCCAGGTCACCGGAATCATTCGAAATGCTCCCCCGAATACCCATCTGAAATGCGACTTTTTGGTTTCCTTCGCGACCACCGAAAACGAAGAAATGGCCCAGGCCTGGGGCCGGACGAATTTCTATACGTACCTCAAGCTCAAGCCCGAATCGAGCGCGGAGGATTTCGGCCGGCTGATTTTCCGGCTCGAACGCCCTTATCGGCCGGAACGATCAACCGCCGCGGGGGCCCGGGAAAATTCCTATTGGCTTCAACCGGTGAAAGGGATTCATCTGCATTCCCGGCTGGCCGGCGAGACCGAGCCCCCCGGGAATCCCTTTTATATTTATGTCGCGGCGTCGCTCGGCTTGGTGATCCTCCTGCTCGCGTGTATCAATTTCATCAACTTGTCGCTGGCCCGATTCGCCCCCCGGGCCAAGGAAGTCGGCATTCGCAAAGTCATGGGCGCGGAGCGGCGCCAGATCATCGCCCAATTCATCGGCGAGTCTTCGCTCCTGGCCTTCGGCGCCGGTCTGGCCGGCTGGGTGCTGGCCCGTTGGGCGTTGCCTCTCCTCAACGGCCTTTCGGGCAAGATTCTGACGCCGGCCGCGCTCTTTGATCCCGGGACGATCGGATTTGCGGCGCTCCTCGTCCTGTTCATCGGCTATGTCGCCGGCGGGTATCCGGCCTTCGTTCTTTCGAGCTTCGCGCCCGCGGGGACCCTCAAGCGGATCTTTTCCCCCGGAGGCCGGGGCGCCGGTCTGCGGAAAGTGCTGATCGTCGGCCAATTCGCGGTCACGTCCTTCCTTTTGGCCGGAACATTGATCGTTTTCATCCAAGTCCGCTTCATGAGAAACGCCGACTTGGGTTTTTCCAAGGAACAGAAGCTGGTTCTTCCCTTAGAGGGGGATCTTTTAACGGAAGATAAATTCGAGACGATCAAGTCCGAAATGATGAGCCTCCCCCAGGTCCTGGGAACGACGGTTTCGTCCGGTGTTCCGGGTTATGGACTCGGCGCCTGGGCGACCGCTCCGGAGGGCGCTGATGACCAAGCCAAAGCGATGGCCTACCTTTTTCTGGATCACGACTTTATTCCCGAGTATAAAATCCCGGTTTTGGCCGGGCGCTCGTTCAGCCGGGAGCTTCCGGGAGACCGGGACGCCTCATTCCTCATCAACGAATCGGCCGTCCGCGCCCTGGGCTGGACGAGCCCCGAAGAAGCCCTGGGCCGCCGCCTCGTCGGAAAATTCAAGGGGACCGTCATCGGCGTCGTTAAGAATTTCAATATAGACGGTCTTCAAAGGGGGATCGAGCCCCTGATCATGGGGGTTGGTCCGGAAAAGAACCTCAATATGTTCACTCCGACGGGGAACCTGACCCTGACGCTTCGGACCGGCGGCCTCGAAGAAACGCTTTCCCGGGTGAAGAGGATTTGGGAGAAATTTAATCCGGATATTCCTTACTCCTTCTTCTTCATCGACGATTTGTTTGATCGCTTTTACAGATCCGAAACCAAAACCCGGACATTGTTCAGCGTTTTTGCCTTCCTGGGCCTCTTCATCGCCTGCCTCGGATTGTTAGGCTTGGCTTCCTTTATGGCCGAAAGCCGAAGGAAGGAAATCGGCATCCGGAAAGTCCTCGGGGCTTCGTCTTCCGGAGTCGCCTGGAAGATGTCGGGGGAATTCGCGAAAGGTGTCCTTCTGGCCAACGGCTTGGCCTGTCCGGCCGTCTTTTATGTCATGACGCGGTGGCTCGAGCAATTTGCCAACCGGATCACGATCGATCCCTGGATCTTCGCTGCGACGGCCGTTCTCACCCTGGGCCTCGCTTTGCTTACCGTGGGCTTTCAGACGATCCGGGCCGCCCGGGCCAATCCGGCTGAGACGCTGCGGAGCGAGTGACGGCCGACCGTTTCGTATTCGTGTGATAAACAGCACGAATGCGAAATGAAGTCAGGGTTGTCGAAAGCGCGGATCGGTGATCCGGAGCTTGACCAGAGAAAGTGCTCCGCCTTCGGCTTCTTCTATGGCGAAGATGAAGCGGTCTTGAAGGGCTTTGATATCCAGGTTGTCTTTAATGAAGAAGCTGTCCAGTAGCCGGCCTTCTCCATTATAAACATCGTAGAGCCGCCCCTTGCTTTTGTCCGTTCGGGACGTTTTGACCCAGAGATCGTCCCCGCCGATTGTCAACCTGGATTATCCACGAGTCAAGATAGCCGGGATGGCCCTTATCCCGCGAAAAAGCGGGAGGCGGATATCACAAAGGCGCCGGGAGACGGCCTCTTAAAGACGCCGTTTTTCCCGATGATCTGAATGAACGGGATTTCCCCCAGGGCCCGGACCTGGAGATAATGATGCCGGGCGACGGATTCGTCCTGAAGCTTGGCTTCGCAAAGCAGCCAGGGCTTCCGGTCACGGACGATGAGGAAGTCTGATTCTTTTCCATCCCTGGTCCGGATATACATCAAGTCGAAATTTCCGAGCCCCCGGTCCCGCCAAAGATCGAGGCGCGTTTTCCATTCGGCCGCGACGTAGTTCTCGAATCTCCGCGCCGGATCCGGACACCGGGCCCAATCGAAAAAATATGCCTTTCTCTCCTTCTTGACCGCTCTGGCGATCTTGGCGCTGTAAGGAGACAGGAAAAAGAGAGCGCACGTCAACTCCATCGCCCGGATCGCGTTGCGGATCGATGTATGGCTCGTTTCGATATCCTCGGCCAGGGCTTTGAGTGAGAGCGGAGAGCCGATGCGCTCGGGCATGATCTGCATCAAGACGGCGATGTTTTCTACGGCAGTGATCCGGGTGAGGTCCCGGACGTCCTCCCGGGCCAAGCGGTCGGTCATTTCGTTCTGCCAGCGGCGGTAAAACGATTCGTCGGCCCTGGTCAACGGCTCCGGAAAGCCGCCGAAAGCCAGCATCTGGTCCAGAAGCGCCGGCTCGGATCGGCGCTGGCTCAGGGTTCGTTCAATATAAGGAAGGGCATCCTCGTCCGGATTGGGAGCGACATGGGGGTGACCGGCCAGTTCGGTCAGTGAGACGGGATTCAGATGAAAGAGAAAATACCGGCCGGCTAGCGAATCGCCCGACTTACGGAACCAATCCAGGCGGGCGCTTCCGGTGACGACGAAGCGGGCCTCGTTTTCAAAGCGGTCGAATATCCCCTTGAGGATGTTTTTCCAACCGGGCATCTTATGAATTTCATCGAAGCAGATCCATGGGAGATCCCGGCCTGTCTTTGTTTCGCGGAGGGAGCTTTCGAAGAATCGTTCGTCTTTCCGGAACGCGGACCGGGTCTCTCGCATATCCCAATTGAAATAGAGGTGATCGGACCTGTTGGCGGATAGGACGCGACGGGCCAGAGTCGTCTTTCCTGCCTGACGGGGGCCGGCGATAAACCGCATTTGCCGGCCGAATGCGGGATCGAATCCGATCTCCTCAAGATGCCGTTTAATCATATGACTAATATAACGCATCGGTAAAAAAAGTCAAGACATAATTTACGGTATAGTAAATAAAGACAGGCCTACGCGCGACCCCCATGAAAACCCGGCCGTTCTCTTGCCGCCGGCCGCGAAAAGGCTTAAAATGATAAGGTTATGCTCGACGAAATTATCGTTAAGAAGGCGGCCCAGCACAATTTAAAGCGGATCGACGCCCGCCTTCCGCGGAATAAATTCATCGTCGTCACCGGTCCGTCCGGATCGGGGAAGTCCTCCCTGGCTTTCGATACTCTATTTGCCGAGGGCCAGCGCCGCTATATCGAGTGCATGTCGGCCTACGCCCGGCAGTACATGGACATGATGGAAAAGCCCGAGGTGGAATCGATCGAAGGCCTTTCCCCGGCCATTTCCATCGATCAGAAAACGATTTCCTCCAACCCCCGGTCGACGGTCGGGACGGTGACCGAGATGTACGACCTTCTCCGTCTTCTCTTCGCCCGGGTCGGAACCCCCCATTGCCCGTCTTGCGGCCGGGCCGTTAGTTCCCAGTCGACCGACCAGATCGTGACCAGGATCCTGGATTCGGCCAAAGGCCGGATCCGAATCCTGGCCCCGGTCATCAAGGGCCGCAAGGGCGAATATCACCGGCTCTTCGACCGGCTCCGGAAGAAAGGCTTCGTCCGCCTGCGCCTGGACGGTGTTTTCCGGGACCTGGAGGAGGAGATCATCCTGGCCAAGACCCGCTCCCATACCGGAGAAGTTCTGGTCGACGACCTCCGGCCGACCATCGCAAACCGTGTCCGCCTGGAAGAAGCCGTCGAAAAATCGATCGACCTGGCCGAAGGCGAGGTCCTGGTCCTGGCCGAGGACGGGAAGGAGACCTATTATTCCCGGCGTCTCCGCTGCCCGGCCTGCGACGTCAGTCTCCCCGATCTCGAGCCGAGAAATTTTTCCTTCAATAGCCCTTACGGGGCCTGTCCGCGCTGTCACGGGCTCGGCGCCGATTCGACGACCAACGAAGACGGTGAGGTGGAATTGACCGGGGACATCTGCCCGGCCTGCCACGGCGCCCGCCTCAACCCCCAGAGTTTGGCCGTCCGGATCAACGGGCACAATATCCACGATCTGAGCCGGCTATCGATCGATCGGCTGATCGCGGAGATCGGCTGCCTGGAAGTCCTCGTTTCCCGGGAGGCGATCGCCGGAAAGATCGGCAAGGAATTGACCGGCCGCCTGGGCGTCTGCGCCGAGCTGGGCCTCGGCTACCTGTCGCTGAACCGGACGACGGCCACGCTATCGGGCGGCGAAGCCCAGCGGGTTCGCCTGGCGGCCCAGGTCGGGGCCCGTCTCCGCGGGATTCTCTACGTCTTGGACGAACCGACGATCGGGCTTCATCAGCGCGACAACGGCCGGTTGATCGGCCTGCTCCGGCGGATCCGCGACGACGGCAACACCGTCCTGGTCGTCGAGCACGACGAGCAGACCATCCGCTCGGCCGATTTCATTTTGGACCTCGGCCCCGGAGCGGGCGAGCGCGGCGGCTATGTCGTGGCCGAGGGCCCGCTTTCCGAAATCCTCAAATCCCCGGATTCCCTGACCGCCAAGTATCTCCGGGGCGAGGCGTCCGTGCCGGTTCCGGAAAAGCGGAGAACGGCCAAGGCCAAGCTCGTCATCCGCAATGCCCGCGAACACAATCTTAAGAACGTCGACGTCACGATCCCCCTGGGCTGCATGACCGCGGTGACCGGGGTATCGGGATCGGGAAAGAGCACCCTGGTTTTCGACATCCTCTACCGGTCCCTCCAGAACTCCCTGGCCAAGGCCAATCTTCGGGCCGGGGCCCACGATAAAATCGAAGGCGTCAAGCACCTGGATAAGGTCATTTCGGTGGATCAGAAGCCGATCGGCCGGACACCCCGGTCAAATCCGGCGACCTACGCCGGTCTTTTCACCGACCTCAGGCAGCTTTTCGCCCATTCCCAGGAATCCCGCTCTCGCGGCTACGGCCCGGGCCGGTTCAGCTTCAATGTCGCCGGCGGCCGCTGCGAGGAATGTCAGGGAGCCGGAGTGAAGCGGGTCGAGATGCACTTCCTCCCCGATGTGTTCGTCACCTGTGATCGGTGCGAGGGATTGCGCTACAACAAGGAAACCCTGGCCGTCCGCTACAAGGGCAAGTCGATCGCCGACTTCCTCTCGATGACCGTGGACGAGGCCTTCGAATACCTCAAAGCCCAGCCCCGCCTCAAGCGGCGGCTGGCCACGCTCCGGGAAGTCGGGCTCGGCTATCTCCGGCTCGGCCAACCGGCCCCGACGCTCTCCGGTGGCGAAGCCCAGCGGATCAAGCTGACAAAAGAGCTGGGCAAGCGGGCAACCGGCCGGACGCTCTACCTCCTGGACGAGCCGACGACCGGGCTTCACTTTGACGACGTCCGAAAGCTTTTGGAGATCCTCTCGGAGCTGGTCCGCCTCGGCAATACCGTGGTCATCATCGAGCACAACCTTGAAGTGATCCGGTCTTGCGACTATATTATCGACCTGGGCCCCGAGGGCGGGGAGGACGGGGGACGGGTGGTCGCCGCCGGCCGGCCCGAGGATGTGGCCGCGGCCGATTCCCCCACCGCCGGATACCTGAAGGCCGCCTTGGCTTCGGCCGGCCGTCCCGGCCCGGAATAAAGAAGAGAGAGAGATGTCGTTCGACAAGGTTCCCGGGAACAACCAGATCAAGGAGCTCCTCCGCTCGGCCCTCCGGCGGAAAAGCGTCCTGCCGAGCCTATTGTTTTGCGGAGTCGAGGGGGCCGGCCAGCGGGAGATGGCCCTGGAGCTGGCCAAAGCCTTCAATTGCCGTAACCTCGAAGACGACGCCTGCGACGCCTGCTCCTCCTGCAAGGCCATCGACGCCGGAAACCACCCCGATATCATCGACGTGAAAAACCTGCCCCGGTCTGAATCCGATGAAAACGAGGAGAACGCCGACATTGAGGACGAGGAAGAGGCCGGAGATGAGGAAGAGCCCGGCAAAAAAAGCGGGAAGATCTACATCCGCCAGATGCGCAAGGCCGGAGAGCTGGCCCGAATGAAGCCGATGAACGGCCGCCGGCGGATTTTTCTCGTCGACGATGCCAGCCGGATGAACGAGCCGACATCCAATGCTTCCCTCAAAATTCTCGAAGAGCCTCCCGATTTTTCCCAGTTCATTCTGATCACCGCCAATCCGGACCTCCTCCTGCCGACGATCGTCTCCCGCTGCCAGATGCTGATGTTCGGGGCCATCGGAACCGAAGAGATCGCCGCCGTCCTCCGCGGCCGCGGCGAGGACGACCGGCGGGCGGCGGTCATCGCCGCGATTGTCCGGGGCAATTACCACCGGGCTTTGACCGAGGACTGGGACGCGTATTTCGAAAATCGCCGGGAGGCCTGGGACTGGTACCGGGCGATTCTTTCCGAAACCAACGGGACGGATTTCGTCCGGAAATTCACCGGCGGGCGAAAGCCCCCCTCGCGGGATGAAGCGGCGGCCGTCCTCGTGTTTTTCCGCGGCTTCGGCCGCGACCTTCTCGTTCTCGGCGAGACCGGTCGTCCCGACAGCCTGTTCAATCCCGACCTTGAGGCGGAGCTTCGGGAGCTGGCCGCGGCCGTCGATCCGGAGCGGGCCTTGCGGCTCATTCGGGCCGTCGACACCGCTTCGGCCTCGCTCGACGCCAACGCCAACGTCCGCCTGATGATTAGCGTTTTATTCGCCCGCATGACAGGATAACGACATGAGCGATTTAGTTTGTTTGATTTCCCTGGCCTCCGGTAAGACGATCCGCGCCCGCAAGGGCGAACTGGAGCTCGTCCGCGGCGACTTGTGCCTTGTGGAGTCCGAATTCGGCGGCGACGTGGCCGAGGTTGTGGCGATCGACGGGCCCGTCTGTTGTCACCCCAAGAGAGCCGACGAAGCCCCTCGCATTCTTCGCAAGGCCGACGCCGAGGATGAGCGGCGGATGCAATGGCTCCGGGAACGGGAGGAACAGGCCTTTGTCTTCTGCCTGGACCGGATTAAATTCCGGAACCTGGCGATGAAGCTGACCGCCGTCCGGTATTTTTTCAACGAAAAGAAAGGCATCTTCTTCTATACGGCCGACGGCCGGGTCGATTTTCGCCAGCTGGTCAAGGACCTGGCCAAGGAGCTCCGGATGCGGATCGAGATGCGCCAGGTCGGCGTCCGCGACGAAGCCAAAATGATCGGCGGCTTGGGAGTCTGCGGCCGTCCTCTCTGCTGCGCCACCTTCATGAAAACGTTCGAGCCGGTCACCATCCAGAAGGCCCGCAAGCAGCAGATCGCCATTAATCCGACGAAAATCTCCGGATTATGCGGCCGGCTGATGTGCTGCCTGGCCTTCGAGGAGGAAACCCGGGGCCGGATGTACTACGAAGAGGAAGCGCCCAACGAGGATTGATCCGGCCGCCGGCGGAGAGAATCAGCGTTCGATCGTAAACGGCGTCCGGGCCGAGGAAGCCAGGAGCGTCCCTTCGGCCGAATACGCTTTCACCCGCCAGAAATATGTCCTTCCGGGAGACAACCGGGCGGCGACCTCCGCCGGGACGGGGATCGCGGTGTCCCGCGTTTCGGCCGTCCAGGCCGGATCGATTCCCTCGATCACGACGCCGTAAACGGCCGCACCCTCGAAGGCCTTCCAGGACAACTCCTTCGGGGCTTCCGGAATCGTCCCGACGGGCCCGGCGAGGACCAGCGGTTCGCCCCGGACGCTTCGGATTCCCCCGTCCGGGAAATTCGGAGGCCGGGAGCCCCGCGGGAGGAAGAGGAGCGCGGCCGCGGCCAGGAGAACGACCGCGGCTCCGGCCGCGGCCCAAGCGAGAGGAAACCGGCGGAATCCCGCGGCCCGGGCCGGCCGCTTGGCGGCCGCCGGATCCGGACCGGCGGCTTTAATCGCCTCGATCAGAGCGGCCCGCTCGGCCGTTTGCCTGAAGCACTCCGGGCACTCGAAATAGTGCCGCTCGAACCGTTCCGCGTCCTCCTCGGACAACCGACCGAGGAGGTATCCGTCGATCATGTCTTCGTATTCAGGGTGAGGCATCGGTTCAGGTCCTAGTCCTTTCTTGAGTCGGACGGAGGGGCGAAAAGTGGACCGGCGTTTTCCCGGATGGATTTCCGGAGAAGCTTTTGGGCGTAGTGAACCCGTTCGCTGACCCGGGCCGGCGTCAGCCCGAGGCGGCGGGCCGTCTCTTCGCGGGAGAGCTCCTGGTAGTAGTACAGGTCGAGGACTTCCCTGTACTTGCCGGGAAGGGAGGCCACGGCCGCAGCCAGATGCCGGGCGCGCTCCTCTTTTTCAGCTCTTTCCCCAATGTCCGGGGCCTCGGCTTCCGCCGGAAAACGACGGGCGATCCTGGTTTTTTCCCGGATGTAGTCGACGATCCGCCGAACCGTAATCGTGTAGATGAACGTCCCGATCTTGGAATCGCCGCGGAATTCCCCGGCCTTGACCTTGGCGATCGTCTGGGCCAGAACCTCGTTGGTCAGGTCCTCCCAGTCC
>Ga0105099_10002556_pt1 | contig 10762 bp, 9 predicted proteins | sample PPLLak3cmMay2015_2_FD_79138 | JGI IMG/M metagenome (GOLD analysis project Ga0105099, IMG submission 79138) | Freshwater sediment microbial communities from Prairie Pothole Lake near Jamestown, North Dakota, USA - PPLs Lake P8 Core (1) Depth... | ecosystem: Environmental > Aquatic > Freshwater >...
ATGGGTGGCCAAGGCCGCGCGGACCGCGTCCGGCAGGGGGCGGAACTCGACGCCGGCGTACATCCCTTCGGTGTTCTCCCGGAAAATAACCAGGTCGATGTTTTCTTTATAATTCAACGGGTTTCCGGGATAGGCCTTGCAAGGCCGGAGGTTCGTGTAAAGGTCAAACTCCTGGCGGAGACGGACGATCGGGCTGAAATAGGACAGGCCCTTGCCCCGAAGCGAGGAGTCAAGCTCCGCAGCTGCGTCTTCTTTCGGCTTGGACGTGATGGCCCCAAAGAGGCAGGCGTCGGTTTCCTTGAGAAGCTTTTTTGTCCGGTCGGGCAGGGCGTTCCCTTCCTTGCACCAGAAATCCCAGCCGATGTCGCCATAAACGTATTCGGCGTCGACTTCCAGCTTCTTGAGGACAGGCATCGTGGCTTCGATGACGTCCTTGCCCACCCCGTCGCCGGGGAGAATCGCGATTCGATACTTCGCCATGGGATACTCCTCGTGGTGATGATGATGCGCCTTGCCGACGCCGGGAAATTTTACCACAGAACGCCGGCCGCGGCGAATCGCTTGATTGACGCTTCCGTCCATATTATCATCTTTGTGAATTAAGCTCCGGCCCTGTTTAAAGAGCCGGGAACAGGGTGATTTATGGTAAACAAGGAATTTCGGATTCATTTCGCCGTCGGTTTGGCCGCCGTTCTCCTGGCAACCGCCGCCGTCTCCGCCGGAACCGGCCAGAGCGCGGCCACGGACCAGCCGAAAAATCCGACAGCCGGCCGGGTCCGGACCCTGACCCCGGTCCTGACGATCACCGATGAGGACGGAGCGGACTTCTACTTCAAACATCCGTCCCAGCCCAAGTTCGGGCCGGACGGGTCGATCTATGTCCTCGACGAAAAGCAAATCCTCCGGTTCGACGCCCAGGGCCGTTTCATCCGGAATTATTTCCGGCTGGGCCAGGGGCCGGGGGAACTGAATTATGTCCAAGGTTATACGTTTGACGGAAGCGATCTCATCGTGTTGAATGCATCTCCCTCCAAATTCGTCCAATATCATCCGGACGGTGAATTTTTTTCCGAAACATCCCTGGCCCAGGTCATCGGGCCGATGACGTTTCTCGGATGCGAAGGAAACCAAGCCATCGTGCTCAAAATCACTTATACCCAATTAAAAGACCTGAAAGAATCGGAAGGCACGATCGAAAACCTCAATCCCATCCTGGCGATTCCCTTGGCCGGGGGCCGGGAAAAACAGATCGGGGTTTTCTCGACAAGAACATACTATAAAATGAGCTCAGCCAGCAGCGTCGGGAGCGGGGTGAAAGTGCCGTATGGAAAATTTCTCATCGTCCCCTGGGGCAAAGAGACCCTGGCCCTTTTCGAGAATGAAGAATACGCGGTCAAAATTCTTGATACCGCGACGGGTGACGTCATTCGGACGCTTCGCCGGCCATACCCCCGCATAAAAACCCCTTCGGAGGACAGGGACGGGATATCGGGCGGAGTCATGATCGACGGGAAGGCGGTCAAGCGGCCCGCTCCCAAATACACGGCCGATATCATCCACCTTCTTCCCCACGGGAATGAGCTCTGGGTGATCACATCGACCCGGGTCAAGGGAAAAGGCGACCTGATCGACGTTTTCGACCGGAACGGCATCTACACCGACTGCTTCTATCTTCCCCTGCCGGTTTGGCCGGAGAAGCATCTGACCCGACCGGACCCCATCGCCCTCCAGGGCGATTTTCTTTTGTGCCTGGAAAAGTCCGAAGAAGGGATCTACGTCCTTCGCAAATATAAAATCGGCGGCTGACGAGCTGATTTTCCTTTTGCGTCGACTCAGAGCCCGAGCTTTTTCTTCGTGTACTCGATCAGGCCGCCGGCCTGGACGATCCCGATGACCGACTCTGGAAGCGGAAAGAACTTGAAAACCCGGGCGCCGCTCGTGATCGTCCCGGCGGCAAAATCCACTTCGATGGGATCGCCAGAAGCCAGGACATCGGAGGCTTCTTCGCACTGGAGAACGGCCAGGCCAAGGTTGATGGCGTTGCGAAAATAAATCCGGGCGAAGGATTTGGCCACGATCGCCTTCACTCCGGCCGCCCAGAGGCAGGCCGCGGCCTGTTCCCGGGAGCTCCCGCAACCGAAATTCTTCCCGGCGACGATGATGTCGCCCGGCTTGACCGACTTGGCAAACTCCGGGTCGAGATCCTCAAGGGCGTGCTTGGCCATCTCCTCCGGCGGCATCAGGGTGTACGTGTACCGTCCGGGGAAGATGACATCCGTGTTCACATCGTCGCCGTATTTCCAAACGCGTCCGGTGTTCATCAGCGTGTCCTCGGGTCGGTGATTTTGCCTTCCAGGGCCGTGGCCGCAGCCGTCGCCGGCGAGGCCAGGTAGATTTCGGAATCCTTGTGGCCCATTCGGCCGCGGAAATTGCGGTTCGACGTCGAGACGACGGTCTCCCCCGCGGCCAGCAGGCCCTGGTGGGCGCCGAGGCACGGGCCGCAGCCGGGATTCAGGATGACACAGCCGGCTTCGCTGAGAATTTCGATCGTTCTGTTCCGGAGGGCGTCCAGGTAAACCCGGCGGGAAGCCGGAAGAATCAGCGTCCTGGTCCCCGCGCTGACTTTCCGCCCTTTGAGGATCCGGGCGGCAATTTCGAGATCTTCCAGACGCCCGTTGGTGCAAGTCCCGATCAGGACCTGCTGGACGGGTTTCCCGGCGACCGCGGTCACGGGTTGGACGTTGTCGACCGTATGGGGGCAGGCGATCTGGGGCACAAGGGCCGAGAGGTCGTAGGACAGGACTGCTTCGTAGGAGGCGTCGGGATCGGACTGGACGACTTCGAATTCCTGGAGGGTGCGGGCCTTGAGCCAGGCGATCGTTAAAGCGTCGGGGATGAAATACCCGTTCTTGGCCCCCATCTCGGCGGCCATGTTGGCCAAGGTCATCCGCGAGGACAGGCTGAAATCCCCGGCCGCCGGCCCGGCGAATTCGATGGCCTCGTAATTGGCCCGGTCGGCCCCGTGGTCGCCGATAAGCCTGAGGACGGCGTCCTTGGCGTACACGCCCTCGGGGAATCGGCAGTGAAACTCGACTCTGAGCGTTTCGGGGACGCGGAGCCAGATTTCGCCGGTGGCCCAGATACTGGCCGCCTCGGTCCGGCCGATGCCGGCGGCAAACGCACCGAACGCTCCGTAGGTCGTGGTGTGCGAATCGCTCCCCATGATGACCTTGCCGGGGAGGGCGAAGCCCTCCTCGGGCAGGACCTGGTGGCAGACGCCGTTCTGGATGTCAAAGAAATGCGGGAGCTCCTGGGCGCGAACGAACTCCCGGATGGTCTTATGGTTTTGGGCGTACTTCTCGTCGGCCGCGGGAACGATGTGGTCGAGGATGATGACGATGGAATCCGGGTTCTTCACCCGGGGAACGCCGATTTTCTTGAATTCCCCGATGATGGCCGCGGAATTGTCGTGGGACAGGCAATAATCCGGGGAGACGGTGACGACTTCGCCCGCCCGCACGGCGCGGCCGGCCTTCCGGCTCAGGACCTTTTCGCTGAACGTTTGGCCCACGGCGCCTCCTTCCTTTATTTAAAGACGTCGAAATTGACGAAGTCGGCGTGGTTGACGATGATCGCCTCGATCGTCCGCCGTCCGCCGTCGCCTTCCTTGGAATGGGCGGCGATGATATGGACGATCTCCTCCGCCAGGCCGAACTGGTAGGCGAAGGCCGCGCCGGAAATCGGATGACGGAGCAGTTCCCCGGCCTTGCTTTTAACGAAAGCCCCGTTGTCCAGGGAATACTCGAACAGCTTCCCGACGTCATGGAGGATCGCCCCCGACAAAAGGACGTCGCGGTCCACCCGGACCTTGGTCCCATAGTCCCGGTGGAGAACGTCGCCGATTCCCACGGCCGTTCGGGTCACCGCCCGGGTGTGATCGATCAGGCTCACGGACACGGACTTGAGGAGCAGGGTGAACGGCATCCGGACCAGCTCGTCCTCCGTCCAGCCGCCCTTCTTCACCGCTTCGTGCCAGATCTTCAGGGTCAGATCCCGCAAACCGGAATCTTCGATCTGCCCGATCTCGGGTAGAAGCTCGAGGACCTTCTCTCGGGACACGCTCATGGGATTTTCCTTTCGGCCGGGCCGTCGTATTCATACCCCTCGGGGTCGATTTTGCGCATCGGCTTCATCCGGGTCTTTTCCTCGTGGACGTGGGCGACCAGGCCCGGAACCCGGGCGATCATGAAGAAGGCGTTGCCGATCTCGGGCGGGACGCCCAGGTCGCAGAGCAGAGCCGCGATCGCCCCATCGACGTTGATCGGAAGGGGCTTTCCCGTCTGGGCGGCCAACACCGCTTCGGTCAAGCGAGCGATCCGGACATGCCGGCCGGCCAGCCCGAGCTCTTCGGCCAGGCCGAAGAGCTTCGCCGTCCGGGGATCTTTGGTATGCAGACGGTGGCCGTAGCCCGAGGCCCGCTTTCCTTTCGCCTTCATCTCGTCCAGGACGGCCGCGACTGCGGCATTCTCGTCGCCGCCGACGGCGTCGGCTTTCTTGGCGATGGCTAAAAACATCCGCTGGCCTTCCTCGATCGCCCCGCCGTGGAAGCGGTTGATGGCCAGGATGCCGGCGGCCACGGCCGCGTTGAGTTCCGCTCCGGTCGAAGCGACCGTCCGGGCGGCCAGGGCGGAAGGAGGAGAAGCCCCGTGGTCGATGGAAGAAACGAAAATCGCGTCCAGGAGCTTGCCGACCGCGGGCGAGGGCAATTCCCCTTTCAAGACAAGGTAGACGGCCTGGGCGAACGAGATCTTGCCCATCATCTCATCGATGAGATATCCCCGGGCCATGATCCGGTTGGGCTTGACCTCGGTGATGGCCGTCGGCCACTTTTCCTTCGTTTCGGGCATGATCCCTCTCCTCGGCCGGATTTTGTGCCGGCTATTTTTTCCGTCCCAGGACTTCGGAAACGCGGACGGGAATATCGGCCACGGCATCCACGACATGGACGCCGACTTCGCGCAGGCGCTTGACCTTGCTCTCGTAGGACCCGCGGTTTCCGTCGACGATCGCTCCGGCATGGGAAAAGCGCGTCCCCGACTTGGCCGCTTTTCCGCCGATAAAGGCGACCAGCGGCTTGGTGAACTTCTTTTGTTCGATCAGGTCGGCAACCCGTTCCTCCTGGGTCGTCCCGATCTCGCCGAACATGGCCACAGCTTTGGTTTCGGGATCTTTTTCAAAAAGCTCCATGACCTCGGGATGGGAGGAGCCGACGATGGAATCGCCCCCGACGTGAACGATCGTGCTCAAGCCGAGGCCGGCTCGGCTGAGGTAATAGGCGATCGCCGAGGTCATTCCGCCGCTTCGGGAGCTGACGCCCACGGGTCCGGGCTGGAACCACTCCCTGGCCCGCTGGGCCCGGCCGCCGATCATCCCCAGGACGGCTTTGCCGGGGCTGAGGAGCCCGAGGGTGTTGGGCCCGACAAACCGCGCCCCGGTTGTTTCGGCCGCGGCCGCGATTTCGAGGACGTCATAGATCGGAACCCGGTCGGGGACGATGACCAGGAGCTTCACTCCGGCGGCCAGGGCTTCGAGGGCGGCGTTTTTCACCAAGGCCGCGGGAACGAAGATGACACTGGCATCGATCTCCCCGACGCGGTCGCGCGCTTGCTCGACCGATTCGAAGACCGGGATCCCGTAGACTTCCTGGCCGCCCCGCCCGGGGGTGACGCCGGCCAGGACGCGGGTTCCATAGTCCTTCATCAGCTGGGCCCGGACGATGCCCTCGCGGCCGGTGATGCCTTGGATTAAAACTCTCGTTTTTTCGTCGACGAAAATGGCCATGGGGCTATCCGTTCCCCCGGGATGTTTTGATGATCCCATCGCGGTATTCCTTCAATCCGGGGATCGGCAGCTGGATGAAAATCGCCTGCTTCTCGTGGAAGCGGCAGTAGATCTCGCAGGCCAGGCATTCGGTGCACTTGCCTTTTTTTGCCTCGGCTTCGGGGATGGCCAGCACCGGCCGGCCCTCGGAGTCGATCTTCAGGATTTTCGGGGCGCAGGCTCCGACGCAGCCCTTGGACGCGCAGTGGAGGCACTGGGAATGGTCGAACGACACCCGGCCGGTCAGCGTGGGGAAGGAATACGCGCTCGTCGGGATCCGGGGCTCTTCGATCGGCCGGACTTCATGGGCGAGCCCGCCGTCTTCGGCGATCATCTCGGCCAACCGGGCGGCGCACTTTTCCGGAGGGTCGTCGCGGCCGTAGCCCTCGACTCGTCCGGGCAGATCCTGGAGGTAGGCGCCCAGAATCTTAATCGCCTCTTCCTCGAAATTCCCGCCGAGGCGGATGACGGCCGGGACGCGCAGCTCTTCTTCCGTAAAGGCCTTCACCAGACCCCGGGCCGAATTGTATTGCTCCTGCGAAGCCACGCCGGATCCCGAGGCGAAGTACCCCTTGATCCCCGGCTGGCTGAGGATGACCTTGGCCGCGCGGTAAACCTTGCTTGCCGGCGGATTGCCGCTCGTGTCGCAGTAATTGGCGATTTTGAAACCCCGGGCCAGGACGGCGTCCATGGACATCATCGAGCCGCCCCCGCCGGCCCCATGGAAGCCGATCAGCACTTTTCCCTCTTCGGCCGTTTCGGCCATCTGAAGGAAATAAAACGTCCCGCGGTGGTCCTTTTCCTCGACCTTGTAGGCGATCCGCTCGAGCGTCGTCGGCGGGCGGTCGAATTCCCGGGCGATTTCGATACCCAGCTCCGGGTGGCGGTAGACGGCGTAGTCGTCGACGACCAGGTGGCAGTCGGCGGCCAGAATGCGGCCGTCTTTCGTCCGGACCATGGGATTGAGCTCGACCGAGCGGGCGTCGGAAGCCCGGGCGATCGCCGCCAGTTTGGTCAGCAGGTCGGCAATCTGGGCCAGGGCCGGGCCGGTGATCCCGGTTTGCAGAACCATGTTCCGGGCTTCGAATTCGCGCAGTCCGGTGCGGACATCGATTGTCCGGCGGACGACTTGATCGGGATGCTGCCGGGCGATTTCCTCCACCCCCGTCCCCCCGATCGAGCTGAAGATGAGGAGAGGGCGCTTGGCCGCATCGTCCATCACGATCCCGGCGAAATACTCGGCCTCGATGGCCAGCTTCTCCTCGACCAGGATCTTATCCACAACGTAGTTTTTGACCTTCATTCCGAGCAGGGCGGCCGCTTGGGTTTCCGCCTCGGCCGGAGTGTCGGCAAACCGGATGCCGCCTAATCCGGCCCGCCCCGTGACCCAGACCTGGATTTTCAGGACGACCGGGCGGCCGAGCTTTTCGGCGATTTGCCTGGCCTCGGCCGGCGAAGAGGCCACGGCCCCTTCGGGGACGTGGACGCCGCCCTCGCGGAGGATCTTTTTACTCTGGAATTCATACAGTCGGGCCAAGGGGGTCTCTCCAGGAAAGAGTGAGGGGTATTATAGCCAAAACGGCCGGCGATCGCCAGGTCAGAACTGCCCAAGAGGCTCTCCGGAACATTTTCGACCGTCCCTGCGGCCAGCAACTCAAACCCTTGATTTTGGAGAAAGGGGACCGGCTTCGGCAGCAGAAGGAGCTGAAAGTCGATGATCAGACGGTCGGACCGTCGACATAATTGTCGGAATACTCAGGGAGATATGCTCAGATCCCCAGGGGAAATCGGATACGGAAAGTCGTTCCTCCCTTGCGGACAACGTCCATCAAACCGTCCAGCTGCCCCACGAGAGACTGGATGATCTGCAAGCCCAGCGTCCTCGGTTCCTTGAGATCCACCTCCACGGGCATTCCGACCCCGTTGTCACTGAGCGTCAGAACACAACTCCCGTCTTCGTCCCGGAACATACTAACCGCGATGCGGCCCTTCTGTTGATCCGGAAAAGCATATTTAATGGCATTGGTCACCAGCTCATTGAGGATCAGGCCCACCGGAACCGCCTTATCCAAGCCGACGTGGACGTCGCGGATGTCGATCTTCCGCTCGATTCTGTCATCGGAGATCTGGTAGGCGAGGAAGAGCTGATTGACCAGGCTCGCGGTGTATTCGGTGAGGTCGATCCGGGAAAAATCGGCCGAACGGTAGAGACGGTCGTGAATGAGGGCCATGGACCGCACCCGGTTCCGGCTCTCCTGGAGAACGCGCAAAGCCGGCGGGTCTTCGATTTTGGAGGCCTGGAAATTGAGGAGGCTGCTGACGATCTGGAGATTATTCTTCACCCGGTGGTGGATCTCCTTCAGCATGACCTCCTTCTCTTTGAGCGAGGCCTCGATCCGCTCCCGGGCCCGTTTGCGCTCAGTGATATCGCGGATCACCCCCTGGGTTGCCTTGCCCTTTTTGTAATCGACATAGGTGACGCTCGTTTCGCACTCGATCAGCTCCCCCCTCGAAGTCACGGCCGTGAACTCATAGACGGGATCGGGGACTTCCCCGCGGCGGATCTTTTTTTCCCGTTCCTCGATGACCGGCAGGCTCTGCGGCGCGACCATGTCCAGAAAATTGAAATCCGGAGCGTTGGTCTGCTCGATGGAAATCCCGAACATCTCCTCGAAACGCTTGTTGATGACTTCGAACTTGCCGTCATAGAGCAGATAGATGGCATCATGGGACTGCTCAATCAAGTTGCGGTACTTTTCCTCCGATTGTTTGACGGCGATCTCGGCCTTCTTGTTCAGGGTAATGTCTCGAAGATGCTCCAGGATCAGAGAGACGTCCCCCGCTTCGTCTAAAACAGGATAGGAGCGGATGTCCAGCCAGCTGTCGATCTCCGGGAAATACCTTTCGATTTGAGCCGGTTTTCTGGTCCGGTACGACTCGGACGTAGCGCAGACCTCGCAGGGGACGCTCCGCCCGATGAGCTCGAAGCAGCGCTTCCCCTTGATTTCCTCCGGATCAATCCCGAGATAGGCGTATCCGGCCCGATTATAGCGCAGGACGCGATGCTGGTTGTCCTGGAGGCCGAGGACGTCGGGGATGGTGTCGTAAATGGTCTCCAGGACCGCGTTCGATTCCCGGGAACGCCGCTCGCTTTGGACCAGGGCCTTTTCCACCGCCGCCTTTTCGGTGACATCTAGAATCATCACCTCGGCCCCGGAAAATTCCCCGCCGGCCCCAAACACCGGCACGGCCGTGACATCCAGGACAAGCGACGGCCCCATCAACGACCGCCAGGGAACGCTTTTCCGCTGCATGCTTTTCCCCTGCATCAGCTGATTGAAATCGGCAGCCAAGCCGATCACGGCAAAGGGCGGCAGGTCCAGGATCCGTTTTCCGATGACGGGCGAGGGAGCTCCTTCCGGGACGCCCATGATCCGGCGGAGAGCCGGATTTTCGTAGGTGATGACACCCTCCCCGTCGAGGTGGAGAAGCCCGACCGGAAGAGCGTCGACAAGACTCCTGTTGAATTGCTCCGAACAGGCCAGCGCTTCCATCGCCTTCCGTCGGTCCTCTTGCAGGGCGACTTCCGCGGTGATGTCCTCAACCGTGGCGACCATACCGGCGAAAAGGCCGTTCTCATCCAGGAGGGGGCTGCCATTGACGGACAGGAGAATTCGTTTTCCGGACGGCCAGGCGATGGCATGCCGGACATTCCGGACCGCTTTCCGCGTCTCCCGGACGCGGTTGAAGGGAAGCTCGCTCGCGGGAAAGGGCGCCCCGTCAAGGCCGGTGATCTGCCACTCCGGATCGTCGAAGGTTCGTTGGGCGATGGAGCAGCGGGTGAGACCTAAGACTTGCTCCGCCTGCGGATTGGCGAACGTGATCCGTCCGTCCCGATCGAGGCGAATGATCCCGACGGGACTCGTCTCGCAGATCGTGGCGAGGATATCCTTCTCCCCGCGTGAGGCGCTCTCCGGTTGCGAACTCTCGGGCGTCCCTCTTTTCATCGATTTCTCCCGTGGGGACAATCCGGTCCTCTTCCCGTCCCGGCCAGGGGGACTCGCGCATCTAGAGCGAATCATACCTTGGGTTTTTCAAAGAAAGCAAGGCCGGCTATTTCCGCTTTTTGTGTTTCGCGATCTCCTCCTCGACTTCCCCCGCGCCCTTGGCGTAGAACTTTTTCTCATCCGGGGCGAGCTCATTCAGGAGACGCAGGAACTCACCGGCATGCACGCGTTCCTCGTCGGCGATGTCCTTGAGAACCTCGACGGCCAGGGCGTTGTTCGTGGATTCGGCCAGTTGCATGTACAACTGGACCGCTTCGTACTCGGCCGCGATCATGAAGCGGACGGCCCGCACCAGCTCCGCATCCGTCAGCTTGCGGCCATTCGCCAGTCCCGAAAAGGGCGATCCGAACTCCGGCATGGGAAACCTCCCTATAACAGGCATTGGCCGGGAATCCCGGCGTTGCTTATGGCGGTGACCTGCGGCGATAACCCGAGGCCCCTATGCCGCTGCGGCCGGATGGAGCGGGCCGGGTTTTCGCCTCGGCGGTTTTGCCTGCGCCCTTGGCCGAAGGCGGGCCTTCGGCCTCGATTTTCGCTCGCAGGTCGCGCAGAGCTTCAGTCAAGCGCTTGGCCGAGACCGGTCCGGCCGCCCCGATTTCCGGAGCGAAAACGGCGACTTTATATTCCTCGATCAGCCAGTGGATCTCGTCCAGAGCCGCCCGCGTTTCAGCCGATCCCAAGGTCCCGAGCCTTTTTCGAAGCCCGGCGAGCGCTTCGGCGAACGGCATGATTTCGGCCGCCTTGTTCCGGTCTTTCTCCGGGCTGTTTTTCCCCCGCTCGGTCCGGATGCGAAGGGCTTCGAGATACGCCGGCAG
>Ga0105099_10002557_pt1 | contig 10746 bp, 10 predicted proteins | sample PPLLak3cmMay2015_2_FD_79138 | JGI IMG/M metagenome (GOLD analysis project Ga0105099, IMG submission 79138) | Freshwater sediment microbial communities from Prairie Pothole Lake near Jamestown, North Dakota, USA - PPLs Lake P8 Core (1) Depth... | ecosystem: Environmental > Aquatic > Freshwater >...
AGCGTGAGCTTCACCCAAACTGAAGAACATAAAAACTGAAAAACAAAAAAACATTAGCAGAATCAACCATGCAATAGGGTTTTTAGATAATTTTCGTTGCAAATAATTTGTCACTATTCCTCCATATTTCAAAATACAATTTTATTATTATTGATTATATTAACTTTGTATTTTTTGCATAAAAATATCACGCGATAGAATCTCGCCTTTTTTAATAGGCAGATCGGCAATCTTGTATTGGTCATAATTTTCTTTTGTCACAACTAATGTATATTCTCCAGGGTTAATAATATAGTAATAGTATCCTTTCGGCCCTGTTACTCTGGTTGCGACTAATTTTCCGTTTTCTTTATTAAGCACTCTTAATATCGCGAGATGAATTGGAGTTTTATCATCAATACTGGCAACCGTTCCGAAAGATTTATCCTTGCTCCATCTGTAAATTTCAATACTCCAAAGGATAATATATAAAAGCATGATTGCGGTATTTACCCAATTGGTATAGACCAAGAAAAACAATATCGCTATAAGTGTGCCGATAATCAGCACCGGTATTCTTACTTTTTGAGTGAAATTGCCAATCTTGGTAATAATATTCAATCTTGAAGATAATTTTTGAATATCAGGATCCATTGGAATATTAAGATTGAGAAGCGCTTCTTCTTTGATTTCTATTTCCTGCCCATGATAATCATGGTAGGTAATTTCCGACGGAAAAGTGTAATTTTCTTTAACTGCTTGGAGATAATATTTTCCGGGTTTTAGCAAAAAACCAAATCTGCCGTCATTCGCAGTAAGCTGTGTCTCGAGCAATTTTTTGTCTTCAAAGCTGAATATTTTTACCGTTGCCATCGCAATAGGCTGACTTGACTCGGCATCATATACAATTCCCCATTTCTTGCGTTTTCTGTACCATCCAAAAAATGCCAAAAACCCGCTCCAAAAATTAGAACCAAGGCTAAGCCACGGCAAATTTAAAAGCCAGGGAATAATTGCATTTAGTCCGGTGATTAAACCTGCAATTAAGGGCAATAACCATTGAAGTAAATGCATTAAATCACTATCAAGAAATGATTTAAGCCAGTCAATAATATTTTGCCAAGGGGGTATTTCCGCAGGAGGCTGGGTGGGTGTCAGAGTTGGTGTAGGCATAATTTCTTCTTCCTCCGGCCAAACAGAAACATCCTTGATATCTGTCATAATTCCAGATACAGAGTAATTTGCAGAAGTTGATGTTTGCCCGCTGAAATCAAGCTGACCTGTTACCTCGTAATTGCTTGAATTGGATGATGCATCTTCAGCAAAACACATATTAATATTTAACAAAGTACATATTGAAATCAATACAAAAATTGCTACAGATACAAATACTAAATTTATCTGGCATTTATTATTCAAAATCCCTCCATTCAGTTAAAAGGAATAATTAAAGATACTTCGGCATTAATTATACTATATTATTATAATTTATTAAAATGTGGATAAGTTTACTTGGAGCGGGCAATGGGAATCGGACCCACGCCTTAACCTTGGGAAGGTCACGTACTACCACTATACTATGCCCGCGTTTTCCAAATTATTTTATATAAATCCAAAATAACAAATTCCAAATTACAAATAATATTCAAATTCCAATTTATAAAACAATATATTTGAATTTAAGATTTGATGCTTGGATTTTCTTTGTTATATAATGCTTGGGATTTGGAATTTTAATTACCGGCATTATTTAGCCAATTATTAATTGGATACTAAATATTTTACAAATCATTATTTCTGAGTATAAGGTAATTCGATTTTTTCTCCTGCTTCGTTTTTCATACCGCCTGTTTCGGTGTCCATTAGATAGCCGTCTATCCTCAAATCGGGAAATTTGGAATTAAGTTTGGTTTTTATTTCTTTTAAATCGGTTAGATAATTATCTTCATCATCTTTGCCAATGCTTTTATAAAAACCGCAATCAGTGTGATTTAAAAGCGAAATCCTATCTGCCTTAAAATGATAGACAAGAATCTCCAGTTGTTTATAAAAATCCTCAAGTTGGCTTTTCTCTATAAAATACCTTATACTTCCGGTATTGGATATTACTGCATAATCGCTTTTTAAAATCCCAAGTTGATCAGCCACCCCGATTTCTTCTAAAAATATATTAATCCTCGGGTCGGCGCAACGAACTAAAATTGTCATAAAAACTCCTTAGTTTAGTTATAAAGTTCATCAAGTTCATAAAGTTATAAAGTTAATAATTTAATCAACTTTACAAACTTTGAAACTTTTAATTTTACGAACTTAATTTCATGTTACATGTTTTAAGATTGACTTGCAACTCAACATCAAACTGATATAATATAAAAAATCCAGGGATTTGAAAAATTTTATTATGAACGAAAAAAATAAAAAGCCAGAAAAAATGAATACTTGGTACATGTTTTCTCTGTTTGGCCAAATTGGTTTTATCATTGCAATACCGGTAGCGGTATTTGCATATTTTGGCCATAAATTAGATATTAAATTTCAAATTTCCCCGCTTTTTCTTTTATCCGGCATGGGAATTTCACTTTTCGTATCAAGCTTGGGAATTTATCGGATGATTAAAAAAGTGGAAGATAAATAAGGTTATTACTATCGCAGATCTCCCGTCGCAGATGCACACAGATAATAAATATGGAATTATCAGCGTGAATCTGCGTAAATAAATCTGCGATAGACAACACATAATAATTTTATGGAACACATTCAACTTGCCTCACAACATATTTTTCATCTCGGACCGCTTTCCATCACCAACTCCATGATTGCCGCCTGGCTAACAATGACAGTTTTGATTATTGTCGGGTTGTCTTTATACGGCAAAATAAAAATGATTCCGGGAGGGTTTCAAAATTTCATTGAACTGATAGTTGAATCACTTCTGAATTTAGTAGATAATGTCACCCAGGACCGCAAAAAAACAGAACGATTTTTGCCTTGGGTGATGACATTTTTTTTATTCATCCTCGCTTCCAACTGGATGGAGCTCATCCCCGGCTTTAGCGCTATCGGAATCAAATCTATTGAAGAAGGCAAGGAGATATTCACCCCCATATTCCGCTCTGCCAACACTGATCTCAATACCACTTTGGCGCTGGCTCTCGTGTCAGTTACTTTAACACAGATATTCGGCATCGCCGCAATCGGTTTTTTCAAATATGCCGGAAAGTTTATTAACTTCAAAAGTTTTACCGGATTTTTTGTGGGAATTTTAGAATTAGTGAGTGAAACGGCAAAAATCATATCATTCGCTTTTCGTCTATTCGGCAATATTTTTGCCGGTGAAGTGCTTCTTATTGTAATCACCTTTTTGATTCCTTATGTTATGCCCATTCCATTTTATGCTCTGGAAATATTTGTCGGTTTTATCCAGGCACTGGTTTTCTCAATGCTGACCCTGGTTTTCATGACTGTGGCGACAATAGACCCGCACGAAGCAGAACATTAAATAATGTATCCCTAACCACTGATTTTATTCACAGATAACACTGATAAATTTCAAAAATCTGTGAGATCTGTGATACAAAATCTGTGGTTAAAGTTACAATATTTATCCAGAAAGGAGTATCTATGGAACCAGAATCAATGAAAATGCTAGCTGCAGCCATTGCCATCGGACTTGGATCGATTGGTCCGGGTATCGGAATCGGACTTTTGGGCTCTAAAGCCGCTGAAGCCATCGGCCGCAATCCCGAAGCATCAGGCAAAGTTCAATCAGCCATGATTCTTACGGCTGCGTTTTGCGAGGCAATTGCAATTTATGCATTGGTTGTCGCCTTGATTATCAAATTTGTATCATAAATAATGTATTCAACCACTGATCTCATTCACAGATTTCACAGATGATAAAATTAAATTATCAGTGTAATCAGTGTATAAAATCTGTGGTTGGAGTTACAATAGGATTTTTATGTCGTCAATTGGTATCGATTGGAAAATTCTTATTCCCCAAATCATCAATTTTTTGATTTTGTTTTTGATTTTGCGCTGGCTTCTTTATAAACCGATTTTGAAAATTCTCGGTGAAAGAAAAAGAAAAATTGAAGAGTCGATGGCGCTGGCGGAAAAAACAAAAAAAGAATCGGAAGAATTGGAAATAAGAAACCAGGAAAAAATTGCCAAAGTAAAAGAAGAAGCAAAAATTATTATCGACCAGACGCGAGAACAAGTCCAGGAAGAAGCAAAAAAAATGAAAGAGGAGACCGCCAGAGAAATCGAAAAATTGAAAGAAAAGTCACGCGGCGAGATAGAATTTGAAAGAAAAAAAATGGTTGCTTCACTCCGAGAGGAGCTGGCGAATTTGATATTACTTGCCTCCGGCAAGCTAACCAGAGAATCAGTGACAATTGAGGTGCAAAAGCAACTCGTTAATGAAATCATTGAAGAATTGAAAAATAAAGATTTTGAAGAAAATAATTAATAATCATGAATAAATTAAGCGATAAACAATATGCCTCTGCTATTTTTTCCTTGGCTAAACAGGAGAATATAGTCGAGCAGATAACTTCCGATCTTGAATCAGTTGAAGAAAAACTAGCCGAGTCCCCTTCTTTTCTGAAACATCTTGAGTATCATAAAGTATCGCTCGAAGAAAAAACTAAGAATTTGGAGGAGGTTTTTTCCGACTTTATTTCCAAAAAAACTTATAAAATAATTTTGCTTCTCGTCAAAAACAAACAATTAAATATTCTAAAAAAAATAATCGCAAGAATAAAATTATTGCAAAAAGAAGACGAGAAAATATTGGAAGCAAGGATAGTTGTTCCTTATAATTTGGAGGAAAACCAAATAAGCAAAATCAAATCGATCCTCGCGAAAAAAACCGGAAAGCAAATAATCATTCACGAAACGGTCAATAAAAACATTATTGGCGGAATGAAAATATTTTTGGGAGATTTAATTATTGACGGTTCAATTCAGGGAAAATTAGAAAAACTTAAACAAAATATTGCCATGAGTTTGGAATAGAAAGGAGATATAATGCCAGAGACACACAAAGATCAGATTACCAAATCACTTACAAAGTGGCTTACGGATTATAAGCCGGATATCGATTTGTCGCAAACCGGAACAGTGATTTCCGCCAGCGACGGAATTGCCCGCATAGAGGGCTTGGAAAATGCCAGTTCGATGGAATTACTGGAATTTCCCGGAGGAACTCTTGGTGTGGCACTAAATCTTGAAAAGGATAATGTCGGAGCGATCATCCTTGGAAACTATGAACACATTAAAGAAGGCAGCAGCGTCAAATCAACAGGAAAACTTCTTTCCGTTCCGGTAGGAAAAGAACTCATCGGACGAGTAATCGATCCTCTTGGCAATCCGCTTGACGGCAAAGGAACAATCAAAACAAGTGGATTTGGTTTGGTGGAAAAAATTGCTCCTGGTGTTATAACCAGAAAATCTGTCGATACTCCAGTTCAAACCGGAATTAAATCCGTTGATGCAATGATTCCGATCGGACGCGGCCAGCGCGAACTTATTATTGGTGATCGCGGAACTGGAAAAACCGCAATTGTCCTCGATACGATTATTAACCAAAAAGGTAAAAATTTAATTTGCATTTATGTTGCAATCGGCCAAAAAGAATCAAAAGTGGCTCGCTTGGTGGCAACACTCGAAAAATTTGATGCCATGAAACACTCAATCATTGTTGTTGCCGGAGCATCCGATCCGGCATCGCTTTCTTATATCGCCCCTTATGCCGGGTGCGCTATGGGAGAATATTTTCGCGATAAAGGCCAGGATGCACTGATTGTTTACGACGATTTGTCAAAGCACGCTTGGAGCTACCGCGAAATATCACTTTTGCTCAGGCGGCCGCCCGGACGAGAAGCCTATCCCGGGGATATTTTTTATTTGCATTCCCGACTTTTGGAGCGAGCGGCAAAATTAAGTGAAAAATTCGGCGGCGGGTCACTGACTGCACTTCCGATTATTGAAACACAAGCCGGTGATGTCTCTGCATACATTCCCACGAACGTTATTTCTATAACAGATGGTCAAATATATCTTGAGCCGGATTTATTTTACCAAGGCATCCGCCCGGCATTGAATATTGGTTTATCCGTCTCACGTGTAGGCTCGGCGGCACAAACAAAAGCAATGAAAAAGGTTGCCGGCCAGCTGCGGCTTGATTTGGCACAATACCGGGAACTGGCATCGTTTGCCCAATTTGCCTCCGACCTTGACGAGGCAACCAGAAAACAAATTGAACGCGGGAAACGAACTACTGAAATATTAAAACAAGACCAGTTTGAACCCCTAGCAGTTCCGCTTCAAGTAGTATCCATTTATGCTGTAACTAACGGTTATTTTGATGAAATACCGATGGAAAAAATAAAATCTGCTGAAAATTCTTTATACAACTTCATTCGTGATAAATATACAAATTTTTATAATGACCTTGAAAAAGAAAAGATTCTTTCCGAAAAATTAGAATCAGAGCTTAAAAATATTCTTGATCAATTTGTAAAGAATGGAATATATTAGGAATTTCAATATCACTGGAGATTTATGGCAGAAAATTTAAGAGATTTAAGACGAAAAATCAAATCAATCGGCGGGACAAAAAAGCTGACACAGGCCATGCAGATGGTGGCGGCTTCGAAAATGCAAAAAGCGATAAAAGCCGCCCAAATGAGCAGGGATTATTCACATCTTGCATGGAATATCGTGATGAACATCAAATCAAAAATTAATATAAGCGATCATCCGCTGCTTACTGAGCGAGCCGAGAGCAATGTTATAGCTATTTTAATTACTTCAAACCGGGGTCTCTGCGGCGGATTGAATGCTCAAGTGATAAAAAATTTTTCCGCTTTTATCCAAAATATGAAAACTAAAAATAAAAACATTAAAATAATGACAATGGGAAATAAAGGAAAATTATTCGTCTCGCGATATTTTAATGATTTACTCATCGCCGACTTTCCTTATCCAGATAGAATCATTGAGTTTTCCGACATCAGCACGCTTATCAAAATGATTCTTGATGATTATCAAAATAAAAAAATTGACCATGTATCAATTTTTTATAATCATTTTGAATCAACCTTAAAACAAATTTCAACAAGTTATCAACTGCTGCCTATCCCGATGACTAAAATCATGGAAAATAATTTGAAAGATAAATCAAATTTCAGTGAATACATTTTCGAGCCGGATGTAAAATCAATATTAGATGTGATCCTGCCCTCTGTCATCAAAATTCAAATTCAGCAGATATTGTTAGAATCATCCGCTTCGGAATATTCAGCCAGAATGATCGCCATGAAAAACGCCACCGATAATGCGCGCGATCTTATTGATGACTTGAATTTAACATATAACTCACTGAGGCAATCAGCAATTACCAGAGAAATCACGGAAATATCGGCGGGCGCAGAGGCCTTTCGTGCCTAGCTAGCAGAGATATATAACTGTTATAACATTTATAATAATTATAAAATTTATAATTTAAATTGGAGAAAACATGGATAATTTACATGATGAGGAAAAATTGGTAAAAAGCAAAGGGAAAATATCCCAAATAATCGGCGCTGTTGTTAATGTGGAATTTACCAGCGGTGAACTCCCAGAAATTTATGATGCACTTGTTGTGAATAATAATAATAATGAGCAACTGGTTTTGGAGACCCAGCAGCATCTGGGTGGAAATGAGATTAAAGCAATTGCCATGGGATCAACCGATGGTTTAAAGCGAGGAATGGAAGTGGTAAATACTTCCGAACCAATTAAAATCGGTGTCGGAAAGGCAACGCTCGGAAGAATTTTTAATGTAGTCGGCAAAGCGATTGATAATGAGCCGGATCCAAAGATCGAAAATTCTTATCCCATACATCGCCCGTCGCCAAGGTTTGACGAATTGAAAACCGAGGTGGAAATTTTGGAAACAGGAATAAAAGTGATTGACTTGATCGCCCCGATTTCCAAAGGCGGGAAAGTTGGTATGTTTGGCGGAGCAGGGGTCGGAAAAACTGTTGTCATTCAGGAATTGATTCATAACATTGCCCAGGAACATGGCGGATACTCGGTTTTTGCCGGCGTCGGAGAAAGAACCAGAGAAGGAAATGACTTATATCACGAAATGAAAGAATCGGGAGTAATCAGTAAACTCGCCATGGTATTCGGTCAAATGAATGAACCGCCTGGCGCTCGCCTCCGAGTTGCTCTCTCGGGATTAACTCTTGCGGAATATTTCCGAGATGAAGGCAAGGATATGCTTTTATTTATCGATAATATTTTCCGTTTCACCCAGGCGGGTTCGGAAGTATCGGCGTTACTCGGACGCATGCCCTCGGCAGTAGGATATCAGCCAAATCTTGCCAGTGAAATGGGCGAACTTCAAGAAAGAATCACATCAACCAAAAAAGGGTCAATTACTTCTGTCCAAGCGGTATATGTGCCGGCTGATGATCTGACCGACCCAGCACCTGCCACGACTTTCGGTCATTTGGATTCAACCGTGGTGCTTTCGCGCCAATTAGCAGAATTAGCCATCTACCCGGCTGTTGATCCGCTTGACTCCACTTCCACAATTCTCGATCCGAAAATTGTCGGCAAAGACCACTACGAAGTTGCACGAAGCGTGCAAAAAGTTCTGCAGAGATATAAAGATTTGCAAGATATCATTGCCATTTTGGGAGTTGAGGAATTATCAGAAGACGATAAATTAACCGTTTCGCGGGCCAGAAAGATCCAAAAATTTCTCTCTCAGCCTTGTTTTGTTGCTGAAATATTTACCGGACACCCTGGAAAATATGTAAAACTGGAAGATACAATTAAATCATTTAAAGAAATTCTTGATGGAAAACACGACAGTGTCCCGGAACAAAATTTTTATATGAAAGGAAGCATAGAAGAAGTAAAGTAACAATTTCTAATTTCTAATTTCTAAATAAATCTCAATTTCCAATTTTTAAATTTAGTCATTAGGCATTATTTAGGTTAATTAGGTCAATTAGAAATTAGGCATTTCCAAAGGACTATATGTCTAATCTACATTTCGAGATAATCACTCCTGATAAAATCGTTTACCAAGATAAGATAGACTCCATCACCCTTCCTACTTCGGAAGGGGAAATTACGATTTTGCCGGGGCACATTCCCCTTATTGCACCGACAAAACCCGGGGAAATTATGATCAAAAAAAATGGAGAAATTAAACACATGGCTGTCATGCGGGGATTTGTGGAGACCTCCGAAAATAAAGTCCGCTTGATGGCGGATGCGGCCGAACTTGCCGAAGATATTGATGAGCGGCGGGCAGAAGAAGCAAGGGAGCGCGCTGAAAAAGCCAAATCCGAAGCAAAGGATAAAGTCGAATTTATTGACGCCACAGCTGCATTGGAGCGGGCACTAACCCGCATTAAAATCGCTAAACGTAAATCCCGCCATCATCATACTTCGATGTAAATCATGATACTTGAAATATCCCAATTTTACTGTTAAAATAGCATATAGTTTAATAATTTGATATATAAATAAGGTTGTGCACAAAGCGGGGTGGTAGTCCCGATGCATAGCATCGAGGATCTCCCGACTAATGTCGAGGATTCTCGATTACATCGGAACTCGACAGAATGAAATTCTGTCGGGACTCAGTTTCAGCCAAAGGCTGATCCGCCTCTGGCGGAGGTTAGAGCGGTCCGAATGCTTTCGGACAGGTCGAGGGTTTGTATTAATACATCTTAATAAAATATTTATATACAAAGCGGGGTGGTAGCTCAGTTGGTTAGAGCGCCTCCCTGTCACGGAGGAGGTCGAGGGTTCGAGTCCCTTCCACCCCGCTTTGTATAGAAGTACCTGATTAAAATATGTTTTACGTTTATATAATAAAAAGTGAGATAAACGACAGGTATTATATTGGTTCTACAAACAATATCAAAAGAAGAATAATGGAACACAATCTTGGGAAGAGCATTTACACAAGACTGTCTGCTCCTTTCAAATTATGTTATTTTGAAAAATTAAAAACATTAAAAGATGCTAGAAAACGTGAATATTTTATTAAAAAGAAAAAAAGTAGAATATATATTGAATGGTTGATTCAAATTAATCGTTAGAGCGGTCCGAAAGCTTTCGGACAGGTCGAGGGTTTCCGCCTCGGCTTGCCTTCGGCGAGACGGGCGAGTCCCTTCCACCCCGCTTTGTGCAAAAATTAATATATTAAAAATCGGGTATTAAAACCCGATTTTTAGTTTTAGATAACATTTATTTTACACTGGAATTCTTAACCTCGGTGTGCGGGTGTAAAAATGATAAATTATATATCCGATAAGCGCCGCTAGTAAAGAAATTAATAATATCATTATATATTTTTGGCTGAACCATTTATTGGACGAAACGTTTATTTTAGTCGAAGCAACATGGCCTTTATCGTCAGATATCTTGATTTCATTCTTGCCAAGCGATGCATTATCCGGCATATCAACCTTGATGCCAAAGCCGTCTTCTCCGCCGTTGACCAAGGCGACTGTATCCACTTTTTTGTTGTTTAGATAAACATCAGCAGTTTCTCCACCTTTGAAGCCGGATGCTTCAACATGAACAGTGCTCCCACCTGAGGTTGTATCTGTTATGTTGCCATCATCGTCAACTATTTCTGCTGCAGGAGTTTCGGTCGGTGTTGGTGTTGGACTGGGAGAGGTTTCAGTAGGACTTGGTGAGACAATCGGAGTAGTCTCAGTTGGAGTTGGTGTCGGCGATTCGGAC
>Ga0105099_10002560_pt1 | contig 10739 bp, 6 predicted proteins | sample PPLLak3cmMay2015_2_FD_79138 | JGI IMG/M metagenome (GOLD analysis project Ga0105099, IMG submission 79138) | Freshwater sediment microbial communities from Prairie Pothole Lake near Jamestown, North Dakota, USA - PPLs Lake P8 Core (1) Depth... | ecosystem: Environmental > Aquatic > Freshwater >...
AAATCATTTATCTTTGTATCTAAATTATTAACCCAACGTATCTCACCTTGGATTGGTGTCTTTGTGTCGGTGGCATATTCTCTTTGAGATGCACCATTTATCGTTAATTTTGCTTGAATAAATGGTTTCTTTATCAAAACAGTATGTCCAAAAGAATTTAATATAATACCAATAGAAGTACTATCAGACTCGGACTGAATACCGCTATATACATGGAATGTTTTTTCTTCTCCATCTGAAACATCTAACATCTTACCAACTACAGAAATATTTCTATCTACGCCGGGAGCTATGTCTCCGAGATTCCAGATATTATTATTGATAGAAGGAGCAGGTTTTGCAGATATAAACTGAAACCCTGCAGGATATTCTAATTTCAAAAGTATTTTCGAAGCTGATTTTGTAGCATTCAATGCAGCCTTAACATTGAGAGTTATGTCTTGATTGGGACTTGCTTCATTCGGTGCATCAATAGAAAGATTTATCGGAGCAGAACTTATAGTAACATCAAAAGTTTTTTCTTTTACGAAAATAGCATTTGATCCTTCAATTCTGTATTCAAGAGAAATCTTTATTTGTCGAACACTTCCTTGTTCTCCAAAGAGGAAAACTTTCATATTATCTTTTTTAACGGCTCCTGACGGAATAGTACCAAGTGAACTGCGAAGTCTCTCTGTGCCTTTTAAAGCATCATCAGATGCCCCGTTAGGATATTCAACGACTAGATCAGCAAGCTGAAGCAAGGAATTGTTTTTATTTGTTATCTCTATTTGAAGTGGAAATTCTTCCCCACCTCCTGTAAATGTATTTGCAAGTACTGATATGTCTATATTGTCATTTGAAACAATATTTCCACCAGCAAAAAACATATAAGAAGCGTAACCCATAGCTAAAACAAAAAACGCAACTGAATAAATAAAAAATTTTTTGAACATAGATGTCTTAGAAGAAAGCTGTTCTTTAACACGAGCACCAGCTCCATTATCTATCTTCCAAGAATCTGGTACTTGTTTATTATTCTTATAAATAAAACTATTATGGTGTTCTATCTTTGTCTGATATTCCTTGCTGAAAAGCTTCGTTTTCATTTCTTCAATTCTGTTTAGTTTTTCTCTGTCTTTTGGAAACATCCGTTTATTATACCATAAACTAAAGGTGCGTTTCCATAAGAGTTTTATTTATTTTAGACAATATTTTTAAACGATTTTTACCAACCTCAAACATTAAGTTTTCTTCAAATGGAGATTTGATAATATTTTTTAAAGATTCATCATTCCCAATATATCCTAAATTATTAAGTATGCGAAGAACTATTATTACTTCAATATTTTGTAAATCTTCTTTATTTTTAGCTTTTTCTAAAATCACTAACCCATTCAATAAATCTGAAAATAACTCGCTGTTCACTTCTTCACCAGAAAGTAAGCGTTGTAAAAGTTTTCCAATGTTCATAAAAATTCTAAGAGTTTCAGAATTTTTTGAAATATTATCTAACTTGTTTGTTTTTGAAGCACTTGTAATTCTCCAGAAATCTTTTCCTCGAACTAAATCAATTTTCACATATGAAAAATCTTGAAGCACAAAACGTAGCTTTGAAGACAATTTTCGTACACCTTGAGCAGATGCATATATCATCCCTAAATCACGAGTAAAAATAAAATAATATCTTTCAGCTTCTCCAAAATTTTTACTCCCCAATATTATCCCTTCTGTATGATAAATGTGATGCATTAAATTAAGTTTCTTATATATTCACTTTCTAGCCCAAACTCTTATCCAAGAAATATTTTTTCTTTTGAGCTCATCAGGTAATACTTTAAAATAAAAAATCTTAAACCCATGTTTTTTTAATAAATCCTTTATTTCACTTCTAGTAAAATATGTATAAAATCTTTCATTCCCTTGTGAAAGTTTATCTTTTGAATATCCCTCTCCTTTGCCCTCTCTAATTGTAATATGTAATATCCCGTTTTGTTTTAAAATTTTATAAAATATTTTCAAAGCCTTAGAAACATCTTTTCTAGCCAAATGAAGCAAGACTGCTTGTGCCCAAATGCCATCAAATGTATTTTTAGGAAAATTAATCTTCAATAAATCAATACATTTAAAAGTTGCTTCAGGTACTTCTTTTTTAGCCAATCTTATAAAAACAGAAGAAACATCAATTCCAGTCACCTTTAAACCTTTTTTAGTAAAAAAAGACGAATCCCTACCACCTCCACAACCAACATCTAAAATAGAGTTCCCACTTTTAAATAACTTTGAAAAAGGTAATCGTTCTGGTGGAGTAACTTTTCTACTTTCATCTAAATATTTTTTACCAAGCTTGTTGTATACTTCTGCAGTTTGTTTGTAAATATTTTTTCCCATAAAATTAATTTAAATTATCATCTAAAAACTTTTTTAAACTTTCTAAATCTTTTTTATCATTATCATAAAAATACGTTTTAATTCCAAAAAACTGAGCACTTTTGACTGCTTCGAGGCTATGTTCAAAATAAATTACTTCATCTTTTGAAAGATTAAATTTCTTTAACAGAATATTATAATATTCTGAATTTGTCTTTTCTGGATTGTGCTTCAAAGTGAAAACTTCATAAGGTACATTGTTCAAGCCAAATTTTTCTATCTGTTCATCATTTGCACCAGTTAAAATAATTTTCTTATTTGGATAAGTTTCAAGTAATTTATACATATCTTGAAAAATTTCGAATCTATTTTCTTTTTGAATTACAAAACAATGTACAGCATCAACTAAAATAGTTTTCATAGTTCTATTTTAACACATTATCAATAGCTCCTATTAAATCTTTTGGGTCATCTATGATTTGCGCAGGGTTTCCTTTTTTCAATGTTTCTTTATCATGATAACCCCAAAGAACACCCACAGAAGGAACACTGCATTCTCCTGCTTCGCAAATATCTCCCAGTGTATCAGTAATATATACAGAATTGTCTTTATCCACACCATATTTATCGAGTAACATTTTTATTTTTTTAACTTTACTTTTATCTACCTCTACACCTAAAATATCTGAAAAATATCCACCCAAACCATCGCGTTTTATTATCTTTTCTATGGATGAAGAATGGGTTGAAGATATAATAGAAAGAATATATTTTAGAGATAACTCTTTCACTATGTCTTTAAAAATTTCTGGTACTTTAAGCTCTCTCGTATGGAAATCATATTTTTCACATCTGTTTGGATGTTCACACCTATCACTACCATCAAATCTTTTTGCTTTGAATTTATTCCCATGATAAAAAGATTTGAATTCATCAAGTGAAAGTTCTTCGTTTACTTCCTCATAAATTTTGTGATTAATAAAAAGTGTATCTACTAATACTCCATCAAAGTCGAACATTACCAACTTTTTATTTTTTTGATCCATTTTTTATTTTAAAATTTTAATTTTAAACACAAGATCATTTACTTTTACTTCATCTCCATCATTTTCTATAAATTCTATCTTTAATGCAAGAACTGCTTTCAGAAGGTCAGACTCAAACTTCTGTATTAATTTTTTACCAATATCGTTCGTTCCAATAGAAAGAGAGATGACATCACTAGGAGTAAGCCCCATTTTTTTTCGTATATCCTGCACTGCACGTACAAATTCACGATAATCTCCTTCTTCTTTTAATTCTTCTGTTATTTTTACATCAAGCAAAACTTCAGTTTCAAGATTTTTGTTCTCTTTTATTTCTTTTACATTCAATTCATCTTTTATCAATTCTTCATATTTTTCATCAAGGTTAAAATCTTTAACTTCAATTTTTGAAAGTGGTTGACGAACTTTTAATCCTGCTTTTTGACGAGCTTCTAATCCTAGAGAAACTATTTTTCTAACTTTTTCCATTTCTTCTATTATAGAATTTTCCTTTTCTCCAAAAATTCCCAAAATTCTATAAACAAAATGCGTCTCTGCTTTCGGCCACAAAGCAAGGTGTACGCTCTCTTGGTTGTCTTTATTTTTTAATTTTAACCAAATATTTTCTGCTGTAAAAGGAATAAATGGAGCCATTAATCTTGCTAATGTTTTTAATACAAAATACAAAGTAGCTTTTGTTTCTTTGTTTCCATTCTTTATAGCATCACGTGAGCGACGTAGATACCAAGTAGATAAATCTTCTATAAAAGATTCAAACGGTCTAGTAGCAAGAATTAAGTCATATTGTTCCATCCCAAAAGTTGTTTCTTTTTGCAATTGATTCAACCTAATTAATATCCATTGATCTAAAATATTTTTAGAATCTATCTTTTCATCTTTTTCTATATCTTTATCACGATACAATTCATAAAAGGCTAAAACATTCTCCAACCGATTTATTACTTTACTTGAAATATCTTGTACTGATTTTTCTAGGAAATTAACATCTTCTCCTTTCATTAAAGGGCTAGACATCAAATAAAAACGAAGTGCATCCACGCCATACTTATCAAAAATGATCCATGGATCTGGATAATTATTTTTTGATTTAGACATTTTTGTTCCATCTTCAGCCAAAACAGTACCTGTGGTTACAACATTTTCAAAAGGAGCGTGATTAAAAAGTATTGCAGAAATAACATGAGTATAATAAAACCAAGTTCGTGTTTGAGCTATATACTCTGCAACAAAACCAGCTGGAAAGTTATTCTCTTTCCAATTTTTATTTTCAAATGGATAATGATCTTGTGCAAAAGGCATTGATCCAGATTCAAACCAACAATCAACAACTTCTGGAATCCTACTATACTCTTCTCCTTTTTCATCTATAAGTGTAACAGCATCAATATATGGCCTATGTAAATCTAATTCATAATCTTTATTATGTGGCAATGGAACAAAAAACAATCCTCTAACTTCTGCATTTTTAAAATGATCTGGTGTTGTTCCTAGCTTATTTATTTCATTTATATCAAGTCCTTCTGTAATATAATACATAAGCTTTGCTGGACAATCGTGAGTAATTATCAAAATATTTTTATTCTGATATTTATTTTCTATGTCATACAAGAAATCCCCAACTCTCTTTTTAACATCTTCATAAGACTCAGATCCCTCTGGACCTTTTTCTAAAAAGTGTGGGTAATCATTCCAACTCTTTCCATCAAATTCTCCTGCACACAACTCTCTGATTCTCTTATCATAAATAATCGCATCTTTAAAATCTAATCCTTTTTTTACAATCTCTGCACTCTCTTTCGTTCTCATAAAATCAGAAGAAATTATAATATCAATCTTTTCCTTTTTTATTTTACTTACTGAATCTGAAACTTGTTTCTTCCCAGCTTCAGTCAAATGATCTATATCTTCAACTTTTGAAGATATCTTCCTAGTCAAGTTACTCTCAGCGCCACCATGTCGCATTACAAAATATTTGTTACCAGATTTTTTTGTTTTATATTTTAAATCTTCAATAGAATTAATAAACATTGTTTTTCCATTTTCTGACTTCCAAATTGGAAGTGGACTTGCCCAATATCTATTGCGAGAAATGGTCCAATCTGGAGCTGATTCCATCGTGTTTTTAAAACGTCCATCTTTCAAATGGCCCGGAATCCAATTCATAAATTCTGCTCTTTTTAATAAATTACTTTTTGCTTTTTTAATATTTACAAACCAAGAAGGTAAAGCATAATAAAGAAGCGGTGTCTCACAACGATAACAATGTGGATATGAGTGAATAATCTTTTCTTTGTCAAAATAAGCTCCAGTATTTTGTAAATATCTTATAACTTCAATATCAGTTCGTAGATGTGCATCTTTATCTTCTTTAGTATCTTTTGGCTTTACTTTTAGTCCAACAAAATCTATCACTTCTTTTGAAAAAACTCCATTTGGCTCAACGTGACGAATAAAAGGAATATTATTTTCTTTTGCAAGATTCATATCGTCTTCACCAAAAGCAGGCGCCTCGTGAGCCATCCCTGTTCCCTTATCAATAGTTACAAAATCCGCATGCCAAACTTTCCAAATATTTTCTTTATTTGGCATATCAACATTTTTATAATAATCAAATATAGGTTCGTAAGATTTACCAATAAGTGTTGACCCCTTAAATGGGTTCCCTATCATTTCAAATTTATTTGATTTTTCTAAAATACTCTCACTTCCTTTTTTATACTCTTCCAAAGAAACAACAAGAATTTCTTTCGTTAATTTATTTTGAACTTTTACATAATCAATATCTTTATTTACCGCTATGGCCGTATTGCCTGGAAGTGTCCAAGGTGTCGTCGTCCAAGCCAATAAATATGTATTTTCTTCTCCCACTAATTTAAATTTTACATAAACAGAAATATCAGAAATATCTTTATAACTGTTATCCATCGCTATTTCAGAATTTGCAATCGGTGTCTCACAACGAGGACAATAGGCGAGCACTCGCACTCCCTCGTAAAGCAATTCTTTTTTATTAAGCTCTTCCAAGGCCCACCAAACACTTTCAATAAAAGTGTTATCCATAGTCTTATAAGAATTATCAAAATCTACCCAACGGCCAATACGGTTCACCGTCTTTTTCCATTCACCCACATAAGTAAGAACTTTACTACGAGCATGTTCAGTAAATTTATCAATACCTAATTCTTCAATAGCTTTCTTGCCAGAAATTCCCAAATCCTTTTCAACAATGTTTTCAATTGGCAAACCATGACAATCCCAACCCCAACGACGAGGAACAGTAAAACCAGACATTGTTTTATATCGTCCAATAACATCTTTTACAACACTCCCGAGAATATGCCCATAATGAGGAAGCCCTGTAGCAAATGGAGGGCCATCATAAAAAACATAATTACCTCTAGGAGATTTTTTCTCCAAAGATTTTTCAAAAATATTATTTTCTTTCCAAAATTTTAAAATCACTTCTTCCTGTAATGCCGATTCACTTTTATTTCTTGCCTCGAGCGATGTCGAGAGATTTTTCTCTTCTTCCATAAATAATTTTAGTTGCTAGGTCTTGCCTAGCAACTCACTAAGCAAAAATTAATTGATAAATAAAAAACTCGTCCACGTACAACAATTATAATAATTGCTATACAAGGACGATTTTCTTTTTGCTCGCGGTGAGCATAGTCGAACCGTGGTACCACCTTGGTTACTTCTCATTAAAAGCTTTTACGGGCATACCCGTTGAGTTCTACTAGTTGTGAGGTCTTGCCTCACAATTTTCTTCTCAATAGCTCAGAGGTGATGACCTGCCTACGCAGACAGGGCCTCTTCAGCGCTATACATAGAATAACTATAAAATCCTCAAATTGCAAGAATTCTATGTTTTAATTAACTTCCTGTTGATAACACTTTTCACAATAAATAAGAAAGTTATCTATTGGGTCAAAAACGACTTCAATGTCTTTTTTACATTTTTTACAAACATCTTTATATTTCTTACCATCTTTAACAAAACGAAGTCTTCTTTCTATACGTAAAAGTGGATGAATATTTGGTAGTGGTAGATTCATTCTTTTATAAAATTCAAGTTCAGAAGCAATTATTCTAAAAGGCCTATTACTCTCTTCACAAAGAATGGCTTTATTTAAAATATCATCACTAATTTCATTAATTGTTTTGGGTAAATCTTTATATTTTACAACTTCAATATTTCCAACATTTGTTTCTGGTTCTTTAGCTACATGTCCACCGAGCTTTACTATCTCATCATCAGTAAGTGGATATGAAACCTGTGCTAAAGAAAAATTATAAGCTTGTGCTGAAAATTCCAAACCAAGACCTTCTCCATATTGTCCTCTTTTTAACATTTCTGATTTTATTTCATCAACAATTTCAAAATATTCTTCTTTTTCATATTGTTTATTCAAAATACAATATGATTTGTTTTGGAGACCAAAACACATAAAGCAATTATTTAAATTCTTTGAATTAAAAATAAACTCACAATCAGTACAAAATTTAGAAGATATTGAAAACTTAACCTTACTCGATTGTGAGCCAATATTTGTATTCATATACAACAAACTCGAATGTCCACCTGAAAAAAGAAAATCCATAGAATCCTTGTGTGAAAGAGCACCATCTGCATGACGAATATTTTCAGAATTATTTGCATCAGCGACGTCATACAAATTTTTAGAATTTTGTATATTTACTCCAAATATATTATTGGAAGATATATTTCTCGTACCGTTTGTAGGTAAACTTTTAACTAAAATCCAAAATTTTTCTTCGTATTCAGAAATAATTTTTCTAGAAAGTGGATAAACAGAATCTAAAAATGATTCATAATCTTCTTTTGATAATTGTTCATTAAAAACACAATATTTCGCATTTCGTAAATTTACACAACCAAAACAATTTTGACAGTTACGACAATCAAAAAGAAACATGTTTTCAATGCAATTACTAGAAAAATAAATAAATGAAGATTTATATAAATGGTCTGAACAAAGTCCTTCATATACAAATTCAGAATCTATAACAACCCTAGAATCCATAATATTACGACTTTTTGTTATCATTGCTGAGTACCAAGCATCTTCAACATGATAACAAGCCATAACATAGTAACCATTTTTTAAATCTCTACCTCCGTTTGAATATTCACTATTTACTGAAGATGGATCACGATTCAAAAATGAAGGCATTGGAAATTTTCTACGAAGAGAAAAAAGTGTCTTCATTGGATCAGACCCCTCCTTGTATGTAATACCAAAAGAAAATGCATCAAATTTTTCATCAATAAAGTATTGATAATCATACACAGGAAAAGGACATTCCTCTGGAAGAATTGAAATCATCATTTCACTGTGGCCTGGAACATCACATTCGCGTTTAAACAATCGAGAAAAATTCATATTTGCAAGCCTTCGTATCCTTCTGCATGTAGGACAAAAAACAGGTGGAGGAACATTAAACATTTTTAAGAATTTTATATCCCCCTCTTCAATTTCAAATTCACCTTCACAATATTTGTGTTCGCCTTTCCATTTACAAATTCTATTATGTGGAACAAGTGTTTCCATTATTTCACTTATTGCACTATCAAATTTTGGAGTTTTTGATTCCATCTTACATTCTCTCCGGAGCTTTTATGCCTAAAAGATAAAGTCCATTTTTCATTACAAAGGTAAATGCATAAGTTAAAGCCACTTTATAGGCAGAAGTTTTGTCTTCTTTTTTTACAATTAGATTGTTTCCATAAAAGCTGTTAAATGCACGAGCAACTTCCACCAAGTAACTTGCAATATGGTGTGGCTCATATTCTAAAGATGCGCGAGATACAACCTCAGGAAATCTATATAATAATTTTTCTAATTCAAAAGGATGTTCTGGAAGAATTTCAAAATCTGGCAAAACATTTTCTTTTTGTGCTTTTTCTAAAACTGATTTTGCACGAGTATAAGAATATTGAAGATATGGACCAGAATCACCCTCAAAAGAAATAGATTTTTCAAAATCAAAAATAATATCTCCGCCAGTAGATTGTTTCAATATTGAATATTTGAGAGCAGAAATACTAACACTGGAAATTATTCTCTCTTTCTCTTCTTCTGTAAAATCTCTATCTTGTATCTTTTCAGATATTGCAAATCTTGCATCATTTATCAATGATTCTCCTGTGACAACATTTCCTTTACGAGAACCCATTTTGCCTGTCGTAAGTCGCATCATCCCATGAGTAATATGTTTCATTTTCTTTTCATATTCTGGATGCATTATAGAAAGTGCTTTTTGCACTACACGCATATAATCCGCCTGTTCATTTGCAGTTATAACGATAGACAAATCCATGTCAGGGTAAGTTTTAAATTTCTCATCAGTCAAACCAAGCTCTTTTGTTTCATAAGTCGGCAAACCTTGTGAAGTAATAAAAACTCTAGTATGAAGTTTTGGATCATGTTTTTCAGCTTTGAATACTACTGCGCCATCTGACTCTTCAAACACCTTACCCATATTCCCACGCACAATATTTTCACCGAGAGCCATCATCTGACTTTCTAAAAAATAATAATCAAATTTTGTACCGAGCATTTTATATAAATCTTCAAAGGCATCCATCGTAACTTTAAAACCCCAATCACATATCACATTTATTTTTTCATCATTTTTCGCATATATTTTTTTATTTATTTCATCAATTTCTTTTTTAGCTTCTTCTTCACCCTCGTAAGAATTCGCACCTAAAACATAAGCCTGCCCAATATTCGTAGCTTGCAAATTATAACTTCCAGATTTATCTTGTAATTTTTCATTCTTCAAAAGTCCATAGATGGCTTTCGCAACATGAAGCCCTACATCTCCTTGATAATTTGCTCGTGCCATCTCTGCACCTGAAAATCCTACGATACGAGAAATTGATTCACCTATGGCATTACTCATTAAATGTCCGATATGAAATGGCTTAAAAGGGTTTGGGTCCGTATATTCCACCATTATCTTTTTGCCTTTCAAAATATCATTTTTACCCAAATCTTCTCCTTTATTTAAAATTTCTTCAATACTCTCGCTAAAAAATTTACGAGAAAAATAAAAATTTATAAAACCATGTCCAGCTACTTCTACATTTTTTATACTCTTATCTTCTAGTCTTAGAATCTCGTCAACTATCTTCCCCGCTAATTCTTTAGGATTTCTATTTACTCCTTTAGCTATAGCCATGGCCACATTCGTAGAATAATCTCCCATTGAAATATCTGCAGGATGTTCAACGACAATATCGCTGACTTCTATATCAAGATTTTCCAATGCCTCTTTTATTAAATTTTTTATTTTTGCTTGCATATTATTAAT
>Ga0105099_10002561_pt1 | contig 10735 bp, 7 predicted proteins | sample PPLLak3cmMay2015_2_FD_79138 | JGI IMG/M metagenome (GOLD analysis project Ga0105099, IMG submission 79138) | Freshwater sediment microbial communities from Prairie Pothole Lake near Jamestown, North Dakota, USA - PPLs Lake P8 Core (1) Depth... | ecosystem: Environmental > Aquatic > Freshwater >...
ATCGTCTTGATAAACAGCTAATGAATCGTTATTGAATTGCTCCCAATTATCATCATCAAGGCCAGAATTAAAAAATTGCAACCCTGAAACGTTATAAATCTTATGCATCCCATCTGGAGATGAATAAATAAACTCTTCAAAATAATCAGGTCTTGGATTCCAAATTATCGATGACTCAGGCACAAGCACAAGATAGTCAAATTCTTGTTTCTGCAGCGAGGTATAGAAGTCATCTTCCGAGGGAGGCGGTTGAAGAGTTACTCTAGAAGTCAAATAATTTAGAGGAGCACTCGCCATCAGAGTAGTCATTAAACTGCCATTGCTGGATGGGAGCCTGTTTAAATAATCAGCCGATTGACTCAAGTTGACATCTTGAAGAGAAATGTTGCTCCAAGTCCCACCTTCTACTAGAGCTTGATTAGCCAAAAAGCCTTGAGTAACAATTAGTCCAATGCAGATTATTGCAACAATTAGGTTCCGTCTAATAATAAACCTACCAACGTTAGAATTTTTGAGCATGAATAAGAGTCTTTTACTGACGGCTGTTAGAGCCAAAAAAGTAACTGAAAAAACACCCACAAGACTGAGTATTATTTGAAGTATCGCTTCAGGTCTAGTAATAGTAAAACCAGGAGCAAGAAGAACAGGCAAACCATTCAACGAAACTATCGAACTGTAAATCAAATAAACAAAAAAGCCAATTATGAAAGGCACAATAAGCAAAAACAGTTTTGCAAAACGACCTTCTGACACAAAGTTAAGTAGCGAAACAAAGGCGATGACAACTAAAGGATAAACAATTATCCCTTGTCTAGGTTCCATTAGCCCTATTCCACCAACCAGCCAAACCAACATCAAGGTAGAAAACATAAGTAGAACACTATATTTCCAGTTTTTTCTTCCAAGCATGAAAGGTAACCCAGCTAAACCCATAATAAAAATAATAGGATTCAAAAAGTAGGGAGAAAAAGCTGTTAGCAACGTCGGAACGAAAATAGAAGTCGAACCAAAAAGATTAAACAAAGAAGAGAAAAGCAACCTAAAACTACCACTTGCAGAAATCCTCATTAAAATCATACAACCAAGAAAAGGAACGAACCACAAAAACACCCAAAACAATGAATGAAACCGACTATACTGACCATCAGCTCTAAACCAACAAAGCGAGATAAACACAATAAAAGGAATTACCAAAAAAATAACCATTGGTTTTATTAACAACGAAAAAATCACAGCTAGAACAAAAAAAGAGAAATCGATTTTTCTTCGACCCTTCATAAACTGAAAAAGAAAGTAAAACGCAAAAAGCGTAAGAATCGTAAGAGGAATCTCGGTAAGCACTTGATTAGAGTGCCACATAATGTAGGGAACAAAATTAGTTAATACAGCAGCGAAAAGAGCCCACTTCTTATCCATTATCGCTGATGCAACTAAGTAAGTAGCTACAGGAAGTATCGCATAAAAGAAAGCAGCCAATATGCGACCAGCTGTGATAGCTGATCCACCAGCAAACACACCAAAAAAACCCTCTAAGAAAACGAAACCAATCCGATCCAACCCAAGATAAAGAGGCTGATACCCAGTATCTTGCCATCTCATCAAACTAGGCCAATTGAGATTTAGATTCTGCAAGTTAAAAGTAGACAAACCTTGATTATACAATGCTTTCCCAATGGAAACATAAGCATAACCGTCATTAGCCGCCAAAGCATCGAAGGGAGTATTTAAAATAACAAAAAAGAAAAGACCGATAGCAAGCAGGGCTAACACAGAAAATACCTTCTTGTCTGAAGAAAACGTAAATGAATAAGGATTCTTATTTAGGCTAATCCTAACAATTGAGAAAACGAAAAATACACATAGAACTATCAGAAAAACAATTGTAAAAGGTACTTGATGCGGCAATAACAAAACAAGATTCAGGCTTGTCATTACATAAAGAATAAGAATACTCAAAAGCAAACAACAAGCAAAATTTTTGGCGTTAAAAGTTATTTTACTTTTTGAAAAACTTTGAAATGCTAAATAGCCAGGGACTAACAGTAAAGACAGCGACAACATTTGAGAGATGAAAGAAGAAGGAAGGGTAAGCGTCATTAATATAGAAGAGAGAGAAATCAAAAAACTTGCAACAATTGGCAATAAACCAATAAACTTGGCTTCCATCAAGAACCCCTGAACTTTTCAAGAAAGTAGAACAATAGGAATGACGGAAAAAAGACCACGGTTGACAGACCATAAAATCTTAAGAGATAAAAAAGATGATTCCGCACGTTATAAAATTCTCCCTTAATCTTGCTTGATAAAATGCAACCACCAAGACCTCCAGAGTGATGGTAAGTAATTGCCTTGGGTTCAAAAAAAAGGTTAAAACTATTATTTCGAAGTCTAAAATAAAAATCAGATTCTTCTCTCGAGAAGCTACCCATGTAGAGGTTGCGCTCATACCCTCCTACTTTCAACAAGGCATCCCTTCGAATAAGGGAACAAGAATGAAGAAACATTACTCTTTCAGGCTGACCAGTATCTAGTTGGAAATTCACCCTTATGTCCTTTGTAAGAGGATTAACAAAAACCACTTCTTGCTGGGAATTGGCTTGAGCTGGAACACTAATTAGACGAGGACCTATGGCACCAACATTATTGTCAAGATCATTAAGGGAAAGAAATGAGGCAACCAAAGTAGAAACGCAATTATCATCTAATAATAGGTCATCTTCAGAAAAGAAAATCAAAGAGCCACGTGAAGCTAAAACACCCTTATTTCTTGAGGAAGGTAACCCTATGTTAGGAGAGTTTTCAATAATTCTTAAACGACTATCACCAACTTGCAAACGTTCCAAAACTTTCGAGGTTCCATCAGAAGAACCATCGTTGACAACTATCAGTTCAAGATTGCGATAGGTTTGCCTTAAAACAGAATTAATGCTTTGCTCAATAATTTGACAGCGATTAAAAGTAGGCAAAATTACCGAAACTAAGCAATTATCCTTAGAACCCATTAGCGTGTTTTTCGATTGCCTCACTATACATCCTTTCGTATTGCGAAACTATATTTCCCCATTGATAACTGTTTTCCATCAGCCCTCTAGCATTAAGACCTATTTTCCTTCTCACAGATTCATTCTTTAGCAAGAATATTATTTTAGAAGCAAAATCCTCAGACGAGCGCGCAACAACCATATGTTCATCATCAACTGCACCTTCGATAGCAAGAAAACTTGAAGTCGTCCCAACCACAACTTTGCCCATGGCCATAGACTGTAAAACATGATTTAATATGCCACAGCTCTTTGAGGTAGGATCAACAATTAGAGCCGCCCTTTCCATGTATGGCCGAACATCATTTACAAAACCAGTCACATAAACACCACCCACCAAATTTGCTTGCTGAATTAATTCAGATGGAGGATTCTTTCCAACAACAAACAATCTCGTACTGGGAATAACTTCTCTAATTCTAACGAAAACTTCGCGCATAAACCCCAGCACATTAGCAGCATTCTCTCCCCCCATGGAACCCACAAAACATAACTCGTTCTCATGCACCGAAACCCCCAAAGGCTTGTAGAAGTCCGTATCAACACCATTTGGGATCACGGCTATATCCAAATGACTATTTAATTTCAGAAGAAAACACTCGTCAACCTTGGATACAACATGAATCTTCTCAAAATCCTCATAAACCTTCTTTTCAAAAAAAACAGCAATAGGAAATGTCACAGCATAGAACATCAGCTCAAATAATCCATAAGGATTCAAAACCAACGACTTAAAGAACTTGTTCTTCAACCAAAGCGAATAGCTATCATTCACCGAAGCAACCAAAGGATTAAGACAACCCAAGTCTTGACCGTATCTCGTTAAAGAAATCAAATCTACATGAACCACATCAAAAGAGACGGATCTGACCAGCTTCTTCAGTTCATCACGGAAGTTTGCAGAAATAAATCGAAAAGTGATTATATCCTTTCTAAAAAAATTTAATAGAAAATTCTTGAGCAATCGAATACAGCGTTCATCCTTCTTCACAGGGTGAATACTGCTGCAGAATTTCAAAATTTCGGATTTAAAATTGAAATCAAACTCCTCATCGGCATTAACAAAAAAGAGCAGATGAAGTTCATGACCTCTTTCATGAAGACCTCTAAGAAGATTATAAGTTTTAATTCGAACACCGTTGAAAGGAGGAAAAGGGGGCTCAGTAAGTAAGAATAGAATCTTCATTTTTGTGCATCTAACAAAATCTTTTCGATCTTCAAAGCGTTCTTTCTGATATCAAATTGCTGCATAAATTCCTTACAGTTTGCTTTTAAGTTCTTTCTCAAAGTATTGTCGCTTAGAATCTTCAACAAAGCTCCCTTCAAATCGAGCGGTGAATCAGATTTAACAACAAGCCCAACCCGATTTTCTACGTAACCTGAGAGACCACAATTCTCTGATACCACAACAGGTGTTTCACAAGCAAGGCTTTCAAGTGCAGTCAAACCGAATATCTCATATCTCGAAGGCAAAACGTAAACGTCTGCATCAACATAAGCCTCAAACCTTTCTTTCCCATATAAAGGACCGACATAAACTACCTTGTTCTCAATACCGAGACTTCTAACTAAATTCTTTAATTCTGCAAGAAAACCATCATCCGGACCGACTACAATAAGCCGAACATTATCCACGCTTAACATAAGCATGGAAAATGCTTTGGCAAGAATATCGAGCCCCTTTATTCTATGAATTCTACCAAGAAAGAGCACAACTTTTTCATTTTTCCTTATTCCAAACTTAGACCTAAAAACACCAAGCTGCGGCAATTCCAAAAACTGTGAAAGATCAATCCCAGACAAAACTGTTTCAATTTTATTTACAGGAACCCCAAAATTTTCGTACTGCAGAGCCTCGGAACAATTGTGCGCAATAACCTTGAAAGAACCATGCAGTATTCTTGAAGCAAAAAAATAATCAAAAATCTTCTTAAAACTCTGATTCCCCATCATTATGGGCATCGAACCATGAGCTTGTAAAATATAAGGGACACCAAACTTTGCAGCATACTTGGATACAACAATGTTTTGATAACTCCTAAAATTATGTAAAACAACAACATCAAAATTAGTAATTGAATTCTTTACCCACTTTGCAAGACTAGGAGTGATAAAGAAATTCGCAATCTTAAACTGGGTTTTAAAAGGATAGACCTTTGCATCAGGTAGCTCTAGCATCCACTCCTTGCTCAAAAGATAATCACTAGTAAAAAAAGTAATTTCATGACCTTTTTCGATTAAGTATTTGGAAGTATCAAAAGCCAACCGCGCGGAACCACCATGAGCGGGTCCAAAAAAAGGAATGACCTGTAAGATTTTCATTTACGTTTTACGCAACGTTTGTTGGGACTTAAATAACTCGCCGTAATCTGCTCATCTTTTGACCTCAAAGTCCCAGCACAACCATAGATGAGGCCAGTTAAAGGAGAATCCATTACGATCTTAGCGGCTAAATCACTTTTAACCAGAATCATCGACGCCCTGTCTAACATGGTCTTTTTGATCGTAAATTGCCGACTATACTGCTTCCAATCCGTGTTGATTCTCACCGAATCCAAATTCGCGGTTCCCAAACCCTCTTTCTCTGCGACAAGAATATGCTTAACTTTCTTTAATGGAAGCTTCATCACACGAACTCCAAGAGTATCTGCAACAACTACGTTGTTGGCAGCTATTAAGAGATCCAAATTAATCGGTGTACCATACATGGGCCCATGATTGTTCAAGCCAAAAAGACCATCAATAAGCGTAATCTTGGGATTGATAACTTTAGCTAAAAGAGCCAGCTTGTAAGCAAGGTTCTGGTGATGTAAACAACGCATTGTATCAGGATAACAACCCCACAAGTTCTTCATGCCCAAACTCGCCGTCGTAACAACATGAACTTTCAGAGTGGGAACACTAATGGCGCAATCAACATCTTTTAGCAACAAAGAAGGAACAAGAACCTTAACCTTCTTGCCCACAATCTTTGATTCAACAAACTCTGCGGGAAGCTTGGATAAATTAACAAGCTCTGCACCTGAATCCCTGCAAATCTCATACATGTCATGCTCCTGGAAAGCTTTCTCCGCCGGAAAAGATGAACTACCTCCGTCCGACTCACCCACCACTAAACGCTGACAATTCTTCGCCAAAATGGGCAACAAAACACGCAACAACTCAGGGCTAGTCGTCACTCCCTTAGCCTGATGAGGAAAAGTGAAGTTAGGCTTAACAAAAACCGTAGAATCACTCTTTACTACATCTCTAAACCGTATGAATTCAAGAGCATTCTCCACAGTAGACCGCAGATTCCCAGAAGTCTTCGAAATGAAAGCAGAATACTTACCTTTATCAAAAGACGCCATCCTACTCAATTAGACAACCACATATTACAGATGCTGCAAACATGCAAAGCCAATTTAACTGCAACCCGATGAATTTATCGACCGCGCCCACTGATTTGGCTTGGAATCCTGAGCCTTTTCTATGTTCTCCCAATTCTCGGCAAACCAGTTCTTAACCTGTTTTAGACCTTCTTTGAAATCCATGTTAGGATTGTAACCCAACATCTTTCGCGCCTTTTCAATAGAAGCCAAGAGACGATTCTTCTTATCCCAATCCCTGCGCTCCGCAAAGACTATTCCGGAATCATTACCTGTCAACTCCAAAATCCAATCTGCAAGATCACGAATCTTGATCTCACGCCCAGTAGCAAGGTTAAACGCCTCACCAACAGCATCCTTACAACAAGCCATGGCAACTAAACCATTCACTATGTCACCAACAAAAGTGAAATCCCGCGTCTCATCACCAGTCCCAGTTATTGGCAAAGCCCGCTTCTTCATCGACCAGAAGAAGAAATTAGGAATGACATTCCGATATTTCCCGGGCACTTCACCTGGACCATAAGAATTAAAGAACCGAGCATTAACGATCGGAAGATGATAAAGATTAAAGTAATAATTCGTATACAGCTCGCCCAACATCTTAGTAACCTGGTAAGGAGTGTACAGCTTCATGGAAACATCATGTTCCTCAAACGGCATCTTCGAATCCGCACCGTAAATTCCGCAACCCGAAGAAGCATAAACAAACCGCTCAACACCAACTAAATGAGCATGCTCCAAAACCTTCAAAGTGCCTAAACCGTTAACCATCAAGTCCGTTTCAGGATTGTCAACAGAATTTTGATTAGCAAAATGAGCAGCTAAATGATACACAATCTGGGGCTTCTCCTTAAAGGCCCACCTCAACTTCTCGTCTTCAAGGATGCTGCCGTTAATGAAGACAACTTTGGGGTTAATCGGTATGTTCCATTCATAAGAAGAAGACAAATCGTCGACAACCGTGATCCTCTTGGTTCCCAAGTCCACCAGTTTCTTGACCAGGTTTGAACCAATAGCACCTGCGCCGCCAGTGACAAGAACAGTCTTCCCATCGAATACATCATCGACTTTCTGGTTCACTCAAACAACTCCATGCTAAACGACAGATTTTCCGTAGAGTTTCTTGAACCATTCCACGGTCCTGCGTAACCCTTCTTCAGGCTGAATTTTTAACTTGAAATCCAAATCTTTGTGAGCCTTTGATGCATCAGGATTCTTCACCCTTGTGGTAAAAGGCTCTCCTTCTTTGTAGGTTACTTTAGAATCGTCCTTCCTCAGGTTCTTTAGAATCAAATCAGACACGTATTTAATACCGTAGTTTGTTTCCCCGCCGAAATTGTAGATTTCCCCCGGCTTAAAATTATCAATAATGTTCGCAAACGCCCTGCATAAGTCTTCAACATATTCGAGAGTACGCTTATGGCCTAAAAATACTGTGTAAGGTTCATCATGCATCGCTTTGTAGATGAACTTGGGAATCCAACCCCGATAAGGAGAGTAATGCTCTCCAACTCCATAAACGTTGAATAAGCGCATCCTAACAGTCTCAGTGCCATACATGGCGGCTGAATTAAGAATCTGCATCTCGTTGACCCATTTAGAAATGGCGTAATCGTTCATCTGCTTGATGGCAATATTGTCCATAACATCTTCACGCATGACACCGTCATAGTCACCGTAGACTTCTGCACTGCTAAAGAAAACCATACGAAACTTTTTCTTCTCTTGCACGCGTAGTATGTTCTTTGTTCCCACGGCATTTGTCTGCCAAAGGTTTTCATAATAGTCTTCGCCGTTCCACCGACCATACTCCGCAGCAGCGTGGTAGACAAAGTCAAAATCATGCTCATTTAACAATCGTTCAACTTGATGGTATTTTCCAACATCGCAGCGAATAAAATTTTCCTTTTCGGAATGTAACAAATCACATAACCAAACATTATGTCCACGGCTGTTCAATTCCTTCACAAGATTAGAACCGATAAAGCCAGATCCACCTGTAACAAGCACTTTCTTACTCATAGTAACCTCATCTGCCCAAATTGCTGCTAAATTGGTTTCTTAAATCTGTTAGCTCCCTTATTAAGCATATCATAAAGGTATGCAACGCAAAGTCACTAAGCAACCTTCGATCTAACTGTTTTTTTCTTTTCTATCTCACATTGCAAGGCGCTTTCAAGCTTTCGTGCAAGAGCAACTTCATCGTGATTTTTTTCAGCATATAAAAGTCCATTCGACCCTATTTCCCGTCTAAGACTGCTATCGTTCAAGAGCTTAGCCGTATTTGCTGCAAATTCTTCAATGGGAGAATAAACTATTCCATCCTTATAATCTCTAATCTGAGTTGTCATTCCAGGCAATGGAGTAGCCAGCACAGGCTTTCCACAAGCCAAATATTGTAAAATCTTCCCGGGAATAATATCTCTAGTTGCAGCCGTAAGCCTAAACGGATTAATACAAACGTCAGCGAGATTAATGTACTGCGGCATTAGCCTAAATGGTTCAAACCCAGTGAAAACAACATTCTTACAAATGCTTAATTCTTTGGCTCTCTTCTTCAACCGTTCCAACAAAGCGCCACCACCAACAATGAGCAATTTTACATTGGGTATTTTTTCGATAACTTTTGGGAATTCTTCTAAGTAGAGGTCGAGCCCAGAAAAATCAAACAGAGTCCCAACAAAAAGGACTACGAAATCATCGTCATCTAACCCCAAACTTTTCTTTAAAGCACAGCAATCAATTTTTGGATTAAACTTCGCTAAGTCGACTCCAAACAAGAGCAAATCAACTTTGCCTTCAGCATCTTTTCCAAGTCTTAGAACGTATTCAGAAAGCTTTGGAGACAAAGCCATGATTTTGTCACAGTTTTTGTAAACCCAGGTCTCAAGAGAAAAAGTGGGCGCACTAAAAAGCCTGGAGGGCACAAGCTGGTAGAGCGCATCGATTGAACGGAAAAGTACTGGAATTCCAAATCTCTTAGCGAGCTTGATAACTTGATAGCCATTTGTGGGAACAGAATATAGAACGATTGCATCTATCTTGTTAGCTTTCAGAACCTTTTCAATCGACAAATAATGCGTGAAGAAAGATGATACTCTGTCGAGAAAAGGAGCTTTGATCATGGCGGGACGAATCACCGTCACCGAAATATCGTGCCTGGATCGCCCGGTGAATTTTTGAACTTCAGTTCGCGTCGCAAGAATATTGTTAAGTTTTTTTCCTCTTTGAAAGCCATCAAAATCTATAATGAATACGTTATGCCCAAAGCTGGCTAACAGTTCAGAAAGGCTATGAAAGTCAAACACAACTTTTTTTTGCCAATCTACTTCATGGACGAATAGAATGTTCAATGAAATTCGCCGACAATCAACCTAAGCAGAAATACCAGCATTATATGGCTAAGAGATCTTTTGTGCAAGTTTTTCAGAAACACGAGCAATAGAATACAAAGTAATTGAAGCAAACACCGCAAGGATTCCTATGATGGAAAAAGATATCGAAGCTAAAGCCATATTCGTAACGATATAATTTTCAATAGAGTAAATGCCAAACATCCAAGCTGTAAAGAACAGTCCAACAAATATTGACAGCAAACCAGGAACGCCCAAATAAAGCAAAGGTCTCTCTTCAACCATGACTTTCAACAGATACCCAATTAGACTCATTCCATGCGTCAAAGGAGACTTCTTAGAAGTCCGATAAAGACCAGCGTACTTTGTCGTCACAGGAATTTCTTGTATCTTCAAACCAACCTTGTCTGCTAAAATAATTTGTTCACTCTCAACCGAGAAACCATTAGATACGGAAGAACTGACCACTTTCAGAGCCTTGGGTGTATAGGCTCTAAAACCGTTTTGAGTATCTCTTAGATCAGAGTTGATAGCCTTTCTATTCAACCAATTAATTAAGTGAAGACCGAATTTTCGGTAGTATGGTATCTTATGAATCGATGGAACTAGATACCTGCTACCTATAGCAACATCAATCTTGCCATCAAGAATCGGCTTGATAAGTTGAGGAATTTCTTTAGGATCATGCTGACCATCCGCATCTATCGTAACAATTACATCAGGATTGTATTTCTTACATACCTCAAAAATGCTCCGCAGAGCCCAACCTTTACCCAGGTTCTTGCTATGTCTTATCGTCAACGCACCCAATTGTTCAGCTATAGTTGCAGTCGAATCAGAGGAACCATCATCACAAACTATTATTGCATCAGAATACTTCCGAGCTTCAATAATAACATTAGCGATTGTTTGTTCCTCGTTATAAGCAGGTATGCCCACAACAACAAATGGTTTTGTCCTAACCAATGCA
>Ga0105099_10002562_pt1 | contig 10732 bp, 9 predicted proteins | sample PPLLak3cmMay2015_2_FD_79138 | JGI IMG/M metagenome (GOLD analysis project Ga0105099, IMG submission 79138) | Freshwater sediment microbial communities from Prairie Pothole Lake near Jamestown, North Dakota, USA - PPLs Lake P8 Core (1) Depth... | ecosystem: Environmental > Aquatic > Freshwater >...
GTCAGCAATTATTTTTGTATTTGGTGCTTGTTTAAATAAACAACCACTAACACTAGGGGGGCCGTCGTCTCCATTTATACACTGGAACATAACAATGAAAAATCCTCCGATAATACCAACCGTAATAATTGCGGCAAAACACATTATAAGAAACTCAATAATAGCACCAATGTTCGCTGCGATAACTGTTATAACAATAATAACCAAGATGCCAAGAATAATAATGTGCACTGTACTCTCCTTTCTTTTAAAAAAGTTAATATTAATATCTTACTGATTAATATATATAAGAAACGAGAGTTATAATTGAGAAGATCATTTCTAAGGCAGACTATATCCGGTCTGCCAGCGGTACGAGAAAATTATCCCTGAAGTTTCTTTAAAACATTGAACATTTTTTCTGGGACGACCAGAACAGATTCAGCAACATTCTCAAGAATCCTCTTAGCATTTAGATTCGATTCCATTGTGCTATATCGAGTAATTGCTAAAAAGAGATGCCAAGCACTTGGTAATGGTTTTTCTGTACTTGGGGTTAGTTCCTTTTGTAAATCCTGCAAAATAGCCGATACACCTTCACGCCGCCTTTTACCAGTATCTTCAATAAGATCAAGTGTGGCAAGCATTTGGGTTTCAGTTAATTGAGCGTTAAAGCTATATTCCACCATAGTTCCGATATCTTCTGCAAAGCTTGTAAGATAAGATTGTACATCGGCAGCCATTCTGCTGTTTGCATATTCTGTATGGATTTGATTTATTGAACCCAAATCGAACGCAAAGCTAACCATATCGGATTGAAGGCCAAATGAAATTGACGCAGCCTTTTTTCCATTGTAATTATTCATCACGACAATAGTTGGAAATATGTCTCCGGCTTGAGGAGTTTTAATCTGATTCTGAATTGTCATTTCCACACGAAGTGATGTTAAATCTGGAGATTGGATTACTGTTTCTTTAATGATGGGTTTACCTACAGTATTGATTGACCCTCTGATTTTTTCGCATAGAATATCATGCCCTATAAAATTATATATATGCGAAATATGACCACAATAAGAATACCCAACATTTTCGTTTGGGCGAGTAAATATACTCAAAAGATTTGTTTTAAAACTATCAGTTGAATGGGGGGTTGACCCCTGTGCTGGCGGAACATAGAGAGGGCGAAACACAATTTCTCCGTAGCGGTCTCTATAAGAATAAATATCTTTTTCTGGAGAAACTGATAGCCCTCTTTCAGCAGCCATTGTCTCAAAAGGATTCTGTGATTTTTTGATCATTTTTTACCTCGTTAAACTCCTTTAATTAATGCGTGAATATAGATGTCTCGTTTATCGAATTTAAAATTCTTTGTCATTTCATGAATTTGAAATCTGTTTTCATACGTAAAGAAGTAATCCAACCGTTCAGATGTCCAAATAGATACATGCGGGTCTGACGGCTCATTTAATATTTCTGATGTTAATAAGATGTTTAATTTTTCAAACATTGGTGATGTTACATCTTCTTTAATTAGCATTTTGGCTAAGAGATTATAATCAGGAACAATGATTGATATTGTTGAGTGTTTTGGTATAGTTATTGTTGACAAAAGATAAATGAAATATAAAACTTTATCTTTTGGTATATGCTCAAGAACTCTATTTAATATAACGATATCAAATTTTGCTCTTGTTCTTTCCATAAATTCAAACGCATCACAATTAGAATAAAAATGTTCTTCTTTAAATCCATGAAGTTTTTCTACATAATTTTCGAATTGATAAATTACTTCTTCTTTGTTATTTGGATGTATAAAATAAGATTTGTCAAGAAACAATCTTACAGAAGCATCATAATTATATGTTTTAGATATTTGATTGAGTATTGCGAGTTCTTCCACTGTTTCTGATTTTCCGGCTCCTATATTTAAAACTTTTAATAGCATCCTTACGTTCCTCCTAAAAATTCTAAAACAATACTCTTAGTAAATGGTGTTATATAAAATGTATAATATCTGTCTTTATCAATATCATTTGAATCCATTATCGAGATTGCTTGCTCCGATACTTCAATCTCTCCAAAACTTTTTATAAAAATACTATATCTACCTTCTTTCTGTTGAAGCGAAAACATTTTTGTATCGGCGCTTGCTAAGAATTTGTCTTTTATTTTTTGTAGACCATTGAAGATTGCTGTTTCTTCAAGAAAATTCAGATTGCAAATATCCCGATAAAATAAAGCCATTCGGTCATTTAAATGCGGGATACCTTTAATTGTTACTTTTCCTGTTGACGCTCTAGCGATATAACTTGATTTATTTATTGAAATTATGAAAACATCAAAATGTTTTCTCGCATGTAAAGGAAGCAATCCCGATACTTCATCCGATAAACGCGTTTGAGTTAAGATTCCGTCGTATTGCCTTAGAATTATATCTTTGATTCCATTTTTTTCTATATAGAAATCAATGATCGAATTCGTTGTATCTCTTAATTTTTTTGACAGATCGGAGTCGTCGCGCATCATTTTTCCGATGGCTATATTTCTTGCTTCTTTATCATCATATGGTATGTTGGTTGTGCTATAACCAAAATGTTGTAGGAGATTATAATGGCATGCTTCAATATCGTAGAGATAAACGTCTCGTAAAAATAATTTAACATTATCCGGAAATTTCATTTTTAAATTGGAAAGTGGGGTTGCCCCCACTTTCTCTTCCTATTTTGTTATTTCAGAGTGTTCATAAGCACACTGTCAATTTGTATGAGATGGTTAATATCCATCATATCAGCAGCTCGTTCAAGAATCCATTCAACCGCGTCTTTAACTTTTGGTAAAGCTTTTGCTTTTTCACTTTGACGATAGCGAAGTTCGAAAACTTTACGATCAAGTGGTTCATCAAGCTTCTTAATTATATGTTCTTCCGGAGGCGTTGGAACACTAACTGACTTATCTTTCTTTTTAACTTTGGCCATATGATACGGAAGCAATAATCCAGAAGTTGCTAAACAAGTGGCTACAATTAAATTGTTTCGCAAGTTATACCCTTTTATAAACATGTTCGAATATTGAGGATGCGAGAATAGAATATAAAAACCACTGTTAAACACTGACATCGCCACACCTGGTAAATTTAGAACCAACTGTGTGTTGGCGCTTTCAATAATTTTCAATCTTTTTCTATCTGGTTCGTCAAAATCAGGTACAGCTAAAACCAAATCAATATCCGGTTGCACATCTCTCACTGAAATGGTGACCATCTTAATATTTTCAAATTTTGAAACATTCGGTGGAAGCCATGCCGTAAGTGGAGCAACGTTAATTAAAATAGTTTGTCTTGCTGGTTCTTCAACTACTGTTTCTTCAGAAAATGTTTGTTGAATTGGTTTTTCTGATGTTTCTTCTAATGTTTCTTCTTGTGTTTCTTTTGATAACGGTGTTGTAAATAATGGTGTCGGCGGCGGGGCTTGCTCCTTAGAAGCTTCTTTTAGAAGCTCTTTAAGATTGTCATTCATTATATATTACTCTCCTTCTTTAGCAATTTTATTTTTCCATTTTTTGGCATCCTCGTCTGGATTTTTTCTCCAATTGGATGCATCAATATTGGCGTATGTCTCCAGCAATGCTCCAGCAAGAGCGAATATTTTGATTACGCTTGAATAGAAGTTAACCGGAGCTATGCCCGATTCTTCATACTCGTGGCATGTATCTAGCCATAAAGGTAAATCTCTTTTCCAATCGCCTACATAGTCATTTCTTGCTTGCGTTACATATCTTTCAAGAAATAACAAAAAGCTGGCAGGATTGAGTTCCTTCATATCAAAATATTCTTTTCCAAAAGCATGCCTTTGATAATCGCGTTCTTTATCATATAAAACTTTAAGATTTTCTGGTGTCATATATTTTTTTCCTTTTTAGTTATTACCCATATACATATTATAAGATTCACAGAAATGTGAGTCAAGCTTCTTCGCTACTATAAGCATTTCTTTATATTCTTCCAATGTCTCAACATACCAAAAATGAACTATATGAATATTATTTTTTAGAAATTCTTCTCCTCCATCAGATTCATATGTTGTCTTAGAAATATATTGTATCGTTCCATTAACATGGAGATAATAATACCCTGGTTTATAGTATTCTAACATGATACCCTCCAATTTAAAAATTTAAATAAATCGCGACCCGTTAAGACCGTGCGGAATTCCCTTCCAGTTAACTGAGATAGCTTCAGATGTATGGATACTCTCTTCATGAATACATTTGACAATCCAATCCTTTATTCCTTTTATATTATTGAGCGCTGTAGATATCTCTCTTACAGCATCCTCAACAAACAAAGGATTCTCTGAAGCTATCCTTGCAATTTCTCTTTCGTCTGCTCTTTTAATTATGGGGTAAGGCAAAGTTTTTATGCGTAATTCCGTAGCCTCAATTATATCCTCTAACCAAACATAATATTCTTTTTCCATGTCAACTTCAACTAAAATATTGGCGAAAGAACGTTGGTTATGAGGAAAGCCACCTGGTGTAAGTGTGTAGCACAACTCAGCAGAGCACGGACAATATGAGGCGTACTGAATGGTCATTCCCTCAAAGAATTTAAATTTATTGATAATCGGAAAATCTAAGTCTCCGCTTTCAAAAACATCGCGGGTTTCATAAAGCTGTCCTTCAAACCGGCATTTATAAAATATCGGAAAAGAATGATCTGATAATGGAGACCTTTTATCTACAGGAAGATCAAATTCAAATTTTATGAAACTTTCTTTGCTATTGAGATTTTTCTTTAAATCAAGAAGAATGGTTTTAATTAATCTGCTTTTTAATGGAGTATTAAGGTAAGGTTTCAAGGTTAATAAAAGCCTAGACATTGAAATACCTTTTACATCAGATTTAAGATCTGTTCTTATAGATACTTTCGCGACCATCTCATGCACGCCGCCATACTTCGATTCTAATTTAAACGGAACTTGGAGATTCTCAACACCTACTTGCCGAATTGGAATCTCTATTGATGGTTTTGTTTGTTGAATATCAGGAAGAGGGTCTTCCATATTTTCCTCACTCCACACCAATTACTTTTAGATAATAATTCAATAGTTTAACAGATTCTGGTGTCATGTCTATATTTTCTTCATTCTCAATTCTGCCTGGATTAATAACCTGTCTTATATATCTATTTTTCAAATCAATACAATCTGATTTAGTTGTTAGAAATTCGAATAGATTCTTTGGAGCGTCGTGAGCGATAAGGCATGCCGTTTCCATTTCACCACAACGTTGCCCGCCTTTGTTCTTGCGTCCTCCTAATGGTTGAAGGGTTCTCTTTGCATAATTGCCAATACCACGCGCAGCTAATTTTTCTTCTGCAATATGAGATAATCTAAAAAAGTACATAGGCCCGACGGCAATTTCATTTATTATCTTCGCTTTAGCTAATGGTTCGTATACACTTTGTTTAAATTTTGTATTTGTGAATTTAGCTGCGTTTTGAAGATCTTCTAATTTACAAGACTCAAACGGTGGCTGAATAAGGGTAAGCTCGCGAATAAATTTTTCGTCGATAACTTTTGGCAATTGTTCGGTAAATTGTTTGGAATACCAATTATTTTCTGTTTTGTCTATTATCGACATAAAATGTAATAGGTCTTCTCTTACTTTCTTTTCTCCATCTTTACATAACGTATGCAATAATTTTGTTTTAAGATCCTCCAATATTTTTCCTAAACACAATTCAAATGATTGACCAATGTTCATTCTGGAAATAATTCCAAGCGGATTAATACATATATCCATATGACGACCATCTTCAAGCAGCGGCATTTTTTCATGTTCAATAATTTGAGATATAACACCTTTGTTACCGTGTCTATTTGCAAGCTTATCTCCAATTTGAACTGGGCGAACATATATTCCGAACATTTCAACATAAACCCCGTTAATTCTTTCTTTCTTTATTTTATATTTTCCAGCATTTATGGTTATGTCAATTCCGTTTTCCTTAATTAATTTTTCTGCAGCTTCTTTTGGAAGGCGTTCTTTTAGAATTTCCTTTAAAACTGAATCGGATTTATTTTGTTTATCAACCATTTTTTCAATATAATTGCTATATTGGTGTAAACCAGATTTCCAATTGTTTGCATATATTTTTAAATCAGTAATTATCAATTGTTTATCGGATGATAAAGTTGTTGCATCATTAAAAACAGAATAAAAATCTTCATAACGAAATTCTTTTAATATGGCGTATGGAACTCCGGGGTATATTGTCTCTTTAATATCTGGAAGTGGTTTATAATCATTTTCATCAAAACATTCTTTTAAAGGTAGCAACACTTTATGAGACGGGATTATAAACGAAAGATCTTCAAAATGCACAGACGAGAAGACCTTCTCTTTCACAAGACGATCAGATATCACAATTCCATCTTCATAGTTTTGACCATAATAAACCATAACGCCTGTCAATAAATTTCTTCCAATTGTAATTTTTCCGTCTTTGCAAAAATTACTTTCGGATAATATATCACCGGCTTTAAATCGGTCTCCTACTTTAACATGAGACCACATAAGATCCATATGCTCGGTATATATTTTTCTATCATTGATATTAAACATATCGACGCTGTTATCATCATAAACAACTACCATAAATTTTTCATCAAGAAATATTACCTCTCCATCCTTCTTCGCTTTTTTAACGAACTGAGTATAATCTGTGTATAATCCTTCGCACCCAGATTGGATAAGAGGCTCATCGAATTGTTGTAGATTTATTGCTTGGCGCATCTGCGCAGAAGACATTTGCAGTCTTGTTTGATCGTCGTGTTCAAGAAATGGAACCATTGATACTGCAATAGAGATAGGTTGTTTTTCAAGAAATTCATTTGTAAACTTATTGTTCTCATCTAGTTTAACGTTTGGAATTAAACTTTGAAGCACACCACAATTATCTCTGTCTGGTGTATCAACAGGGCAAACTCTTCCAAACATTGATGGATTAATATCTCTCAAATAGTGTGGTATATTTTCTCTTTTAAACCCACCCGGCCCCAAAAGACTAATTCTTGATAATTTTGTAAGTTCTTCAATTGGGTTAATTGAAAAATCAAACTGAACTATTTCAGATACGTTACAATCCGAAATAATTTGATTTGAATTTATATTAAACTTTGGTTGCCGAGAAGTTCTATTGAGAAAACATAAATCAAATATAGCTTTGGATATTTTCGCATAAATCATATATTCAAAACAACGAACTCTTTTATTTGTAAATAATGTATCGTCTAAATCAGAACTGTTAATATTCGTGATTGCATATAACAGTTCTTCAATAATTGAACCCGTTTTCAAAAATCTTGCAGTCAAAATATCCACTTTTGGAATTAAATCAAGAGCATAAAGAATATCTTCGCCTTTTGATTTTGCTGAATATTTTGAATATATTCTGCCAATTTCAACAATAAAATCATCCTGTGTATACCCAGGCGATTCTTCTATATAATTTTTAAGATCTGACATTAATACTTCTGCAATATCAAATGCGTTCGGATTAAATGTTTGAGATTTTAAATGAAACCTTTCTTCTAATTTATCAATAGGAAAATAAGCACATAAAAGTTGGCATAAAGAAAGAGTTTTCCCAAACAATGTAACTTGAACATGCGGAACTTCTTTCACTCTGCTAATCAATATGGTTGCAACGTTAGTTCTGAGTTTAATATTTTCTCCACGAACAACCACTGGTAAATCAAAAAGCTGAAATAACGGTATTTTTCTTCGACCACTAATCATAACATAATTGTTTTCAATAAGTTTTGGTATTATAAAATTTAATTCAATTTTATGCGGGCCTTTTTGAAGTTGAACGTAAACCGTTTGTTTCAATGTCTTCATAATTTCGCCTGAAGTGAATCGTTGATCTTTAATAGCTATTTGATTTATATCGAATCCTATATCTTTAACTGGCTCAACGATTCTCTGTACGTTTTCCTCCAGGTGTGCATAATCTTTTTGTCTAATCGTGAAAATATTATCTTCTGGATTTTGAATTTTAAACCTTGGATTTATAATTTTCAAACGTGTCGTCTCCTTATTGATTATTTTTTATTTGTTTACAATATTTATTTAGAATGTCGAAAAATTTATCATCCTCTAAATAGAATGGATCAGTCATCTCTGATGATTGAGTTAACACATTCACAACAAGTTGGCACAGCCGCAAATCTGGGTAGGTTTTCCATACTTGTCTAAGTTTATTAATAATTACATCTATTCTTTCTGGGTCTCTCATATTTTTTCACCCTTTAGTATTTTATCCATAATTCCTGTGTATTTTCCTTCTTCAAGAATTCCGTTTAAAATACTTCTTTTTGGATTTGAAAATGCCATAGCAAGAATCCAACTTTCTTGTGAGGGAACACTTTGAATACTATAATAATCCGGTTCTATTTTGTTTCTATCTTTTAATAATCTCCATTTCTTTTGGTCTTTCCACATTAATTGTGCTACAACACATTCAAAATGGACTTGATAAATATCTTTATCGTATGCTTCAAATAATTTTTCAACAAGAAGACCTGCGTCTTTTTCTTCAAACTTATGAAGCATTTTTGATACCGTTGCAAGATCTCCAATAATATCTTTTTGTCTTAACGCCTCTTCTTTTTGTTCACCCTTAATCATTGCTGATCCTGAAGTATGAAACGTTCTTAAAACAAGTTGTGTAGATCTTTCTCCAAGAGTTTGGGCTGCAACAATACCAACGAATTTTGTATTAATTGTTTTATATAAATCTCCATAACATTTACGGCAAATTCTATCATTTTGACATAAAATCGGACTTCTGATTTCGATTGTTTTTCCTACAAGTGATAGATAATTACTCTTATCAATAAGAGTCAGTGCATCACCAGTTTTCATATAACGTCTTATTAGCATTCTTGCTTTTCTTTCAGTAGTAACCCTTACTTCAAGAAAATCTTTTGTTCCGCAATCATCAAGAGCCGGGTCAAGTTGTAGGTTAGCGCATGCAAATATAAGTTTGCGCGACAGATAACCAGATGTCCCTGTATTTAAAGCAACATCTAAAAGCCCCTTTCTTGCTCCGTAAGTTGAATAAAAGAATTCTTCTTCGGTTAACCCTTCGATAAGACTACTTTTAATTGGTATCGAGAGAATCTCGCCTTCAAAGTTAGAAATAAATCCACGGGTTAGAACCAATTGTTTAACTTGATCCCAACTGCCTCTGGCCCCAGACTCAATAATATGAGAATATTTAAATTTAGATTTTAGAAAGTTATCAAGGTTTTTATCAACACTGGCAACAAGTTGATCAGAGATTTTCTTCTTAGAATAAATATCATCTTTAAATACTTTTGCTTCCGGTATATCAAAATCTTCGATTGACATCGTTGTGCCGATTAATGTTGCATATTTAAAACCAACTCTTTTTATGTCATCAAGAATTTTAGCGACAACATCTGCTGGATATCTTTCTTTGATTTCATCTAAGATTTCTAATAATTGTTTCTTTTTAATAGGCTCGTTACGCATAATAAAATCTGGAGGGAGACATTTCTGAAACTTATCTCTGCCGTTTTCAATAGGAGAATTATCCATTGTTAGAAAATATATACCAAGAATAATATCTTGATTTGGAATGGTTGTTAACTTTTCATTCGAAGGGCTAAAGAGATTTTTTGTTACAAATATTTTTTCGATAACCTCTTTTTTCGATTCGGGTGTTATTGGAATATAAACAGCCATTTGATCACCATCAAAATCCGCGTTATAAGGACTACAGATAAGAGGATGAACTTTGATAACATTTTCCCTTGACATCTTTATTTTAAAACCTAACATACCAAGACGATGAAGAGACGGTTGTCGATTAAGAATGCATACTTCATCGCGGACGACATATTCTGCTATTTCATATAAATATGGATTACGAAACTCAATACAATGATCAACAAGAAGAATCGCTTTATTAAGTAACTTAACCTTACCCAATTCAATAAGCCGTTTGGATATTTGTAGTTTGAATATTTCCAAAATCATAACATAAGGGAGAACACACTCATCTAAATTTATAGAAGGATCTGGAACGATAACCGCACGCCCAGAAAAGTCAATGCGTTTTCCTAAAATATTACCGCGAATAAGACCTTCTTTTTTTGATAATTTATCAAGAATATGAATGTATAGTTCATTCACAACCATTTGAAGTTGTCTAAAATATGTATAATATAAATCTTTATTATGATGAAGATTGACGGTTGTTTGCATCATAACTTCTTTCTTGGTTAATATCTGAACGTAGAAACGATTTATTTGATCCATTAGCTGCTTGTTTGCGTCGCCTTCTAATTTTGTAGTTGGTCTTAAATCAGGAGGCAATACGATAATTCTATCAATCATTAAATTGTGAATATTGTCTTTAACAAACTGCCATTGAGTTATGCCGTCGGCTATACATTGGTCGGCAAATCCTTCAATCAAATTAACTATCGCTTCTGCTTTCTCATAATACGTTATACCTTTTGGAATTGTTTCGGGAAATAGGGTTACACACCATGTTTCGCCATCTTTATATAAAACACTTTTTTCACTTCGCATAAGATCGTTTAGAGCATTTTTAATTGTCTTCCCGCCAAGATGAATAACTAAATCATAAAACAATGGGTTAACGACTGGTATGGGCAATATAATCTTAGCGAATCTTTTGCGGCGTTCATCGCTA
>Ga0105099_10002563_pt1 | contig 10732 bp, 12 predicted proteins | sample PPLLak3cmMay2015_2_FD_79138 | JGI IMG/M metagenome (GOLD analysis project Ga0105099, IMG submission 79138) | Freshwater sediment microbial communities from Prairie Pothole Lake near Jamestown, North Dakota, USA - PPLs Lake P8 Core (1) Depth... | ecosystem: Environmental > Aquatic > Freshwater >...
AATCCCATCGAAGCCTTGCGTTATGAATAAACGGTGAGTACAGCGACCATCCTGGGGCTAGAGTTTCACCATCAACCCCAGGGTGGTCTCGCCCCAGGCGTCCCCGAAGATGGAGTCCTTGTTGAAGTTCGCCAGCACCCGGGCATCTAAACGGATGGCCAAATGGGGGGAGAGGGGTTTCTCGAGCCCCGCCCCCAGACCGATGCCGAATTCATTGTAATCGTCCTGGTCTGGGAAGTACCGACTGCTCATGAGCCCCGCATCCCCGTGGACAAACCAGCGCAGTCGCCGCCCCGCTTCACGGCTCTTGTACTCGAGAGCGAAGAGCAGGGAGCGGCTCTTGATAGACCGGCCATTTCTCTCGGGGTTGAAATGGTGGGTGTAGCTTCCCCCCAGACTCAATCCTCCCCAAACAGGCAAAAGAAGCTTTGCCGAAAGCAGCGGACCACTGAGAGAGGCCCCCCAGGATTTCCCCCCTTCAATCCCCAGGGTGACCCGCTGACCATCGCTGGCGGGCAGAAGCACCGTTACCAAAACAAGAAAAAGCAAAAAAGAAAAGAATCCCCGCCCAACAAGGCCCTGGGTCTTCGCGATGTTCATATGACTCATTTTCTTCAATCTCCTCGCTTACATACCATTGTAACACTGCGGTGCCAGGCAAATGATACCGCCAACGGTATTAAGCCTTCATCGCCCCCCGGCTCTGGGGCAAAAGCGGTCAAAGAGGGCGGCGATGCCTTCGATGAAAACAGTCCTCAGCATCTTCTCGCTGCAATGGATGCCCGCTTCGGCCATGGCCCGCTGCTGCAGGTCACTGGGGGCCAGCAGGTGACTCATGCCCACAGAGTAGGCGAAGTGGGCCCAGATGAAGGTGGTGACCTGCTCCAGATTCAGTCCGGGAAAGAGGCCCATAATGGCCTCGGCCACCCGGGTGAACTCCGCCAGGAGATGAATTTTATAGGCGGCCAGGCTGGCGATAGGGACGTTGCGCTCCAGGGTGGTGGCCAGGATGGCCATGAACTTCGTCATGCGCCGATTGGCTAGCAGCAGTTCCACCCAGGCGGCGGCGAAGGCCGAGGTGTCCGGCGTCAGACCGGCCAGGCGCTCCTCCATCTGACGCCGCCACGCGCTGAGATCTTCCTTCATCAGCTCCAGGAAGATCTCCTCTTTGGTCTGGAAATACTTGTAGAGGTTGGAGCGGGTGAAGCCGGCCTCCTGGCCGATCTCCACCAGGGTGATCTCATCCCAACTGCAGCGATCGTATAAACGGGCCGCTGCCGCCAGAATGGCCGTGACACGCTCCTGCTTCTGCTCGGGACTGCGTGCCCGCTGCCAGATCTTTTTAAGACATTCCGTCATTTTAGGGACAGTCCCTTTTATCCCTTCACATATCCATTATCGATCATCTGCTGGAAGAAATCGACGATGGATTCCTGCACGGGACGATAGTGAAGCCCGAGGGCTTCGATGCCCTTGCGGTTGTTTATCTTCCAGGGATAGCCGACGTTGCGACTGATCATGCGCCGCTCAAAGCCCATGAAGGGGGCCACCAGCCAGACGAGAAATTTGGGCACCGTCTTCTTGGGAAAGGGATAGGCCTCGCCGTACTTTTCATGCAGCATCCGCCCCAGTTCCAGGAATGTCACCTGAGAAGCCGAGACGATGTGTCGGCCATGGGCCTGGGGCCGAAATCCCGCCTGAAAGTGGGCCTCGGCCAGATCACGGACATCCACAACGCCGACGGTGAAGTCTGGCACACCCATCTTCATGCGCCCGTCTCCGAGCTGGCGAACGAGATTAAAACTCTCGGAGGTGATATGGGCTGAGAGGCCAGGGCCGATGACCATGGAGGGGTTGATGACCACCAGATCCCAGCGCTGCTGCTGGCCGTTGATCTTCCAGGCCTCGCTCTCGGCCACGGTCTTGGAGTAGGAGTAGGCCTGATAATCGGGTTTGGAACTGGTATTCCAGTTCTCCTCGCTGGCGATCTGTCCGGGATAATCCAGAATATCCGCTCCGTCGCCGAAGACAGCGGCCACACTGCTGGTCAGGACGACGCGCTTGACCGAGGGCGTACGGTTGACCGAAGCAAGAACGTTGCGCGTCCCCTGCAGGGCCGGTTCGATGAGGTCCCGCTGCCGGTCCTTGACCTTGAGGGTGAAGGGCGAAGCGGTGTGGTAGACCAGTTCGCAATCGGCCATGGCCGCATCGTAAGAACCCTCTAATAAGAGGTCGGCGGCAAAAAACATCAGCTTGCCGGGACTCCCGGCGGCGGCCTCCTGCAGAGGGCGGATCTTATCCTTTTTTTGGGGATACCGTACGGCGGCGTGCACCGTCAGCCCTTCGTCCAGCAGCCGTTTCACCAGCCAGCCAGCTACGTAGCCGCTGGCCCCGGTGACCAGAACAGGTTTGCTTCTATCCATCTGAAACATGATCACCTCCAATAAGTGTCATCTTGTCTCTTATTATACGGGACGCAGTGTCTCTTGTCAACAAAAAGTAAAATTGGACCGAGGAGCACCTGGGTCATTGCTCGAAATGACCGTTTGCAGCTACAATGTCATGGGGAAATTTTTGCCTGGCACCTAAAATCTCCTCCAATTCACTAGTCTACCCTCTTGACCCTAATCTTTTAATGGGCGTTTCCAAGACTCATTAGTCCATGGCCAGGCGAAAACCGAGATAGTACATGTGAAAGGTCGGGGGGCTGTAGAAGCGATTGGGAGCTCGAACGTTGCTGTCAATGCTGCGCCAGCTGCCGCCCCGAAACACCCGGCTGTCGCCCGTCGAAGGGCCGGTGGGGTTAATCATGGGCTCTTCTGTATAAGAACTATGGTAATACCAGTCCTGGCACCACTCCAAGACATTGCCCAGCATGTCGTAGAGGCCGTAGGCATTGGGCTGCTTCTGACCCACCGGGTGAGTGGATTTGCCGGAGTTAATGCCATACCAGGCGATGTTGATGATCAGGTTGATATCTCCGTAGCGGTCACCACTGGTCCCCCCCCTGGCGGCGTACTCCCATTCGGCTTCAGTAGGAAGGCGATAGCGTTTACCTGTCAGCTCATTCAGCTTTTGTATAAATTCCTGGCAATCAAGCCAGCTGACTTTTTCGACCGGATAATTGTCTCCTAGCTGAAAATGGGAAGGATTATCGCCCATCACCACTGCCCACTGGGCTTGGGTCACCTCGTACTTGCCGATGTAAAAACTGCTCAGGGTCACGGAGTGTACGGTCATTTCATCAGACTTCGCATTCGACGAAGTGGAGCCCATCAGGAAGGTGCCGCCGGGAATGCGCACCATCTCAATCTTCATTCCTTTCACTTCTTGGGTGAAGTCATCTGAATAGCCGTATGCGGAGATATAGCAGAGTGCCAGGATCACAGTTAACGATAATTTAATCTTTTTCATTTAACTCTCCTTGATCTTCATGGAACTTTTGACATTACCCTTATTAGCACAATACATCGACCGTGTTTATATAGTCAATTGTTTTATCCAAAACGACTGGCCGTGTTTACCGAGTGGGGCCTCGGGGACGCCCATTAAAAGGACAAGTCAAGTAACTAGAACGGTATTTTTCATTTTCTTTATGGCTTACTTGACGCAGTCACCCCCACTCAGGGGACGTTTACCGACGTGATTTCGATCTAATTTTCGGTTGGCAAGCCAAGCGCTTGCACCAGACACCCATCGGGATCAACCGGCTTTTGGTCGGCCTGCTCCGAACCTCGGAGCCCAGAAATCTTACGGTTCCATGCCTTGTCCACGAAATATGCTTCCGCAGCTTTATTCAAAACTGCAGTTGCTTCCATGCAAAGTTTCTTTGCACGGGGTTCAGTATTGATGGTTTTACCAATCCCATTTGGCTCAAGACTTTTGGCAAACTTTCTTAACTGCAAAATTATTCAGAATTTGTTATTATACTTGCTCAGTTAGGTTGGTTGCAGCAGACGGGCCAATCGGTGCTACGAGCTCGCGGCTCAGTCCCCGCTCTGGTTCACTGCTGCAACCTTTATCACATCTTTTGGGATTACAAAACATCTTAACCTCATCAAAAGGTACGCCATCTTTCAGTATATAGAAGCAGGCACGGGAGATCTTGTGGGCCAGGGCTTTCAAGGCCAGTATCTTGTTGGACTGAGCCAACTTTTTTTGATAAAACGCTCGGGCTCGAGGGTTGTATCGCTTCATAAAATTGGCTGCTTCGATGTAGGCCCAGCTGAGATATTTGTTGCCGTTTTTGGTGTTGTTTTTCCCTTTGCTTTTGCCGTTTGAGATCCGGTTGCAGAAAAAGTTTGCCTGGCACCTAATTACTCCTACTGAAAGATCGTGAACAAATTTGTTTCTCAAATCGCGGATGAAATCTGCACAATTAAGAATTCGTTTTGGGATAAGCTGAAGCGCTATCGCAATTTCAATCCGCATTGAAAACGTGAAATCTTTCTTGTCTCGGAGAAAAAGTTTGCCTGGCACCTAATTACTCCCACACCTCCTTAAACCCCAGCCGTTTTCTCTTGCCGTGAGCCGCATTGGAATAATACCCGTAATGCCGAACCTGGGCTTCGTAATGCTCAGGGATATGAAGGCAAACCCGATGGAGAAACATGATGCATTTTCGAGCGGACCATCACGCTGCTTGTCTTTTCGACATACCGGATCTTCTCCTGCGAGAACGAGGCGTGCACCACATACTGCGCCAGCCGGCCCAACGCCTCTCGGTCTTCCTTTTGGCACCACCTCGCCACGATGAACAGAGAATCCGGAATGCTACCGGAAAATCGATCTCTATTCAGGCGGTCCAACACCCAATCGCCCCAGATCAGCGTCCTCTTCTGTGTGCAGGAAGGACAGAAAAACCGGGTCTTGCAGGAAAAGGCCACGAAAAAATCATCACCGCAGCTATGGCAGCGCGCCCGGGCAAAACCATGCTCCATGATTCCGCAGCCCCGGTATTTCCAGACCGTTGACCGGATGATCGGCCGTAAATACCCGTATTCCGGCTCATAGCGCTTCTCATAGGGGCAATGAAAACATAGCTGCGTTTTCTCTACCACCTAAATGCCCTTTTGACGAGCTCTCAGGGTTTTGGGGGGCGGGGCGTATCCCACACCCCTCCAATAATATTGAGATATCTGCCGTAATGGTTTGATTTCGAATGATTGTAGTCCATGATCATTTTGTGATTCCTTTGATTATTGAAACCTTTCGCTATATTATTACGAGTTCTTTTTCTAAACGGGGAGATGGGGCCGTGCCCCGTCACCCTTAAATATCTCCGAGAGATTGCATTAACCCCATAAATCTTGGGCTAAAAGTCAAAAATCATATATCTAGCGCAAGATTCGTTCTAATTAGCAATATTTTTTTAAGGACGAACTTGCAATTCTATTTTCATTCCAGTACGATTGTTTCGCATGTGACGGGTGTCGCAATTGAGGCGTGATGAACAGAAATAGATGGATTATAAGTTTGATCTGCATCTTGTCGGGTTTTTTGATTGGTCAAACAATCGATCTGGGTGCGCCAAAAGAAAAGATCCCCGATCGGGTCATTCCCCTCAAATTACTCTATGCACTCAGCGGGGACTCGGCCATCGGGTATTTCTTCAAGAATCCTTCTGCACCTCTGTTTTTGAGCGGTGATCAGAGCCTGCTGCTTAGCGATCAGGGACAACTGCTGCATTTTGATCAAGGCGGCAAGTTTAAAAAAAATCTGCAAAAAGTGGGCGAAGGACCGGGAGAATGGGCCGAAACCAATGGTATATTGGCGAGTGGCGCCGGAGTATGCGTTGTGTGTGATTCACCAAACAAACTACTTGTTTTGGATGGCAAGCTCAGTTTCAACAAAGAGATTCGCCTCGATAAGAGTCTGGACTGGCTGCGGGTTTTTAAGGTTGCACCCGCAGATGGAAGCCTCATGAGCGCTACCATTGATTTCGCCAAGGCCAGTAGTGGCGTTAAAGCGCTTAAGGTGGAACTCAAGCATTTCAACCCACAGGGGCAAGTGAGAAATTCTGGGCTGGTTTTTAGCCACCGTATTTTTATGAATGTGGTTCATCCCGAAAAAGGTGGGCTGATGATCCAGATGAATATGGTGGACCCTTTCTGGTATGCCACCAACCTGCAAAAAAAACGCCTGCTGATCAACTCCCTGGAAAGCTATCGACTTGAATTGGTCGATTTGCAAAGCGAACGGATAATCAAGATCCTGAAACGTAAGATGAACCGTCAACCCTGGCGAAAAAATGAAGATGTGAAAAACAAGAGCAAAAAGCCCGATCCCGACTATTTCATGGACATCAATGCCCTGGCTAGTGATGGCGAGCGCTTCTGGGTTTTCACCGCTGAGATCGACAAGCAGAAAGGGGTGCGGGTGGATCTGATTAGCAGTGAGGGGGAGTATCTGGATCGCTTCTGGCTGGCTCTGCCCGGCCTGGACAGACCCGATGCCTATGGCCCAAACCAGATCGGCTTATCCAAAGATCGCATCGCCTGGATTCATCAGGATGAGGAAGACAATCCCATGGTATCGGTGTTTGCTTACGATTTGAAATAAGGAATTTGTCCTGTGGGTTTTTAGCGGCCAATTCTTCAATCAATTCTTGACTTTCCGGTTTTCTAACCGTACCATCGTTAAATAACGGTTTGTGATGTCTTGGTTCTTATATTTGGAGGAACAATGAAGTCTATACAAAGCTTGGGTTCGGTTAGCAGATTTTTAAACCGCTGGTTTTTACCCATGGTTATATTTGCCGGTTTACTGGCACCTATTCCTGTCTGGTCGCAGTCGTTTACCGTTAAACCTGCCATTGACAAAAATTGTGAAACAAAAGAGGTACAAATAGTCGTCCCAGCGGGTCAGGTCGCCCTGGGTTTCACTTTCGAAAGTCTTGATGCAGGAATCAGTTGCACAACCCAGACACTGATATATGACAAGGCCTGGGGGATCAGCACGGATGATCGTCGGAGTGGCGATGTGTATTACTACAATCATAATGGGAATGGGACGATCTACAGTCTCATTGACAACCAAACGATCCCTTGTCATCTCAATAAACTGAGGCTTTCACCTGGGACATATTATGCTCATGTTGATGGTGGTATCTATGCCAGCGTCACAATTCATTACAAATTGGCACCTGCGGCAGCTGTCGTTCCGGCCGGCTTCCCGGTCGGTATAGTTTGGCGATTCGGCCGGACAGATGGTACGGTAATTGCGGCCCGCATTACGCTGCAAGCGGGCGGGAAAATCCAGGGTTATTCCCATCCAAATGAAGATCACTGGGGATTGGAAAATGGTGAAGTAGTCTTCTACAATGCCTCAAATCAGGCCGTTACCCGCTTCTCGTCGAACGTGCAGACAGGTGTGGTTACGGTTCTTAGCGGAGCTTTCTTGCCTAATCCGGCGATCACCCATGTTCTTACAGAAATTCAAGGTTCAGGTCGTGATGTGTCTCAACCCCCAAGCATCGAAAAACCTGCTCTGCTTTGGAAGCTCGGAAACGATGGCGGCATCGATGGCGGCAACGGCACGCCACCCAAATTCTATCAGGACCGTGCCTACTACATAACCGAGCTCTACACCTATCACTGGAATAACGGGCAAGGACAGCCCATAGCCGGGACAGTCACCCTTCGAGCAGACGATGGGACAAACTACGGTCCCTGGCAGGCGGAAGTCTTCAACAAGGTCTACTGGCGTGTGACCCCCAAACAAGTCATCCCCGCCGGAAACTACACCTTGTTCGACAGCGATCCGAAAACATGGGCACAAAACGGCGCCAGCAATGGGACAGGCATGGGCTGGGCCCTTGGAACGCCGGCAAAGTAGGAGAACGCATGATACTTCTTTGTGATAATGGATTACAACATAATTTGGGAAAAAGAATTTTCTTTGCTAACAAATAGATTTATTCTCAAAGATCTTTTTAAAGTCGTTTTTTTTGCTATTCTAATATTTCAGACACTCCTTGTGCTGGTGACTTTTTTAGTCGGCAAAGACCTTGCGGGGAAAAAAAGTTTGCCTGGCACCTAAAATGCTCCCATCAACATCGCAACCATATGGCCGAATTCGTGCAGGGCGATGGTCAGATTGTAAGCGACGGCAAAACCTCCCAGAAGAGTCAGCGTAGGTGTGATTTTTTTCCCAGTCATATCGTTTTATAACACATCATAGCTGCCTATTGAAGGTAAACCCAACCATTCTCTCAGTCAGGGTGCTTAATCGTTCTGAGTATCATTTTTTTTGGGGGAACAGCGATTCTTACCAAGCAAGCTCAGGGTGTGATCGATCAGGTTCACACCTCCGGGGGCGCCGTGGCCAGGGACAATGATGGTTGCATTGGAATAGCGGTTTTTAATCCGCATGAGGGTTTCAGGCCAGGCGTTCAGATCCGATTCATCGATATATCCCAGATCTTTTGAATGAAGCGATTTGATGATACAGCCCCCGAAAAGCACCTGTTCGTCGGGCACCCAGACGACGATATTGTCCAATGTGTGTCCGGCACCGGGAAAGAACAACTCCAGTTCTCTATGACCCACAGTCAGTTTTTTTGATCCGGAAAAAACCTGCCGGGGCGGGTTAAGCCCGTATCCAGCGGCCAGCTTAGCAGTCAAAGAAGAGCCCAGAGTGGTGATACCGCGCCGCTCCAGCTCCGGAAAACCACCCATGCAGTCCTCATGGTAATGTCCGGGAACAGCCAATACGACAGACACCTCTTTTTCAACTCTGAACCAATCCAATAAAACGGAGGTCTGATGCGCTGTCCAGGGTGTATCGACCAACACCGCCTCGGTTTCGCATATGATCACCAGCCCGTTGGCTGGTACTCGTCCATACGGCTCTATCTGCTGATAACTGACATGACGCCAGATGGTCGGGGTCAGAGGAATCAATTCGATATCATCGGCCAGTTTGACGGACGGGACTTCAGCGGACAGGATCACCGAAAAGATAAGCAGGTAAAACAGCATCAGACGGTTCATGAAAACTCCTTTTTATGAAGGACAACCACGGGCCTAAAGATCTTTGAGGCTATTCTGCTTGATCGGGACCCTCTATGTTGCTCCCCGACCTGCAATAGGCATAGATATACAAGACACACAAGAAACATAGATGCACCAGCAGCGGAATTGCTCGTGTTAATTCAGTGACATTATTCATTATTCCATAAACAGTTGCAATGACAATCCCGGCAATAACAGGGACAATCGTGATGAGCAGGATGTCGCGTCTAGCCATTGGTTTCAATGATGCCCATATCAACAATACGGTCCATCCAGCCATCAGGGATGCCCCTATCCCCATTGCATATCGATACTCGACCCCAAATTTTGCCAAATTGCCACCAAATAAAAGGTTGCCCAGTTTCGGAGACAGCATGGGTGCTATGGCCAAACCATCTGTAACCGCTCCAATCAAAAAAGATACTCTGAGTAAGGTTTCTTTCCTTTTCATGACTATATCTCCTGTTTATATCGATCTGATATTTTCATTGTGTGTGTTTTTCAGCTTTCATGGCCTGGATGAAGCCGGAGTTGATCCAGTAGATTTTTGAAGGTTTATCTGTATACCATTGTTCGCGTCGGGTGAAGAGCAGGAATTTCCCGTCCGGAGTCAGCGCCGGAGAGCATTCGAAAGCCTGGGTGTTGATGCCAGTGCCAAGGTTTTTGGGATCGGTCCACTTTCCCTCTTCGGTGCGAAAGCTGATGTAAAGATCACCTTGGCCTTTACCTTCGGGGCGGTTGGTGGACATGAAGATGATGAAGTCCTCATCTGGGGAGATCAGCGGATCACCCGACATCAGGTTTGGCGTGTTGATGGGAGCGCCGATATCGTGCATATCAATGGGCTTTCCTTCAATGAAATGTCCGATCTGTATCTTACCGTTCCGGGTTATTAACAGAGTGTTTTTTTTCGAAAGGCTTGGGAACCACTCCATGGCTGGAGTATTCACGGGGTCAGGAAGTTTTTGGGCTTCACCCCAGCCAGCGCCATTTTTTGAACAAAAGTGGATGTCGGTCCCCAATGCGTTGCCGCTGTTGAAAAAAAGACGGCTCCCGTCGGGGGTGATGAAGGGTTCCAGGCATTCTGCCCCCTCTAGCAGAATTATTTTTTTCGGCATCGTCCACTGACCGTCAGTATATCGAGTGGAACGGATTTCAAACGAGTCCCATCGACCGTTTGTGACTGAAAAAAGGAATTCTTTTCCATCTGGCGCAAAGCATGCGTTCCCGACAAAATCATCAGGTGTTGATATGAAATCAGGGGCGAAAACAGCAGCACCCTGGTTTGGCGGATTCTGGCCCAGATATATCTGACATTTTGGGGGTCTAACTTGCTTTTCAAATGGCTCAATCTTGCTTGTTGTACTCTTTCCGGTCAAGGACCATGAGCATAAGAAGGTAAGGCAGAGCAACAGGCTCAGTTTCAATTCGTAAGTATTGAAGCGAAATTCTTTCTGTTTTAAATGGGCTGATGCCAGGACGGAAGACATTGAATTCATGATGACCTCCTTGATGGATTAAGATCGTTACACAACAATAAAACAAAGCGCATGAAAAATACTTTTTTTGTAATGGAAGCGTGTTTTTTGTGATTGGAAGCTGCGTTTCTATGTAATCAGAACACAGTCATCAGGGAATAAGATTGATGGAACGGGCAACTTGATCGCGATAAGGGCGGCTGACTTCCAGCTTGATGCCACTGGACAGAATCAGAAGCC
>Ga0105099_10002565_pt1 | contig 10730 bp, 10 predicted proteins | sample PPLLak3cmMay2015_2_FD_79138 | JGI IMG/M metagenome (GOLD analysis project Ga0105099, IMG submission 79138) | Freshwater sediment microbial communities from Prairie Pothole Lake near Jamestown, North Dakota, USA - PPLs Lake P8 Core (1) Depth... | ecosystem: Environmental > Aquatic > Freshwater >...
AGACCACGCGCCGAATGTTGCCCTGGGTTTTAAGCTTGAAAACGGCTAGCGGCAGTTCGTTATCCATGGCCAAGGATATTGCGGTTGTATCCATTACTTTAAGCTGCCGCTCGAGCACCTCCATGTAACTGATCCGCTTCAGCAGCGTGGCGTCTTTATTCTTAACGGGATCCGCATCATAAACGCCGTCAACCTTGGTCGCCTTGAGCAGGATTTCGGCATGGATTTCCTGGCCACGCAGCACGGCTGCGGTATCGGTGGTAAAATAAGGGTTTCCCGTGCCGGCGGCGAAGATGACGACACGACCTTTTTCCAGATGCCGGATGGCTCGTCGCAGAATATAGGGTTCCGCGACCTGGTGGATGGCGATGGCGGTCTGGACGCGGGTCTGAACATCGTACTTTTCCAAAGCATCCTGGAGCGCTAGACTGTTGATTACGGTGGCCAGCATGCCCATGTGGTCGGCGGACGTTCGATCCATCCCGTAAGAACTGGCCGCGATCCCACGAAAAATGTTGCCGCCCCCTACCACGATCGCCACTTGGACGCCCAGCGTCGCAACGGAACGGATCTCCTCGGCGACGTAGCGGATCATGTCCGGCGCGATGCCGAACTCCTGGTTCCCCATGAGCGCTTCACCGCTGAGCTTGATGACCACACGCTTGTAGCAAGCTGGCTGCACGACGGTCTAGTCTCCCACTTGAAAACGCACAAAACGGCGGATGGAAATATTCTCACCGATTTTGGCGATCAATTCGTTGAGCAGATCGCCCACCGTAATATCCGGATTGCGGACATAACGTTGCTGCAACAGGCAGTTGTCCTCAAAAAACTTCTTAAGTTTGCCCTCGACGATCTTTTCGATGACCTTCTCCGGTTTTCCGGTCTCCTTGGCCTGAACGGCATAAATCTCCCGCTCCTTCGCCACGACCTCCGGGGGCACATCCTCGGGTCGGATGCCGAGCGGATTCGATGCGGCGATATGCATCGCAATATTCTTGGCGAATTCTTGAAATTGATTGTTCTTGGCTACAAAGTCGGTTTCGGAGTTGACTTCCACCATCACGCCGAGTTTGCCACCCATGTGGATGTAGGCGGCCAATGTGCCTTCACTTGTAGCGCGGCCAGCGCGTTTTTGAGCGCTGGCCAAGCCTTTCTTTCGCAGGAAATCAACCGCCTGGGCCATGTCCCCCCCGGAGGCGACCAGTGCTTCCTTGCAGTCCATCATGCCGACTCCGGTATTTTCGCGGAGTTCTTTTACCAGTTTCGCGCTGATTTCAGCCATCATCTCTCTCCTGTCGTCTCATCCGCACCACCATCGGTCGGATCCGCAGCGGCGGTGGAGGCATCCGCCTCCGTTGGGTATCGACGAATGATTTCAACCACCGGACCCGAAGCGCCATCCGAGATCACTTTCCGCTCGCCGGGTTTCAAATCCATCACAGCGCTCAACGGTTTAAGGTCCGCTGGCGGGGTTTTGTCCGCCTCGGCCTGCTGGCGCTCCATCCATTTCTGCCGCCCCTCCAGGCACGCATCGGCCATGCGCGACGTCATCAGCCGAATCGCGCGAATGGCATCGTCGTTGCCCGGAATCGGGTAATCGATCTGGTCCGGATCACAGTTGGTATCGACGATGGCCACAATGGGAATCTTGAGCCGACGGCCTTCGTGCACCGCAATCGCCTCGTTCTTGGGATCGATAATGAAAACCGCCCCCGGGAGATGATCCATATTCCGGATGCCCCCCAGGTTGTCATCGAGTTTTTCCCGCTCCTTGGCGAGTTTGATGCGCTCGTTTTTGGGAAACAAGTTGATGGCGCCGTCGTTGTGAATCGTATTGAGGTAGTTCAGACGTTCAATGCTCTTGCGGATCGTCTGGAAATTAGTGAGCATCCCCCCGAGCCATCGGTTCTGAACGTAGAACATTTCTGCTCGGTTGGCCTCTTCGTAAATGGCTTCCTTGGCCTGCTTCTTGGTTCCGACAAAAAGAACCGATCGTCCGGTGGCCGCTGTTTCCATTATAAAATCATAAGCGGTTTTGAACATTTTGACGGTCTTTTGCAGATCAATGATATAGATCCCGTTGCGAGCGCCAAAGATATAGGGCTTCATTTTCGGGTTCCACCGCTTAGTCTGGTGGCCGAAATGCACCCCGGCCTCAAGCAGTTCCTTCATGCTGACATACGCCATTTTCATTCTCCCTTCATTTCGGTTTTGTCCGCCGCCGCCGTCATTCCCACCCCAGCCTCAAACTCACGAGGCACCGGGAGGTGGGTCCGGTAGCGTGTGTGATGGATGATAACCCTTCAAGTTAACTGAAACAAATTTTATTAGCAGTATCCATAAACAGATGCAATATTTTTTTTCTGCATCGTCACCACGCGATCATGGCCGCTATAATCCTTGAGGCAGTTGTATGTGTCGTAAGCCCCGCTCTGCTCTGCAAGAACCAGGACCGCCTCTTGTTGGCGGCAACCAATTTCCATCATCAGAGCCCCGCCGGGTTTGAGGAAACGGTGAGCCGTGCCGACGATGGCCCGGTAGCTTCGCAGTCCATCTTCATCCCCGTCGAGCGCCAATCTCGGCTCATAGTGCACGATCTCCGGCTGCAAATCGAACCACTCTCCCGAGACAACGTAGGGTGGGTTGGTTACGATCAGGTCGAAGATCGGGCTCCGGCGCACGGCGGAGAGCCAATCCCCGACGAAGAAGCGCACATGCTCGGCGACACCAGCCGTCACAGCATTGCTCCGAGCAATCGCGATTGCTTCCGGGGAAACATCCGAAGCGAAGAAACGATGCGCACCCGCCTCAAAGGCCATGGCGACCACGATCGCACCGGATCCGGTCCCCAAATCGATGACATCAGCGGCTGACTCAAAGGCTCGATCGGCCAGCCATGTCAGGGCCGCTTCCACCAGGCGTTCAGTCTCCGGCCGGGGGATCAGTACTTCTGGAGTAACGCAGAGGTCCACGGACCAAAACCCTTTACGGCCGACGATATAAGCGACCGGTTCCCGTTGCAGGCGCCTCTGGATGAACGTCTTGAAGAGCGCAAGTTCAGCCTTGTCCAAGGGCTGGTCGTAGTGCATATAAAGATGAACCCGATCGGTCCCGAGCGCATGAGCCAGCAGGATTTCGGCTGCGGCACGCGGGCTTTCAATCCCACGATTCTTGAAATAGGTGCTGGCCCACTGCAGGATCCGCAGAATCGTCCATTCAGAGTTAGTGCGGAGCGGCGGGTTCGGCATTCTGAAGCGCTTGAGCCTGGAAGTAAGCAGTCAGCCGTTCGATCAACTCACGGATGCCGCCCTGCATGATGCTGTCCAACTTGTAAAGCGTCAACCCGATGCGGTGGTCGGTGACCCGGTTCTGAGGAAAGTTGTAAGTTCGGATGCGGCCACTGCGGTCACCCGTCCCGACTTGACTTTTACGTTCCTCTGCTCGCTTTTTTTCCTGCTCCTGAATCTTCATGTCCAGCAGACGCGCGCGCAGCACCTTGAGGGCCTTGTTTTTATTCTTAAGCTGGGATTTCTCGTCTTGGCAGATGACCACCAGGCCGGACGGCAAATGGGTGACCCGCACGGCCGAGTCGGTGGTGTTGACGCTTTGACCGCCGGGGCCTCCCGAACGGTAAACATCAATGCGCAGATCGTTGGGCTGAATATCCACATCCACTTCCTCGGCCTCCGGCAGAACCGCTACGGTAACGGCCGACGTGTGGACGCGTCCCTGGGTTTCGGTGACCGGAACCCGCTGCACGCGATGGATCCCGCTTTCGTATTTGAGAACGCTGTAAGCACCCCGCCCCTGAAGCATGGCGATGATTTCTTTCAGGCCGCCGACCCCGGTTGAATGCTGTGAGAGAATTTCAACCTTCCAGCCGCACTCTTCTGCAAATCGGCCGTACATGCGGAACAAATCGCCGACAAACAGCGCTGCCTCCTCGCCGCCAGTTCCCGCCCGAATTTCCAAGAGAATGTTCTTGTCGTCATTGGGATCTTTCGGCAGAAGAAGGACTTTCAGCTCATTCTCCAGCTGATCCTTCTCATCCGTGAGCACAGCCAGATCGTCTTTCGCAAGGGTGCGGATCTCCGCATCCTCATCATTCAGGAGTTGGCGGCTATCCTCAACCCGACTGACAACATCCTTGTAGCGGCGGAACGCCACGACGATCTTGCCGAGGTCCGAATGCTCGCGAACCGCTTTCTGGTATGCGTCCCGGTTGGCGATGACGGTCGGATCACTCAAGCGTTGCTCCAGTTGGATGTAGCGTTGCTCGACGCCTTCCAGTTTATCATACATAGACCAGACACCCTTGCCCCAGCTCACAGGAAAAGCCCGCCGGGCACAAATGCGGGCTTGGGATATCATCGGTCCGCAACGCTCGCAGGCTCATCTGGGCAGGCATCCTGCGCATGGTTCAACAAATTTAGAACCCGTCTCGCTGACGCCAGCCCTTTCTATCAGGCGGATAGAAAACTACAGCGACCGCTGACATCCACTCCAGCTGAAACGGCCTTGTGCTGACGAAGTTCCATTACGAATGCAATTACGATGCTTTTTCCTTGCCTTGGAACTTCTGATATTTCTTGCGGAATCGTTCAATGCGGCCGGCGGTGTCGACCAGCTTCTGCTTGCCGGTGAAAAATGGATGGCAATTGGAGCAGATTTCAACGGTGATGTTATCCTTGGTGGATCCGGTCTCGATCACATTGCCGCAGGCGCAGCGAATCTGGGTCAGTTGGTACGTTGGATGGATATCTGCTTTCATCTAATCTGAACCCCCTTTTTTGGCGGTCTAATGGTCTGGTGAATACTATAATTAAGCGTTCATGGAATTTAAAAAATCTTTGTTATTTCTGGTTCCCTTCATTTTTTCAAGCAAAAACTCCATGCTGTCTACCGTGTTAAGTGTGGTGAGCAGTTTGCGCAGGATCCAGACGCGATTAAGCACCTCCTCGGCAAGCAGCAACTCCTCCTTGCGGGTGCCGGAACGCTTGATATCGACCGCCGGAAAGACACGTTTGTCGGCCAGTTTGCGGTCCAGCTGAATTTCGGCATTGCCGGTGCCCTTGAATTCTTCAAATATAACTTCGTCCATGCGGCTGCCGGTATCGACCAGAGCAGTGGCGATAATGGTGAGGCTGCCGCCTTCCTCGATGTTACGCGCAGCGCCGAAAAAACGTTTGGGTCGCTGCAACGCGTTGGAATCGACGCCGCCGGAAAGGATCTTGCCGCTGGGCGGCACCACCGAATTATGCGCACGAGCCAGACGGGTGATACTGTCCAACAGAATGACGACGTCCTTTTTATGCTCAACCAGGCGTTTGGCCTTTTCGATGACCATCTCGGCCACTTGCACATGCCGCTCGGCGGGCTCGTCAAAGGTCGAACTGATTACCTCCGCGTTCACCGTGCGCTCCATGTCGGTCACCTCTTCCGGCCGCTCGTCGATCAACAGCACAAACGGCACCACGTCCTTGTGGCTCTTGATAATGGAATTGGCGATGGCCTGAAGCAGCATAGTTTTACCGGATCGCGGTGGAGAAACAATGAGGCAGCGCTGGCCGAAGCCAATGGGGACCATCAGGTCCAGTATCCGGGTGGAGTAGCTATCCGAATCGGTTTCCAAACCCATCTTCCGTTCGGGATAAAGCGGAGTCAGGTTGTCGAACAGAATTTTATCGCGAGCCACCTCAGGGTCTTCGTAATTTACGGCCTCGACCTTCAGCAACGCGAAATACCGTTCAGACTCTTTGGGCTGGCGGATTTGTCCGGATATGGTATCCCCGGTGCGCAAGTTAAAACGTCGAATTTGGGAAGGCGAAACGTATATATCGTCCGGACCGGGCAAATAATTGGAACTGGGCGACCGCAAAAAACCGAACCCGTCCGGCAGGATCTCCAGAGTTCCTTCCCCGTAGATCATGCCGTTCTTTTCGATCTGCCCCTGCAGCAAGGCAAACATCAGTTCCTGTTTGCGCATATTGGAGGCGCCCTCGATGTTGAACTGCCTGGCCATCTGCATCAGTTCGTTGATCTTCTTCTCTTTCAGTTCCGCAATGTTCATTAAACCATTTCCCCTCAATTTTTCAGCGGACGATCGATTGCCCGCCGACGGTATCGGCGCTTGAAGGCGGCCGGTTTGATTGTCGTTACCCGACAGGCACCTCGTTAGATCGTGGTCGTGATCAACGAAGCTATTAGGTGCCTTAAGATTGCGTTTGAATGGATCCGGATTTATCAACGCACCCCAACAGGGAAAAATCAACCGACGTGCTTGAAGCTTATTAGTGAACGGACAGGATCCATGTCGGTTGTGCAGGAGGATGTTAAGACGTATATTGAAAAAGAATCCTCACAGACGGCGGGTTGACCACTTCCTCGAATCTTAAGTATTAGTTTAATATTCCCAAGCCGTGCCTGTCAAGCAGTTTCGTGTTTTTCGATGCCAAAAACTGCGTTATGATTCTCTTGATTGTGCGAGAAAAAAGCTGACCGCGTCGATTCCGAGCAACTTTCCGGATCGACACGTCGGTGAAGCCGAGCCTCAACAAGCAAAGGGAGGAGTGAAATCATCCGTTCCGACAATTGTACAATTATATAAGACGAGTGTTCAGCGGACGAAAAATCATCGATCACCGGCCTGATTTGTACTTACCCCGGCCGTCTTCATAAAAAAATCCTGCCCCAATTCAATCGAAGGCAGGATTTTGGGTCGACTGCTTTTCTTATTTTTTTTGATCCAAAGCAGCGAATATCTTATCGCGGATCTCCTCAACCTTGCCAATTCCGTGGATGTGGATGTATTTCGGCGCCCGTTTGTCTTTGGAGGCCTCCCACTTCTTATAGTAATCAATTAAAGGCTCAGTCTGATTATGGTATACCTCTAAACGCTTCTTGACGGTTTCTTCCTTGTCGTCGTCGCGTTGAACCAAAGGTTCGCCGGTGATATCGTCCTTGCCGGGGACTTTGGGCGGGTTGAAAATGATGTGATACGTACGGCCGCTAGCAAGATGAGCCCGCCGGCCGCTCATGCGCTTAATGATTTCTTCATCAGGAACGTCGACGTCGACGACCGCATCGATATCCACCCCCGCATCCTTCATGGCATCAGCCTGGGGGATGGTCCGGGGGAAGCCGTCGAACAAAAATCCTCTTTTGCAGTCCGCGTCCTTTATCCGTTCCTTGACCAGGCCGATGATGACGCTGTCCGGCACCAGCCCCCCTGAATCCATGAAACCCTTAGCCTGTTTACCCAACTCCGTCCCTGCCTTGACGGCTGCGCGCAGCATGTCACCAGTGGAAATCTGAGGGATTTGGTACCGCTCCTTGATGTAATTGGCCTGGGTTCCTTTGCCGGCCCCAGGTCCGCCCAAAAGAATCAAACGCATGGGATGGCCTCCTTTTGGAAATGTGATGGATAAACAATAAGATCCTCAATTGGGTGGGGGCAGAGTATGGCGGAAGGGCGCTATGGTGTCAAGTCAATTATGACCTTACTTTTTTTCTTGCAAAGACTGAAATTATCCAGTATTAGTTTTTTCTTATAATTTTTAATTAAAATAACCGGCGGAAAAACGTCTTAACGTTACCTCCCGACGGCACGAAAGGGGCGATATTGTTGAAGGAAATCGAGGTCAAAGTCATCGACAATGACATCGAAAAGGCCATGCGCATTCTGAAGAAGAAAATTCAGAATGACGGACTCTTCAAGCGTTTGAAATTGAAAAAGAGTTACGAAAAGCCAAGCGAGCACCGACGTCGCAAACAGCGAGAAGCGCAGCGAAGAGAACGCATAGCAGCAGCGCGAGCCGCGCGCAGGCGTTAACCTCCAAACCCAACAGACAGAACCCGGTGGGATTCCCGCCGGGTTTTTTCATCCCGATGTCCCGCCGCCAAACGCACACGGAATGCCTCGATCGCATGTTTGCCTTGAGGCGATTCGGAATCAAGTTAGGGCTTGCCACTATCCGCAGGATGCTGGCCGGATTAGGAAACCCTCATCACCGATACCCTTGCATCCACGTAGCCGGAACCAATGGAAAGGGCTCGGTGTCATCCAATCTCGCATCCATTTTCATGCGGTCCGGCTACCGAGTTGGCCTATATACGTCACCTCACCTCGTTCGTTTCAATGAGCGCATCAAGATCGACGGCATGGAGATCACCGACGCAGACATCGTGCGGCTCTACCGGCGTGTGAGAAGGGTTCTTCCTGCCGGCCGTGATCCTACGTTTTTCGAGTTCACCACTGCCATGGCACTCGACGAATTCAGCCGCCGCAGGGTCGACTGGGCCGTAATCGAAACCGGTATGGGCGGCCGTTTGGATGCCACCAACATCCTCACGCCGGCGTTGTCGATCATCACAAATATATCTTTGGAGCACCGCGAATATCTCGGCCACACCCTGCGGGAGATCGCATTCGAAAAGGCCGGCATCATTAAACGCCGCCGTCCTGTAGTTACCGGAGTTAGGCAGGCATCCGCCATAGCCGTCGTTACGGAAACGGCGCTTAAACGATCGGCACCTCTTTTCCGTCTCGGGGCTCAGTTTCGTGTCCGCAGAGCCAGCGGCGGTCGCTTCACCTATTATGGCATGAACCATATTTGGCCCAATATGGCGACCAGCCTGCGAGGAGGCTATCAAACTGAAAACGCGGCTTTGACACTGGCCGCCTGCGAGCTTCTGATGCAGAGGGCCTCCCGGATTAGCACTTCGAGCATTCGTGAAGGCCTCATAACCAACCGCTGGCCCGGGCGCCTTGAGTTGGTTTGCGAAATGCCCCTCGTCATGCTGGATGGCGCCCACAACCTTGCAGCGGCCAGACAGTTGGCTCAGCATTTGACTCTGCACTTTAGCGATCGCGAAATCACCATGGTCATCGGCATTCTTGATGATAAGCCCTATGAGGCCATGTTGAAGCTGCTGCTGCCAAAAGCCTCTCGACTGATTGTCACCCAGGCGAAAATCAATCGCGCACTCCCTCCGGAAATAATAGCGACGACAGCCCGGAAGCTGGTCTCCGATATTCATATTATGCGGGACGTTGGAAGCGCGCTACGCTACGCCATGGAGACCGCTGCGCCGCAAAGCCTTACATTGGTGGCCGGCTCCCTCTATGTGGTGGGTGAGGCCAAGGCAGCGCTTGAGAATGCTTCGGTGCAGCCGGGATGAAGCTTTTTCGCTCTTGACTAACCCATCCTGTTCCACTATTAGTTCCGGTCACGATGTTATACGCGCCCGTAGCTCAGGGGATAGAGCGTCAGCCTCCGGAGCTGAAAGCCGCTGGTTCAAGTCCAGCCGGGCGCACCATAAAATCAAGGGCTTAGATCTGTATCTAAGTCCTTTTTTCATTTCTTAGCTAAATTTCCAACCCTATTTCCAACCTTGAGCTCTTTAAATTAAGGTAAGACAAGGAAACTATGGGTAAGCTGCGGTCTATGTAAAAAAACCACAGATTCATTCGATTTATTTTGGATTGCTCGCCGCCTGACCAACTGCGCATTGAGTCCCCGATTCGAATGCCCCTTTCCCAAAACGAGACTCCAGCCATGCCCCGTGGCCGACCTAAATATCATGGAATCAATTCCTGACAATAAAAATGAGAACGGTAAGCTCTAACCTAACTTCGCCATTTTTTAGCATATGACGATATTTCAGGGTCTTAGCGGTGGCTATCGTCACTACTCATTTTACGGCCGCAATTTTTCGCGGCAGCGCGAGCTACTTCAGATTCAGGCGTTGGTAGATCTGGCGGTGTTCCGGCTCCGCCTGGCTGCACAGCCTTAAATGGCGGCGCTGGGTTTGGTTCTGCTCTTTGACATTGTATTCGAGGCTCAGGCGCTGATGGGTCGATAAGATCTCATGGATGCTGCCCCACGAGCGATGGTCCTCGCCCTGGCGCAGTTTGTATTCAATCGTGCAGCACAGGTGGTAGGCGAGCACCGATATGAATAGATGCGCATCGGCACGGGCCTCAATTTGTTGAAAATAGGGTCTGAGCCCCAGCGAGGATTTGAGGCAATGAAAGGTGCTTTCCACCCGACTGAGCATCATATATGTTTCCCAGATCTGCTGGTCGGTGAACTCGGTGCGATCGGTGCGCAGCACTGAATGCATCCTGCCTGAACCCCGTCGCCGCGTAAGTGCGGATAAATTACCGCTTACAATTCGCGCTAAAATCAACCCGACGGAAAAATTTTTGGCAAACTTGGGCTATGTTGGGGAGATGCATCAGGCACTTATCCCTGTCGGGCGTTTAGAACACTTTCATCTTCAGGTGGATTCACCCTGCTGCGCGCAAAAAAAATAGCCTGGATCTAAAGAGACCCAGGCTATTAAAGAATTCGGCGGCGACCTACTCTCCCACACGGGACTCCGTGCAGTACCATCGGCGCTGAAGAGCTTAACTTCCGTGTTCGGGATGGGAACGGGTGTTTCCTCTTCGCAATAGCCACCGAAAAATGAAGACAATATTTAATTGAGACAATTTACATGCGATTGTATCAACAAGCATTTTGCGGTCGTGTAAATTATTTTGTGGCCAAGCCGCACGGCCTATTAGTACCAGTAAGCTAAATGCGTTGCCGCACTTACACACCTGGCCTATCAACCTCGTAGTCTTCGAGGGGCCTTCAGTCCTGGGGGTTTCCCACCAGGAGGGATATCTGATCTTGGGGTAGGTTTCCCGCTTAGATGCTTTCAGCGGTTATCCTTTCCGA
>Ga0105099_10002566_pt1 | contig 10728 bp, 12 predicted proteins | sample PPLLak3cmMay2015_2_FD_79138 | JGI IMG/M metagenome (GOLD analysis project Ga0105099, IMG submission 79138) | Freshwater sediment microbial communities from Prairie Pothole Lake near Jamestown, North Dakota, USA - PPLs Lake P8 Core (1) Depth... | ecosystem: Environmental > Aquatic > Freshwater >...
AATATTATTATGAAAAATGTTTAACTATTTTAGCCGACGCAAAAAACTTAAAGCATTATCTAAGATTATAAATCTTTGGTATAATGCTTGTATGATGGATATCAAAGAAGAAGAATTATTTGAGCCGAGACCAAAGGTGGGTGCCGTTTGTTTTTTTATAGGCTCAATTGATAGTTTGTGTCAAAGTTTACAATTAGAGGATCGTCAATTTATAAGTATATCCTTAAATTTTTTTGGAAATAAACATTTTTACAAATTTGACCAAATAGCTCCTGCAATTCTTGACAATTACTTTCTAAGAAATCAACGAAAAAAATTTGCTACAGATGCAATGAAAGTAGGTATGGATTCTTTTAAGGATTGGTATAATTCATCATTTTTGTCAACAACTCAACTTGAAACATTCACATATCTCATCAAAGAGTGGAATAGAAAACCAAATTTGGAAGGTGAGGAATTGTTTTTATTAATAAAAAATAAGTAGGACACAAAGGACTCTTAAGAATGACACAAACGAAGTTAGGACTAGCATTTAAAGAATTTAAGGATGAGAACAAGAATACCGTAGTCTGGCTTATAGGATTGACCACTTTAGAGTTGGGACTGATCTTTTCGCAAGAATTTTACTTCCCATTGGTTTTATCATACAGTTTTGTTTTGCTCTGTTTTCTATCAATAATTTTATCATTATTAATTATGTATGTAATTGTTGCAGAAACTGATATCGAATTATTTTCTGCACTATACTTTTCCAACAAGAAACAGGGTTCATTTAAAGAGGATGAAGCCGAGAAGGATTACTTTAAAAGGTTGGGCAAAATTACGAGATGGCTAAGTGAAATTGTTATTGAAAAGAAGATTTATAGATTTCTGTTTCTTTCATTTATTGGAAACACTTTCTTATTTATGTTACTAATATTATTAAATATGCCAATTCAAAATTCTCAACTCATGCCAAATTTTAATTCTTATCAGGATTCACTTCAAATTAAACTGGATAGTTCCACTATTTATAATGACTCTTTGTGATCTATCAGAAGTTCAGTTCAAAGAAATAACAATATTCCTTTATAAGAATCAAGAGTTACATCGTAAGTTCAATTAAAACATAAGTTATAAATAACTTTGGTAAGTTGTTTATATTGCGACTTTCCATTTATAACTTAACTTCTCCTAAGACATAAACAATATATAATAATATTAATAATCCGTTAAGTAAATAAATAAGACTACTTGACTCCTTCTTTGTTAAAGAAAGATTATTTATAAAAAATTCTTTCAGTCTAAAAGTACCAAAGGACAATAAAAGGATTATGAATGAAGAGACTAATCCAGAAATAATTACTAACAACCAATAACTCAGATAATTTAACTCATTATTATTTTCACGTAAATCCATGATTATTAATCCCTGAAATACAATAAGGATTCCAAATAAGATTACCTTTAATATCATTTTTTTATTTTTCATATCTGATCCTTTTAAAATAATTTTATTAAAATAATTTTAATGAGTTTGATAATAAGCTTTACGAATTGGTTATGCCTGATAATAAATATTTCAGCAATTTAATAATTTTAAAATTTAGCGTTGAAAATTACTTTTTTAATACTGCCACATTTTCGATATGATAGGTATGTGGAAACATATCAACAGGTCTTATCTTAATTAGTTTATAACCAGCTTCAACCATCAACTTAATATCCCGCACTTGGGTTGTGGGATTACAGCTAACGTAAACAATTTTACTTGGAGAAAGTTTTATCATATCATCAACAGTAGTTGGGTGCATTCCGCTTCTTGGCGGATCAATAATCATTACATCGGGCTTTGGGATATTGTATTTATCAACTATCGGTAGAAAAGATTTGTAAAGATCAGCTGCAAAAAATTTAACATTTAGAATATTATTCAGATCAGCATTTACTTTTGCATCAGCAATTGCAGATTCTACAGCTTCAAATGCATAAACTTTTTTCGCCTTATCCGAAATAAAAATTGTAATTGTTCCGGCACCGGAATACAAATCGTAAACAATTTCATTTCCTTTTAGCTCAGCAAAATCCAGAGCAGTTTGATAAAGTTTTTCTGCCTGCAAAGTATTTGTCTGGAAAAACGAGTTAGCACTTATACGGAATTTATGTTTTCCAATTTCATCATAAATAAAACCTGACCCGTAAATAACTTTTTCATAATCACCAACGGCTACTGCCGCAAACTTTTTATTAATATTATTTATAACGGTTGTTACTTGCGGAATTTTTTTTCTTAATTCATCGCAATATTCATTTGCCAACTCATCATTCTCTTCTGATGTAACGAGATTAACCATTAAATCATTTGTAAGGGAAGCTTGCTTGATTACTAGATTACGTAAATAGCCAGTGTGAGTTTTAGTTGAATAGATTGAAGTGTTTCTATTCTTAAAAAAATCACGAGTGAAATTTAAAATCTTATTACTTACTTCTGATTGCAAAAAACATTCATCAACATCAAGAACTTTATCATAAATTTTCGGAATGTGAAGTCCTAGAGAAAAATCTTTATCAAGTATTCCTTCTTTTGAAATTTCTTCTTTTGTTAACCATCTTTTTTCACTAAAAGAAAATTCCATTTTGTTTCTGTAATGAAAAACATTTTGCGAAGGAATAATTGGTTCAATTTCAAAATCAGAAAATCCTCCTAACTTGTGAAATATTTCTTCAACCTGCTGCTGCTTGTATTTTGTCTGTGAATCATATTCTAAATCCTGCTGTTTGCATCCGCCGCAAGTGCCAAAATATTTACATTTTGCATTTACTCTTTCGCATGAAGGAGTAAGAATTTCCATAACCAAAGCTTCAGCATAAGAGTTTTTAATTTTTAGCAATCGGGCATTGACTGTGTCGCCAGGATAAGAGCCCACAACAAATACAACGTAATTCTTTTCGTTGCCATTTTCTTCACTCAAACCAAGCAGTTCATTCTTAGAAACTTTTGCAATTCCTTTTCCTTCAAATGCATACTTCTCGATTTGAAATTCTACTATGTCGCCTTTTTTGATATTCATTATTCTTTCTGTGATTGTCATTCCGAATCCCGATTTATCGGGTGAGGAATCTGTTTTATGTCATTTATTCAGATTTCTCAGTCGAGGACTCCTTCGAAATGAAAGTGTTCTTCTTCTTCAGTATCAGCATTTTAAATCCAATATATCTATCAGCACCAAGTTTTAAGTAAGCATTGGATTCGTGACTTATTTTGCTTAATAATTTCTTGTAATAACTTTTTTCTTTATCTGTTAATATCCGAATCTTATCATGCAGAACTTCTAAAGTGTTTTCATAAAAATTATGTAATGAAGATGATAAATCTTCTTCATACAAAAGAGAAAAATTTCTTTCTATGTAATAAGCACCGCATTCATCATTTACTAAAGCTAAAATATCCGACGTATCAAAAATGTTTCTTACAAACGGAGGGAAATCACTTATCAGCGCTGTAATTTCTCCAACACACAAAGTCCCTTCCGGTTTTAGAATTCGTTTAATCTCTTTCACGATTTTATTTCTATTCAAAAGTGAAATAGAAGCCTGCGCATAAACAAGATCAAATTCTTCCGAATCAAAATCAGTGTTGTCAAAATCCATCATCTTAACTAAAACTTTGCTGTCTTTTATAAGATTTAAACGAGCGTTAATCAATGAGTCATAATCATTTACAATCATAGTTGCAGAACTTGCGCCGGACTCAATCATTTTCTCGGCAATCTTTTCACTTCCAGACCCAATGACTAATACATTTTTATCGTTTAGAACGTACTTTGTTTTGAGAATTCTGAATTGCTTAAATCCGCCAGGTAAGAATATATTTTGACTTTCTTTCATTTGAAACTTATTGTGAGTTGATAATAATTATGCTACTTAAAAATCGTACTTTTTTATATCTCTGAAGTTTTTAATAATGATTTTATTTTTTGCTTTAAATTCGGAAAATAATTTTTCTTGGGCTTTAGTTAATTCCGAATCAAATTTAACTTCAATCAGGGTTTTATCCTCTGTTAAAAAATCAATTTCAGTTCCGTTTACATAAACATACGCTGGGTTTCTATTCTTCAATTTTAGATAAACATAATTCTCAAACAAATTACCTTTGTCCTTAAAACCAGTAAACAAAGTTTTTATACCCAAATCAGCGGCATAAATTTTCTTGGCAGAAAGGATTATTTCGTTTGTTTTTCCTGCTCTTGGCAGCAAGTGAATTAAATAAGTAGAATTAAAAAGTTCTAAATATCGTTTGGCTGTATCAGGGGAGATTTTTAAAATATTAGCAAGTTTGTTGATGCTAAATACTTTTCCAACTCGCTCCATGAGTAATAGAAAGAAATCTTTTAGTAAAGCAATACTCTTTATGTTGTGTTGTGCTGCAATATCTTTCATTATAATATCATCAACCAGTTCTTTTAGATATTCAATCTCACCTCTAAGCACAAACTCTGGGATGCCACCTGTAAATAAATACTCTAAGAAATATTTATCAAACAAATAATCTTCCTTTTTGCTTATAGAAATGTTCTTAAAGGAAAGATACTCTTTAAAATCAAGTGGTGGTACTTCAATTGTCTTATGCCTGCCAGTTATGAAAATCTTTTTACTTCTCAGGTGGAATGAATTAGATGTAGATGAAAAAATTTTAACATTTTGATTATCATAAAAATTTTTAAGTTGAATTTCAAAATCTTCTTTATAACCAATTTCATCAAGGAATAAGTATATTCTTTCGGAAAATTTTATTTTTTGAATCTTCCTAAACTCATCAACGATTTCAATGATGTTATACTTGCCTAATAAATAATCATCAAGGCTAACATAAAAAATATGGTTTGGATTAATATTTTTCTGGTTGATAAGCAAACTTATTATCAGTTTTAATAAAGATGTTTTACCAATTCTTCTTAAACCAGTAAAGAATATGATATCTTTACTGCATATGAGAGTCTCGATGTCTCTGAACAAGGATGGTCTGTCATACAAATCTGTTGTAATGTATTCGTTTTCCCACCAAGGGTTGTATCTATATAAAATCTGTTCCATAATAGTTGTAAATATATGATAATATCGTATATAATAGCAACTTATTATACGATATAATCGTATAATAAGTTGGATATTTATCCTGTGGTATCGTATAGGTATTTTTATTCAATAATATAATTGATGCCAAATAGAACGAAATAGTGCTTTTCAAATAAAATGATTCTTACTTTGTCTTTATCTGCCAACTGCTTTATTTTTGGTTTAACAATTTGAACACATCGGAGCACAAATGTTAAGAAGCATGAATAAATATTTCCTACTCTCTCTTATAATCTCAATCATTATTTTTCCTCAAACGAAAAGAGCAATTACTGTTGATGATCTGTGGGCAATGAAACGTAGTGGAAGTTATTCTGTTTCTCCTGACGGAAAAACACTTGCTTATACTTTAACCTCTTATACTTTTGAGGCAAATAAAGGCAACACAGATATTTATTTAATTGGTGCTGATGGAAAAAATTTAAGAGTCTTAAAAAATTCTGAAAAGAATGAAAACGAACCTAAGTTTTCTCCAGATGGAAAATCAATTGCATTTACTCGCGGCGGACAAATCTGGCAATGCAATCTTGATGGTTCAAATGAAAAGCAATTAACAAACATTTATACAGGTGCGTCTGATTTTGAATGGTCCAAGGATGGAAAGAAAATATTATTTGTTTCTTCTGTATATCCCGAATGCACAACTCAGGATTGCAATGAGCAAAAAGATAAAGCCAGTGAAGAAAGTAAAGTTAAAGCACAGATTTTTACTGAGTTAATGTATCGTCACTGGAATGATTGGCGCGGACATAAACGCAGCCATTTGTTTTTGCTCGATGTTGCAACTGGTGATTTTAAAGATTTAAATGAAGGCAATAAAGAAGATGTTCCTCCGCTTGCATTAGGTTCATCTAATGATTTTAATTTTTCATATGATGGAAGTGAGATTGCTTATTCACAAAATCCAGAGTTTACAAAAGCAACAAGCACTAATATTGAGATTTATCTTCTTAGCTTAACATCACCAAAAACTCCCAAACTTATTTCTACAAATAAAGGCGTTGATTGCCAGCCGGTTTATTCCCCTGATGGAAATTGGATCGCATGGACATCGATGAAGCGTGCTGGATTTGAAGCAGATAAAAAAGATTTGATTTTATTTAATCGTAAAACCGGTGAGATGAAAAATCTTACAGAAGAATTTGATAAATCTGTTGACGAACTTATTTATTCTCCAGATTCAAAAACAATTTACTTTACTGCTGGAAATGAAATCAATAATTCAATCTACAAACTGAATTTAAATGTAAATAAAATTGAAATATTCCATAAAGAAAATTTTAACACCGGCATCCAGATTTCTAAAGATGGTAAAACTCTTTACTTCTTAAAACAAAGATCAGATTTACCAGCAGAGATTTTTTCTCAGAGCACAGATGGCAAAAACACTTTAAAGAGAATCACTTCTACAAATGAAGAAGTACTTTCAAAACTTGAAATGAATCCTGTGGAAACTTTTTGGTGCGAAGGTGCATATGGAGATAAAGTTCAATCTATTTTAGTTAAACCGCCATTCTTCGATCCTAATAAAAAATACCCGATGATGTTTTTAATTCATGGCGGACCGCAAGGTGCTTGGGAAGATAATTTCCATTATAGATGGAACCTTCAAATGTTTGCTGGCGCGGGCTATGTTGTTGTTGCACCCAATCCACGCGGCTCAACAGGATATGGACAAAAATTTACAGATGAAATATCCGGCGATTGGGGTGGTAAAGTTTATACAGATCTGATGAACAGTTATGATTATGCATTAAAGAATTTTTCTTTCATCGATCCCCAAAACACTTTTGCTTCCGGTGCATCTTACGGCGGATATATGATTAACTGGATTGAAGGACACACAGATAGATTTAGTGCTTTGTTTTGCCACAACGGAACTTTTAATCTTGAAAGTATGTGGGGAACAACTGAAGAACTGTGGTTTCCTGAATGGGATGTAAATGGCACTCCTTGGGAAAATCGTGATGCTTATGTAAAGTGGTCGCCGCATCAATACGCTAAGAATTTTAAAACACCAATGTTAATTGTGCACAGTGCTTTTGATTTTAGATTATCTGAAGAGCAGGCTTTTCAATTATTTACAACTCTGCAAAGATTGGGAGTTGAAAGTAAGTTCTTGTATTTTCCTGATGAAACTCATTTTGTTTCTAAACCGCAAAATGCAAAGCTGTGGTGGAACACCGTGTTTGATTGGTTTAAATCGCATCAAAAATAGGAGAGATGATGAAAGAAAGAGATATGGAAATTGTTACTCCCGATGATGAAATTTTTGAAAACCTTAATGATCTTGGGGCATTCAGAATAGGCGGGAAGACAGATAAAGAAATAGAAGACGATTACAGCGAAAGAACTTCTTACGTTGAAGAAAACTTGTGGAGTAAAGTTCAGCGTGTAGGTAAGCAAATTTCTTTTGCAAAAGATGTAATTGCTCTCTACAATTATATGAAGGATTCATACGTAAGCTGGCACCGCAAGGCAATTGTTGTAATGGGATTGATTTATTTTATCTCACCGATTGATACGATTCCAGATATTGCCCCGCTAATTGGTTATCTTGATGATCTTGGGGTGATAACCGCGCTAATCAAATATCTTGGCAGCGAATTGATTCCTTATTATGATGATAAATACAGGTCTTAGTGTTTCTTAGTGAACTGAGTGTCTTAGTGGTGAAAATAATTCTTCTTACCACTTAGACACTAAGAACACAGAGATTCACTTAGAAAAATCAAATGAACTACAGACTCCTCAAATCAGAAATTCGTTTTAAAGGAAAAGTATTTGATCATCAGGTTGATGAAATTGAATACGAAAGCGGCAACAAAGGAATAAGAGAAATTGCAATTCATCCCGGCGGTGCGGTTGTTGTTCCTGTTAAAGATGATGGCAAAATAATTTTAGTTAAGCAGTTCAGATATCCGCTTCAAAAAACATTGATTGAACTTCCTGCGGGAAAACTTGATAAAGGAGAAGACCCGTTGGTTTGTGCAACTCGTGAACTTGAAGAAGAGACAGGCTACAAAGCAAAAGAAATTAAAAAACTTGGGGAGATTTATACAGCACCTGGTTATTGCACAGAAGTTCTTCATATTTATTCTGCAAGTGGTTTAATTCCGGGAAATCATCGTCGTGAAGAAGGCGAGCTCGGAATGGAAATTCTTGAATTTTCAATCACTGAAATTGAAAAAATGATTTCAAGTGGCGAAATAACTGATGCAAAAACAATAGTTGGAATCCATTATTTAAAGAATCTGAATAATCATTGAAAATCCAATCTTTTTTCTCTAAACCTAAATTCATATATTGAAATAGCTTTAAATCAATTTTTATGAAGATTTACAACCAACTATTAAATACTATTAAGGAAAAGGGAGCTGCGTATTTAGTACTGCTCGATCCCGATAAACTACCTGAAGATAAACTTACTGGATTTTTAAAGCATTGCGAAAAATCCGGAGTAGATGGATTTTTAGTCGGTGGTAGTTTAATGGTTAATGGTGATTTTGAATCCTTTGTTGAAAAAGTTAAGATCAATACTAATTTACCGTCCATAATTTTTCCCGGAAGTATTACACAAGTTTCATCATTTGCAGATGCAATTCTATTTCTCTCAGTTGTAAGCGGAAGAAATCCCGAACATTTGATCGGCAAACATGTTCTTGCCGCACCATCAATAAAAAAATCTGGAATTGAAGCAATATCCACTGCTTACATATTAGTGGAATCAGGCTCAACAACAACAGCAATTTATATGAGCGGAAGTTTACCTGTTCCAAGAAACAAACCTGAAATTGCTGCAGCAACTGCTCTTGCTTCGGAATATCTTGGAATGAAATTAATTTATCTTGAAGCTGGAAGCGGTGCAGATAATTCTGTTCCAAATGAAATGGTGAAAGCAGTTTCCGATCAATGTTCCGTCCCTGTTATTGTTGGTGGCGGAATAAAAAATCCAAAAGCGGCAAGAGAAAAAGTAGAAAACGGTGCTTCAATAATTGTAACGGGAAATTATTTTGAAGATGAAAACAACTGGGATTTGCTAAAAGATTTTGCTTCTGCTGTACACATTAAACAATCTATATTGGTTTAACATTGGACGCACAAAAATTTATAATAGATTCACTGAACGAAAGTTCTGAAACTAAACTTAAAATAAAAGATCAGCTTGCAGATGAAATAATTAAAGCTGTTGATATTCTTGAAGCATCCTATAAAGATGGCAACAAACTTTTACTTTGCGGCAACGGCGGCAGCGCTGCTGATTGCCAGCATATTGCAACTGAGTTAATGATAAGACTAAGCCATCACATTCAACGCCCTGCTTTACCAGCAATAGCTCTTACTACAGATACATCAAATTTAACAGCAGGCGGAAATGATATTGGTTTTGAAAATGTTTTTGCAAGAAATGTAGAAGGACTTGGTTCACTTGGCGATGTTTTATTAGCTATTTCAACAAGCGGCAATTCACCAAATATTATAAAGGCTGTTGAATCCGCACACGCAAAAGGAATGAAAGTAATTGGTTTACTAGGCGGCAGTGGAGGTAAACTAAAGTCTATTGTTGATCTTCCAATTGTTGTTCCATCATCCAACATACAAAGAATTCAAGAAGGGCACATTACAATTGCTCATATTATCTGTGAGCTTGTTGAAGATAAAATTTACGGATAATTCTAATTTTTTTACTAATCAATTTTATAAAGCATAGCCGCTTTTTCTGCAGACGTTACAATCCCTTTTATAAGAGCAGAGCTGAATCCATTATGTTCCATTTGATTTAATCCTGATATAGTGCAGCCTCGTGGAGTTGTAACTTTATCAACTTCGCTTTCAGGATGAGCTTCACCGCTTAATAAAAGTGCCGCGGCACCCTTTGCGGTTTGTGCAGCCATTATTAGGGCTTCCTCAGAATGAAAACCAATTTCAATTCCACCCTGCGATGCAGCGCGAATTGCTCTGAGAAAAAAAGCAATACCACAAGCACATAAAGCAGTTGCAGGAATCATCAACTCTTCATCTATTATTAAAGTTTTGCCAACCTGATTAAAAATATCTTCTGCAATCTTTAATTTATCGTTAGCTTTGCTGTCTGCCGAAAGACATGTCATTGATTCTTTAATTGCAATGGCTGTGTTAGGCATTGCACGAATAACATCAATATTTTTTCCGATATGATTTTTAATTGCTTTTATACTTGCTCCAGAAACAACGGAAATTATTAAATGCTTTTCCAGATTAAGATCATTACTGATTTGTGATAATAAATCATTTAACTGCTGCGGCTGAACAGCTATGATTATTATATCGGATTTCCTCACGGCTTCTTTGTTATCCGGAGTAACAATAAATCCTTGACTATTATACTCAGATATAAGATCAGTTCTTCTTCTTGTTATATAAATATTCTTTGGATTAAATGAATCTGAGTTTTGTAATCCTTTTGCAATAGATATTCCTATGTTTCCACCGCCAAGTATTGCAATACTTTTATTTGATGTCATTTGTTATTCTCCGGTAATTGTCCATAAATCATTGAAATGCTTTTGAAAAAAACTCGTTTAGAGTTTTTAATTTGGAGCACGATTCTTAAGAATGCTTAAGTTCTGTTAT
>Ga0105099_10002568_pt1 | contig 10727 bp, 17 predicted proteins | sample PPLLak3cmMay2015_2_FD_79138 | JGI IMG/M metagenome (GOLD analysis project Ga0105099, IMG submission 79138) | Freshwater sediment microbial communities from Prairie Pothole Lake near Jamestown, North Dakota, USA - PPLs Lake P8 Core (1) Depth... | ecosystem: Environmental > Aquatic > Freshwater >...
AATTAATTGAATATTTTTATCTTTAAACATTTTTCCTCTTTTGATTCCTTCAAGAGTTGTTAAAGGCAGTAAAAAAGCAAATGGTTTATCTATTTCAAATGCTCTCTTTAAAAAATCATCTTTCAAAGAATATGGAGGATTTGTAACTAAAATATCTGAAAATGGAATATCTGCATTTAAAAAATTATCATCACTATCTCCTACAACTTCAAATCCATATTTATTAAAATACTCTTTTAATCTTCCAGAACCAAAGGCACAATCCCAAATAATCCATCCTTTTTTTAAAAATGGTAATAAAGGTATTATTGCATTTTCAGGAGTATAACATTCATCTGGTTTTTCAAACTTTTCTCTTTTACTCCAAAATTCTTTAGGATTTTTAGTTGTCATTTCTCCACCAGCATTTGTTTTAATTCATTAAATGCACAATTCAAAATATATAATCCTAATTCTGGATTAACACAATTTCTTATAATTTGGTCTTTTCTATGTTTCATTTTAATTCCTTGTAAATTAATACCAAATCTATCTGTCTTTCCAGTAACTTTGTTATGTCTTACTTCTGGTTTGTCAAATTCTTTTTCTATAATCACAAAATTAGTCCAAAATAAATGTCTATCTAATTTTATAGTGGGTTTTATTAAAGGTTCATAATAAGGTTTTACATTTTCTACTATCCATTTAATATTCTTATCAGCGATATATTTTAAAAATATTATTTCCTGATATAATGACATATCAGGGTATCTGAATATCCCTTGCCCTTTAAGAAAATAATTACATCCTGAATGGCTTTGGCAAGGCGGACTTGACCAAATAAAATCAAACTCCCTAAAGTGTTCAAGCAGATACTGATGTGCATCCGCTACAATAACCTCATCATTTGGGAAGAAGTCTTTATAGATTGCCGCTATTTCAGGGTTAAGCTCGACAGCGGTAATCTGATTACCTTCCGGCCAAAGTTTCCGGTTGCCACCGATGCCTGCATAAAGGTTGAGTATTTTCATATTTTTTGGTTGGTTACACCTCCACCGCCTCACATCCATACCCGTAAGCCCCCGCCTGCTCGGTAAAGAAGAATTTATCTTTCACAGGCTCTATAAGCTGTAAACGCTCAAGCCTGTCTAATTGGCTATTCACAGGTATATCCAGAAAGTCCTTGCCTGTTTTGATCCAGCCTTTAGCGAGATAGGCTTTGAAGTATTTGGAGGGGGGTGGGATAGGTTTTGACATAGGATTAGAAGTTAAATGATAATTGAGTAAGCTGTTCGCCAGTTTCCTTGTTTGTAAGCACTAGCGACTGCATTATAGCCGATTTGAGAGTCTTTAATTCAGCCTTAGCCTTAGTGACCTTTAAAGAAGCAGTGGCGATAGCAGGACTAGTCTCGATCAGCTTCTTCCTGTACTCCCTCAGCGGTTCTAATGCCTCCGTTACGCCTGCCTTCAGATCGCTGTAGCTAGCATCCTCAAGTAAGAGGTCGTTAAGCTCTTTGGTGAGAGCTTTAAGCTGTGTGCGGAGCTGGAAATATTGGGTGAGGGTATCGGTGGTCATAGGATGGGGGGTTAATAATTATTTTTAATAGCTCCTTTTCTTATATCATCCATCGCCATCTTATATCCTCTTTTCTGTCCTTCATATTGTCCGCAAAGATAATGCCAGTTTTCAGGTTTTTGTTTCTGGTTATTGTAGATTTGTCTTACACTTATTTGTTTATCCAAAGCCTCATTACAATTCACTAGCATTTCTGCAAGCTCTTTTTTCGGTGTTTTCATATACATCTTTACCTTCTCTTCTCTTGTCTGTTTGATTACTTGGAGCATATATATAGAGGTTAGTCACTCCTCAGACCGAGAGGCGGCGGAGGGGGTTATTCAGGCATTCCGTTCTCAAGATGCCATTTTTCATGACAGTTTTTACATAAAGTAATACAGTCATTTATCTCCCTGTCTTTTATCCAGGTGTTTTTATAAGAGGTGTGATGGGACTGTAAAACCAAATTAGAATTGCAGGAAGTGCATCTGTATTCATCACGTTCCAGTACCATATTTCTTACATCCTGCCAATGCTGAGTCTGTAAATAAAATTCATATGCTTCTTTGCCATAACCTTCAAAATATTCGGGATTGGATAGTTTCAGTCTTCGTCTTTCAAGCCGTTCTTTGATTTCTGCATTTACAGATTGATAAGTCTCAAGGTTTTTTCTTGTTTCTGCTAATGTCCGTGTCTGGTTAAACAGCGCATTATATTTACCATTCAGCCCCAGCCATTGATTATGTGTCAGTTCGGGAAAATCTTTAAGTCTTTTATGCTCGCATCTCATTTTTATAAGATAAGGAACCATTGAACTTAAAGAAGTCCATCCATATTTTTCATCAATAGTATAACCCCGTATCTCCATATGGTCTTGAGTGCCGGACAATAATTCTATTACATATTCCTCCGGAATAATATCAAATATTTCCTCTTTAAGATCAGGTATATCACAGACTTCAGAATAGGGTATGTCTATAAAACCATCAGAATCAAAAGCCATTACCAATCCTTTTTCTGTAAACTGTTTTCTAGCATCGTCAGGTATTCTTTTTTTAATAAATTCTTTAGATAAAGGCCTGCCATCTTTGCCAGTCACACCTTTTTTATACAGATAACAAGCTGATTCATTAGTTACCACAATATATATTTTTCCTTTGTATAGTATTTTCATAGATTATATTCTTTTTTAAAATATTCAATCGCCTGTCCATTAGTCATTGATGACATCTCACGGCGATACAGATAAGTGCCAACGCCTTTATAGCTTATTGCAGAAAACCACCGCGAATCGGATATGATAAGCACATTAGGATGTTTAGCTGACACAAACGCGGAGCAGGCTCTTTCACCATCGGAATTACGCCAGAAATTCTTACCGTCAAATGTCCAGTCAGGATAGTCTTTCCCTATTTCATTAATTATAGGAAGGCGGTTGATCCGTTCTATCAGTTCATCCGTATTATACAGATTTTCACGTTTGCGCGTTTCTCTGAGCATCTCTTCAAAATCAGATATATCCTTTAATCGTATCGCCTCAGCCTCACCCAACCTCATTATAATAGATATCATTTTAGTCCTGTTGTCCTGCTTTGCCACTATCTCCACAGGTTTAGGTTTGTCTTTATTGTTGAATGAACCAGGAAGTCTAGCTATCCTTGCCGGATTCTTACACATAGGGTCGGGCTGATAGCCTAAAATATTCCACATCTTACGCCTGAGTATCTCATACCCGATACCAAAGTATTCAGTATTAATAGGTGTAGCCTGTTCATCTATATAATAGATGTGCAGGCCATTTCCCGTATACACCATATATGACCAGTTCTTAAACCATTGTTTTTTTGAAAGCATCCACGCAAAATGCCCCGCCAGCTCCTTTATCCCGCTGTCGCTGATATTAAAACCCCTTTCTTCTACCCTTTTTCTTATATCAAAATCAAAGTAGATATATCCTTTCCGGGATATGTCGATATCCGAGGCTCTGTTTATCAATGGATGTTTAAGGTTTTTATCTTTAGTGACGCTTTTCATAGGATCGCGGGTATCAACATCCGCACAGAAATAAAGATTTTTAGATTTATTCTTTTCAAGAAAATCACAGATATTATTAAAAAAATCTTTATGGCCTGTTGTCAAAAGGACATTTTCAGCCTCGCCTATCTGTATCATCGATCCTGTCCGCAGGATGTCTGCAAGAAATTTTATAACAGGGTTCATAAGGTATTAAGTCTGATATTAGTAAAATATTCAACGCCGTTAAAAACTTTTTTTGTATACCCTTTCAGCTCCATCCTTTCGTGGAATTTATTGCGCCCCAGGGCTTTCATACCGGAAAGTTCACAGAATATTGTATAATCTTTTAATGTATCGACAGTCCTGGACTTGCCTTCGGGTTCAAAAAGTTTTCCTTCCTCTATCCATACCTGTACCGAATCATTATTTTTAACATAATTAGCCAGTGAATGCACACATCTTCCAGGCGAATCAAATCCGCCCCTTGCTTTCAGATTTTTATATCCCTGCACAGCCCAGCTGAATATCTGCTGAGCCTCATCCTTTAGTTTATTAAAAAGATACCTGTCCTGTTCATCCTCTTTTAACACACGCAGAAACGGCAGGATATAAAATCTTCGCCTTACGGCATTACCCGCGCTCCTTAAAAAGGGAAGTTCATTGCAGGCAATGACCATTTTAGCTGTAAATGTGATTTCAATCTGCCCTTTATATTTTTCATTGGCGATAAGAGTTTCGCCGGCCACCGCTGATTTTATGGTGCCGGTATCAAGCTGCTGATCGTTTTCAAGGTCTTTGCTGAAATTGATAAGTTTGTTCCGCGTCATAAATATCTGAGAGCCGTCATTCAGATAGCGGATATCCACAAATGAACAGTTGAACCTCCCTACTATATATTCCCATATATCAGTAAGCACGCCCTTACCGTTTCCTCCCTCACCATAGAGTATAAGAGCTTTATGATAAAGATTCCCTCCGGTCAGCGTATACCCTATCCACTCCTGCACAAAGCTGATTAGTTTCTGATATTCGTCATCAAAAGGCCCGCTTTCTTCATAACCGAGAGATGTTGTAAGAAATCTCCGCATCACAGGGGGGCAGATGGACACGGGAGAATAATCAAAAGGAAGTTTATAAAAACAGAAATCATTATCCTCAAATTTATATTCTTTCAGTTTAAGCGTATCAAGATTCAGGATGCCTGATTTTGTGTTAATCGTATTACCTATATTAAGTATTTCATTCCTGTATTTGATCTCTTTTCTGTATTTCGCATAAGTATGGGTGGTTATCATCTTAATAATCTCTTTGATCTGCTGTGATGATGGCGGCTCTTCATACATAGTGGAGTAGGTCTGACTGATCCACGCTTCAGTATTCTCATCCGATTCCAGCCTCCATATTCCCTCATTATATAAATAAAAATGTTTTTCAAAATATATCAGTTTATTTTTATTAACAAATTTAAGTGCAACGGCATTGTTTTTATCCAGGTTTTTCATAGAAAAAAAGGGGGTCGAGTGCATAAGGGTGGCCGAAGCCAACATTTTCTCTACCCCCTTATGCATTATATATAATAAAACAAGTTATACAAAAAAATAAAGCCATATTCATCTAATTCTTATTGAAAGTTATACACAAATATTGCCTGATAATAGCTTATTTACAGAATAAAATATTGTGTTAAAAACTTGGTGTGTTTTTCAGAAAAAATCCACTTAAAAAGGTTTTGGTTTTTTACAAAAAAAATAAATATGTTGAAATTATATGAATAAAACAAAAAAAACTTTAAAAATCTTCAGAGTGCTAGGTGGACTTTTGGTCTTTTTTCTTTCTAAAGTAAAGTATGTGAATATATATATATATAAAGGGGAGCTTAAAAAAGGGAAAAGTCCACCTAAAAATAAATCTGATTAAAAAATTTGCATTTTTTTTAAAAATAATTTATATTGAAAACAATGGAAAATAAAAAATTTACAAACGAGGAAGATCAGCTAATCCGTAAAACATTTTCTTACGGAGCGAGCATAAAGGAAGTTTGTCTGGAAACAGGTTTTAGTTATGACAGGATTATGGAGTGGACTGCCTTAGATAATAATGCAAAAGAGGTAGAACTTCTTCAGCTTTCCCCTAAATGGAAAGCAAAAAAGAAACTTGTGGACACTATTGATGACGATGTAAAGAATGCTCAGTGGTTCGCAGAAAGAAAAATAAAAGACGAGTTCTCACTGCGCTCCGAACTGACCGGGAAGGATGGAACAGCGCTTATACCTCCTCATGTATCACTTGATTAACCTAACTCTAAACTATGCTCTTCAAGCGAGGACAAAAAGTAAGGTATAATTGGGTCTGCACTAAATGCGGGCAAGAGCGCACTACCTATGACGGAGCTTATGATAAGATTAAGCACTCGTGTTGTGGAAGCGTTTACAATTTAGAATTAAAATATGACAGAATCAGAACAGCCTATCAAGCGTGAGGATATAATCGCTTTACCTCAGGAAATGAAAGACACTGCCAATGCTTTACGGGAAAAGGCTGTAAGGCAGGGAGTTGATGCGCTGATCGAAGAGGCGCAGAAAATACCGGATATTGAGTGGGCAAAGGCTGTGTCTGTCCATGTAAAATGTAAAATAAATATATTCTGATATGCAATGCTCAGTCTGTAATCAGCAGGTACATCGCGCTATTCTGTCGGGTCAGGAGTTTATTTGTCTGGATTGCTCTAAAGGCGAAACTGTAAAGGCTCCGGCCGTGCATCTGAAAGGTAACGGCTGGGGCAAGCCTGATAAGCCAGTGGTAAATTTTAACAGGATGTGATTAACAACATTAAAAATGGAAAACGACAATGTAAAGTTTTCCGCATTAGCTGGCTTTCAGGACAAACAGAAGGAGGCAAGCGATGCGGTTAAACTATTCAAGTACATCCTTTATGGGGGTAAGAAAAAATAGATAAGAAAGGAGTTCAGCCGGGGGAGGCAAGAGTTACTTCCTTAGATGGGAAGCCGTTAAGCTCCTGATGTATTTCTTTGCTAAATACGGCATTAAAGGTGTCAGAGTAGGTCTGTTCTGTGAGGACTATCCGGCACTAAAGGAACGTCATCTTTCTAAAATACCCTATGAGTTTCCTGAATGGCTCGGCTCACTGAATAAAGCGGATCACGAGTTCAGGCTGGCTGATATTTATGGCGGAGGTGTGATAGCGTTCAGGAATCTTGATGATCCGTCTAAGTATCTGTCGTCTGAATTTGCGGCTGTATTGGTTGATGAGCTTACTAAGAACAAGAGGGAAGTATTTGATTTCCTGAATATGCGTATGAGATGGCCGGGCATCCCTGACACTAAGTTTATCGGCGCTACTAACCCCGGTGAGATAGGACACGGCTGGGTAAAGAAATTATGGATAAATAAAAACTTTAAGGATGAGAAATTCAGTCCTGATGATTTTAAGTTTATACAAGCCAGATACACTGACAATAAATACATCGATAAGAGTTATGAGAAGCAGTTAGATTCATTACCTGAGACATTAAGGCGCGCTTATAAAGACGGTGACTGGGATATATTCGCAGGACAGTATTTTACTGAGTTCTCAAGGGATATGCACGTCTGCCAGCCTTTCCCGGTACCTGAGCATTTTCAGAGATTCGCAGGCCTTGATTACGGTTATACCGCGCCGTCGGCTGTGGTATGGTGCGCTTATGATAAGGCCTTTGATACTGTTTATGTCTATGATGAATTATACGCTACAGGGCTGACGTATAAGGATCTGGCTTACAGGCTGAAAGATAAGAAAGTCACTTACTATGCTGACCCGTCTATCTGGGCGAAAAAGGATAAACCGCAGACAGGTTATACTGAGATGACATCCGAGGGGATAGATCTGATGAGAGGGAATAATGACAGGATAGCAGGCGCTAATCTGATACGCGAGAAGCTGAAAGTATTTGACGGCAAAACAAGACTGAGGATATTTTCAGACTGTAAAGAACTGATACGGACTTTGCCTGAACTGGTACACGATAAAAATAAAGTGGAGGATGTGGATTCGGATGGTGAAGATCATCTGTTTGATGCTTTAAAATATGCTCTGGCTACGTTCAGACAGCCATCTGATACGCTGAAGACTGACCTTGCCATGCAGGCTTATATCAATGCGCCTGTTTATATACCGAGGGATGATGAGGGGTATTAAGTATACAAAAAAACAATCTATAACTTGTCTCAATACCAAATTCTGTTATTTTATTGTGTATTTGATAAGATGATATAAATAAACAAATCTATGGCAAAAAACCGACAATACACTGAGGACGAAGCGGTTAAGTTAGCTCTTAAGTGTCTTGATGCTACGCGATTCACCAAAGTCGAGAAAGACCAGAAAAACTTAAAGATACAGCAGTTAAGGGAAGAGGGTTTTTCAGTTAAGACTCCGGCGGGTGTGCGCAGGGTCAATTCCAAAATGCTTGCACAGGGTGAGATCAAATTCACATCAAGGATGAAGCCGTTAGACTGGCGGTTACACGGGACCGGACGGCCTGAGTTTATGGAGGCTTTGGTAACGGCAGGCGTAAGCACTGTGATGCAAATGGGAGGTTTTACAAATGCTCTTGTCAATAAAGGCGGGGCGTTTTCAAAATTATACAATTTTGGCGATGGTTATGTACTTTTAGGGAGCAACCCGGATGAGGACGGCAAATCGCCTATAGTCTTTATGGCTATACCGAATGAAGGTGTCTACTGGGATGCCTTTTCAACTGTAGTTAGAGGGGCTTGGGGCTTATCCGCCACCCAGTGCTGTGTGATATTCAGTTATGAGAAAGAAGAGGCAAGGCGGTTATATCCTGACCTGCCTGAAGACACTCACGGCAAGATACCGAGGACACTTAATCAGTACAAAGACCTTGACCGCAAATGGGAGCAGAAAATGCAGACTGAACAGAATGAATGCGAGGTCGCTCATTTCTTTAATATCGCTAAAGGCGTTCATCTGATATTCGCGGGCAATACCTGTAAAGTCATCGAGCTTAATCAGGGCAGTGATTATCCTTTTTATTATCATACAGCAGAGGGCAGAAAAGAGGACTTCATACCTGTGCTTGATTTTATGTGTCTGTTCGCAACTGAGGGTATGTATAATCACGGGTTCGGTGAGGTCATATACGATATCGCGGTAACACGCAGACAGATAAAGAATATGGGCGTTAATCATACTCTTGATGTCGCTGATCCTTTATGGAACTTCAATCTTCCTAAAGGCGAAGGCGATAAATTCCCTGAGAAGATGAGGCTGGCGCAGGAATTAAGGGCGCAGGGAAAGAAAGGCTTTATCACAACTGAATATGATACAGCCAATCCCGGCGGTAATCAGGTATCGGTCAATCCTCTGATGGCTGGTAACGCAACTGAGGAATGGATAACGATTGATAATGAGCTGATGAAAGAGCTTAACAGGTTCGGATTAAATCTGGATGATGTTGATTATTCACCGAACCCAAATCAGATGGAAATCATGAAAAAAGAAGAAGACCAGTCTTCTCTCATTAAGCAGATACAGGAATGGAACTCCACCGAATACCAGAAAGCCGTAGAGTTCACTCTTGAGATGATAAAAAGATATGTCTCCAAAAACGACAAGACACCTCTGAATCTTACAACCGCTGTAAAGGCTGGTGATGTGGAGTTCAAGATGGATGATGCCACTTTGGGAATGGTAGCGGAGGAACTACGAAAATATAATTACTTTGTAAAGGTCAATTCACGTTCAGGCGCTATCCCGTCAAATATCATGCTTCTTACTCAGAACGCTGATCTGATGTCACTGGCACAGCCCGGAAGTCCTGCATTTACTTCTCTTGCCACACAGAGGGCAAGGCTTAACGACAGCGATGTTCGCGGGGAAGACTTTATGGCTCCGATGCCTACGGGACTGCCTGAAGAACCCGCTAATGAACCTGTCACGCCTGAAACAGCGAGGACAGTTTTAACACCCCGCTAATAATCTATGTTCACAGACCTTATAGCATCACTGAACGAAGCAGGACTGCCTTATGAAAGGGCATTGTCGGCTAATGGAAGAGATAGGCTTGCGGCGATGTATGAACAGAACTCTGATCTGATACAGATGGTGTCGGCTAACCTGCTTCTCAACTTTATAACTTTAAACACATTTGAGAAAAAGGAATACGAGGCATATCTGAAAGCTATCAACGATGTCGGACTTTATATGGCCGGCGCACTGAAAGAATATAAAGCAGTCACAAATACTAAAACAGAAAACTGATGTTTACATCCGGGGTGTGTGATGATGCTCCCCGGCTGTAGCTATCAAGCTACAAACTGTGACAATGGTCACACTTACCAATTAACATAAATTGTTTATGTCTGAGCCTAACCAGGCAAACGATGAACTGTTCGACACAGTCACCGAAAAGCCTGAGATCCAACCAGATCTCGAATCCACTGACAACAGTGAGAATGTCGAAAATAACAATGTTTCAGCGGCAGAACTTAACCGTCAGAAACAGATAGATACTTGGAAGCGCAGAGTCGAAATGGGTGAAAAAACCCTTGATGACATACCTCACGGATGGATAAAGGATGCCGTCAAAAGCTCTATCACGCCGAAAGAATCTATCGAGGAGACGGTTAAGAAAGCTATCAGAGCGGAGAAAGAGGCGGAAGCCTACAGTAATCTCCGCGGTAAACTGAATGATGCCGGCTTATCGGAAGCCAAGCAGAAAGCGGTTACAGAGGAATATAATGACCTCGTTGATAGCGGATTATCTAAGGCGAAGGCGTTAGCCAAAGCCGTTAAGATAGTCGGAATCACCTTTGAAGATACCACGCGTTATGCTGCCCGTATCCCAAGACCAAGCTCTAAAAAGCTGTCTGCGGATGAGGCTGTAGAACAGAGGTTCAAAGAAGGGGAGTATCCATCTGACCTGTCCGCTGATGACCGCATCAAAGCCCTTGAAAGATTAAGAAAGGGTAACTGATGACGGAATAGATTGGTAAGAAATTAATTCTTTAATTCTTAATTTCTTACTAAAATGGCGAATAGCTTAACAACACTAAATCCTTATATCTGGTTACCCCAGATTGAGGATTATTTAAATAAAATGCTTATCTCTAACCAGATAGCAAACACAAAAATCGAACAGTACCTATCGAAAGG
>Ga0105099_10002569_pt1 | contig 10725 bp, 6 predicted proteins | sample PPLLak3cmMay2015_2_FD_79138 | JGI IMG/M metagenome (GOLD analysis project Ga0105099, IMG submission 79138) | Freshwater sediment microbial communities from Prairie Pothole Lake near Jamestown, North Dakota, USA - PPLs Lake P8 Core (1) Depth... | ecosystem: Environmental > Aquatic > Freshwater >...
ACCTAAAAATGTTCACCGGTTCCACCTGCTTGTCGCTCCGCATCCGTTTGCTTTTGCTGGCATTCATGTGTTATGGAATGGGAGAAAGATGAATTCCACAACAGAAAAGAGTTTGCCAGACACGATCCTTCGGGTGATCCGCGAGGAACTTTATCCGCTGGTCGACTTTCCCCGGGCATCCTTCCCCGATCTGGAAACCATCCTTTCGACGGTTCTTCGCGGTCAGTTCAGACACTCTTCCGAGAACGAATCCACGAAATCCCCGGCGCTTCCTTCGGTTGAGCGAGCGAAGGAGATCCTGCAGATATCATCCCTCCTGAAAAACCAACCCACCACGGTCATCTCCTTGTATCGGACCATGATCACCCGCTTCGTCCGCTTCAAACACCGCTGTCGCGAGGAGTGGGAAGACATCATCCAGGAAATCATCACCCGCCTTCTCACCGGAAGAATCCACCGAATCGCCGCCCAATACGACGACAGTTTGAGGGAAAATCGACGGTTCACTTCCTATTTTTTCATTTCCATCCGTAATCTATATATAGATATTCTGCGAGAAGGCAAGATCGTGACGATGAAAGAGTGTTCCGTTCAGTTGGCCGACATGAAGGAGATTCCGGCCTGCAACCGGGATCCCGGCGCCGAGCTAATCCTGGAAAAAGAACTCGACAAGCTGAACTCGATTTTCATCCTGTTCGCCAGATCCGGCCCCAAATTGATCCTGCTGTTGAAATTGAAATATCGATTCACGATACGGTCGAATGATGTGTCGGGGTGTTTTCCCCGGGCTTCAACCGCCGACATCGAGACCCTATGCCAGGGATTCCAGAGTTTGACCGATCAACAGATGTTCACTCACATCATTCCCATCTTCAACCGGTTGGAAGGGAACAACAAGCAGGCCGATTCCCTGCGGAAATGGATCGATCTCAAGATTGACGAGATCATCGCCCACATGAATTCACTGCACATTGCTCCGCTATATCAGCGGCGGAACGTCTCCGAATTGATCGGCTACTTTTTCCAGTCTTCAGAAGGTGCGCATGATTGACCGTCACCCCGTTCCCCCGGCTCTTCACTTCAATGAAACCGATTTTCTCATGATCTGGGAAGCATTCCGGGAGAAGCAGATCGCTTCGCTGCCGGAACCGATCCGTGATCATCTCGATGAGTGCTTTTCCTGCCGGCAGCATGCCCTCGAAATTTGCTTTTTTCTGGATCATACCATAGAGACTCCGGTAGAGGAAATCTCCCGACCGATCAAACCGGAACTCCAGCTTCTTGACCACCGGATCACTCACCGGTCCAAATGGTTGAAAATCGCCGCATTTGCGCCTGTTATTCTGGGGATTTATCTCCTCTATGAGTCATTTCATTCAACCGATACCCAGCGCCGGCAAATCCCATCCTCCATTCCAAGGCAGCAGACCACACTGGACAAACCGGCGCCGTCCAGACTCATCACTGCTCCAGACCGGGAAGGGGATATGGGAGCGAAAAAACCGGATACTCCCCCGATCAACCTGATGCTCGACCAGATGGTGGGAAAAACCCTGCGATCCGTGGCAATCCGGATCATTTCCCCCGATTCATTTGTCAGTTCAGATCACCCCATTCTCTTTTCCTGGGAATATACGGGAGAATACCCACTGATTATCAAGATCATCACCGTAGACAACCGCATCATAATCACGGAAACCTTAGATAATAATCGCTTTCACTGTTCGCGCACACTCCCAAAGGGGATCTACTACTGGAAGCTCGAAACCAAGTTGGAACTGCTCTGGGTGGGCAAATTCCAGGTTCGTTGACGATCATCCACCCAGCAATAGAAATCCGGACCAGTAAAACGGGTGGCGAGTCAGGGGATCATCCAGCAATGTCCGTTTCGCCCGTCGCAGAGCCAATGGTAATGGCACACCATCGAGAACTTCCCGATAAAACCTGACCATCAATTCACAGGTCCGTTCGTCCTCCACTTGAAACAAGGAAAACAGGATGTTTTGAGCCCCGGCATAGAAAAAAGCCCGATTAATGGCTATGATCCCCTCGCTCTCCACCAGTTTCCCGGAGCCGCTGTCACAGGTGCTCAGAACCAAAAGCTTTGCCTTCATCTGCAGATTGTATATCTCACCGGCAAAAAGTAGATGATCAGAAGAATCCCGGTCCTCGCTTCCCGGAGAAAAAACCAGTTGCGATAGAGACGGCCGTTGCCGGTTGATGACCCCATGCGTTGCCAGGTGGATAAATGAAAACAACTCCAGGTTGGATCGTAAGAAAACCGACCTGGTGGCTTGCTGAAAAAAATGAACCTGGCTCTCCCGTTCCCGGTCCTGGAACAATCTACTGATCTCACGCAACTCAAGTTCGGAAGCAGGCAGATCGGCGAGTGGCCCCGGTTTGAAAACGACCGGGGCGAACCCGAGGAAACGACCGCCCCCGGCGACCTCGCGTTTCCGGGTCAACGCCCAGAGGCGGAGCGAATAATGGTAGGAGACCGCGCAGGCATCGATCAGGAAGGCGGGGCGGAGGGTAGTAATCTCCGAAGACGGCCAGGGGATCGCCTCGAAGGGGATCAGCGACAAAACTCCGTCGGGAATGATGATCAGGTGATCGAGTCGCGATATTCTGGCGGCAAACGGTGCCAGTAGATCGGAATACAGGGAGAGTCCGAAGACACCAGTTGCGTCGCCATCGAGCTTGCGGATGAGGTCGAGGTATTGCTCAACCCGGCAAGTATCTTCCTGGGAAAAGGGGACCTCCCTGACTTCGATCCCCAGGTCATCCACCCAAAAAATGGTCAGTCGGTCCCCCCCCAGAAAGTATTCAATGGCGGCGGTTCCTTTGGGCAGAAGGCGATGGAATTCTCCTTGGTCAATCCCCGCCCAGGCCTGACGGAGTTCGAAAAAGCGAGGATATGATTTTTCCAGAGACCGCAGAAACTCCTGATACTGTTCCAGAATGACATAATACTGATTCCCGGGCTCATGAAAATCCGCGTCGATACCTTTCGGCCGATCGGTCATTGCCTTTTCCACCCAGATGTCGTACTGGTTGAGAAGGGAACGGAATTCTTTCTCTTTCTGCTGCAACTCCATGGGTATACCTGCGAATTCACCCGCTCTGACCGCCAGAACCGATTCGAGAAGGCGAGCTGCCCGGTTTTTTTCGGAAATCAAAAGAGCCTTTTCCAGGTAGATGTGATTCTTCGTATGGCGATGAATCTCCAGAGCCAGACCGATCGCTTGCTCACCGATCAAGCGCAGTTTGCGGTCCAGAAGATATTTGACCTGTTCTGATTTGATGTGAATCTGGAGGGAATCGAATATTTCCATCGCGGTCTGATATTGGTCGAATGCCCGCAAAAGCAGCGCGAGATCAAAGGAAATCTCTTTTCCAGCCTTCCAGTCGGTTTCCGCTTGAGCGATCTTGACCTCCAGGAGATTCAACTGCATCGAAATGGGTAGGTTGAACAATTCTTTCCGAGGAAAACACGAACAAAGTCTTTCTTCCGCCTGGATGAACGCGGATCGCGCCGGATCCCAGCGTTTGGCCTGTAAATGATATTGGCCGATCTGAAACCAGGTCGAGGCCAAGTCTGGATGGGAGGAGCCCAGCAACTCCGATTTCAGGGAAAGCGCCCGATTCAGCCAGCAAATCGCATCTTCCCCTTTTCCTCTCAGACGCTGGCAGATCCCGATGTTCTCATAATACCCGGCGGTCTCCATATCTTCCTTCCCACCCAAGCGCTGTTTCAAGGTCAAAGCCCGCTGCAGATTGACCAGTCCATCTTCATGGTTTCCAGCCAGAGCCTGCGCGATCCCCTGGTACTCATAGATCGGGATCACGGTCGGATGGAGTTCGCCGAAAAAGTCCCGACAATCGGATCCAAGCCCGGATATCCGGGAGAGATCCTGTGTTTCAATCAGCGGAACATCACCGTCGAGGTAACGAAACCGTCGGATCCATTCTCTGCGGTTTTCCCTAACCTCGTTGAATTTGATCGCGAACGACCGGCTGGCGTATTCCCGGGCCTTCACTTCATCACCGGCATTCAGGCAGACCAAAGCCATTTCATTGTATATCTGCGATACGCGGGGGTGTTTGGGACCTAAAAGCTGCCGGTACTGATCGACCGCTTTCTGATACCCAGCCAACGCCTGACTGAAATCGCGGCTGCGGAAAAGAGATTTCGCAGTCTGATAAAGCCCTTCAGCCAGCCCCAGTGTGCGGAAATCGGGATGCTGCCCAACGAATCTCAGTGCCTCATCCAGGACTTGCAGAGACTGCTGGAATAAATCGGCCTGATAATAGGTTTCCGCCATGTCGATATAGACCGAAACCACTTTTTCCCATTCTTTTTTTTGATTATACTGGTCAAGCTCGCGTTGGAGGTGGAAAAGCGCTAGCTCAAGATTCCGCTCATTTTGCAGCTGCTGAACATGAATCGCCGGTTCCCCTCTGCCCCCATCCAACCGGGGAATCTGCCGCGGAGGCAGGCAGGCAGCGGCGATCAGCACGTTCAAAAAAACCAAGCAGAAACGGTTGCTCATGTTGATCGGATTATATCACAGGAGAAATTCCAAAAAGGCCTCGTCTTTTCGTATCAAAAAGTGTGTACAATTTGTCTATCAGGAGCACCGGGAATGCCGAAATCAATTCTTCGTTCACTTAGTCTCTGTATCCTCGCTACCGTTCCGCTTTTTCCCGTTGATCAAGCAAAGGCCGTTCAACCGAACACCTGGACTCTTCCAGCCGACATCGGTCCCTATTGCTTTTTTACCCAGTTCTACTACAACCTCCCTCTTTCTGACTTCACCTATCATCTCAATGACCGACTGTTGTTCTCCGAAACCCCGGACGGCAAACTGCTCGATTCAGGCATCCGCAAACGACTGCTGCAACTTCTCCGTATCCAGTCCGCCATCGGGTCACTGCTGGATCCGGTTCGGCAGGAAAAAAGACTACTGACACTCTCCTTGGCCAGAGATGCCGGAACTATCAAGAACCTGTTTTCGCTCCTGCAATTGCAATTGGGGAAAAGCTCAGGTCAATGGCAGATCTTCCCGCCGGATCTCCCGGAAAACCTCCAGTTTCATCTCAGTTTCGGGATCGATCTATCCAGGTGGGAAAAGGAATTAAATGAAAGTCAGGAGTTGACCATAGCCTGTAAAACCACCGAAATTTTTATCCCCTGGGACTTTTCCTTCCTGAATCAGGCAACGGGGTTGAATTTGCATCGGAAGAATTTCTATGAGCAACTGCTCCGAAATGAACCCCTTTCTCTGTTTCTCGCTTCTCTATTCCGCCTTTCCGAAGCCGAAATCAATTTCATATCTAATCTGGATCCACTATCTCCATCCGCTCCCTGGCAGCAGATATATTCGGATCGACGGTTTCTGACCGGATTTTTCCTCTTGAGCCATGCACTGCGGGTGGAAGAGGGCCGCCTGTTGCTCCCGGGTGGAGAGCACGCCCGCTCATTCTGGAAAGAGCTGTCCGGCCAGGATCCTTACGAACAGCCATTCTTGTTTCTGCAGAGCATCGCCCAGAAGGACGAAGGCAAGCTGAATCAGTTGTACCTGTTTTCAATGTTTCTGGACGAGCCTCGTAGAAGCTTTTTTCTCAATGGCTATCAATCTCCGAAAATCGACCGCATGCTTAAGTCCATGCGATTCGGCTTCCTGGAAAAAATCCAGGCCGATTTGATCCCCCAGTTTTCGATCTATCACCCGTTTCTGCTCGCATTTCTATTGGAGGGATCGGAGGGGAAACCCGGATTTCCCCTGACCATCCGTTCCTGGTTGCAGGCATTGGATCCAAACCGGAAAGAAAACGGGGGAGCTTCCTCCTTTTCCTCGGCTGAACCCGATTTTTCCGACCTGATGATCCGTTGGCAGAAAAAAACAGGTTCGACCAATGCCCCCGAAAATGAAATTCTCCTCGCCTTGGTTGCCAAATTCCGCGATCACCCGGAGAAGCTTGATCCCGCCCTCCTGACTAGACTGTATTCCGTATATCCGGAACGAAATGTTCTGATCGACTACCTGGAAAAAATCCCCTATCACCGACCAGAAAGCGCAGCCAAATTACTTGATTGGGTGGACAAGATTATGAAATGCCCGGAACCCGACCGCTCCCTATTCACCTCCGTAAGCCAATGCCTGTTGGAGATCATTTCCTACCGGTCGCGTCATCCCCAGTCGACCATCGATTATGACCGGACTCTCGACCAGCTATCAACCGCACCGCTGCAGAAATCATTCTTTTATGACTCTATATTTGCCATTCTGGAGCAACAGTTGCACATTTCCCGGGTGGGAAACGTCCAGAAGGATTTCTTCGATTTTCTCCTCTCCGGCATTCGCAATCAACCGATACAACTGGAGAACGAGACCTATCTGTTCTGCCAGAACGATTGGCGGCGGCAGACGATCGATGCCATCCTCCTTTCCCAGGAAACAACCACTCTGAGCGATCTGGCGGATATCAACCAACTCCTGGGCCGACTCGATCCGGCCAAACACTCCGACCGGGAAACCCTTGAAGACCTCTTTTCCCGGTTGCGGGAACTTCCCTATTCAGAAATCGACCGAGGAGCTCCCCGGTATCTGTTCAACCGGATCCGGTCCTATCCAGACGAAAAAATTCGGAACTGGATTACCAGAGCCGATCAGATCCAAATACCCGGCGAATCATTGATGGGATTGATCCGCGAAATAAAGGGAGATGTCCTGATTTACCATCTCCGCGATTTTCTGCTGACATCGATTTACGGATTGTACGCAAAAAACCCCCAGCTGCGTGTATTTCTCAATCCCAATCTCGTCAGAATGCACGATTTCGACACCGATTCGCTTCATACTCCCTGGAAATACAGCGGACTTCCCCTGGCCCGCCACAAAAAAAGCTACCAATCGGTTTTTTTCTTAAAAGGGGGGCTATCCAGACTGCCACTGGGGCTGGCGATGGCCTGGTATCATCAGATCATGCGCAACAAAACGAGTTCCATTTTCGATATCGAGCATGTCCAGATATTTGCGGCCAATATCCTTTTCCATATCGACCAGTGCTGGGATAAGGAGGCCATTCGCAGAACCGCGGGACTCATCAAACGGACATCCGAATGGCTGGAGCAATCCCTGACGAACCCGGTGGAGAAGAATCGATTGCTCTCTCTCATCCGCCGGACGATCTGCGGGTATCATTACCGGGAGGTATGCCGGTATCTGGAAGCGGGCGAAGGTTTGAATCCGCTCTATTTTCAGGAATTGGCCACCCTGGGAGAACGGCTGTTCGACCATGATGCCCGGGATAGAGACCATTTCAAAGATTTCCTTGCCAATCCCATGTGGAAGGGATTTTTCCGGGTTACGCCGACAACGATCGGTCATTTCCCTCCCGACCTGGCCGCACTGTTCCAATCGGGATCGATGAGCGCCCAACTGATCAATGAATTCCTCTACCGGGTCGCCTACCTCCTCGACAAAAACTCGCTGGCTCCCGAGTTGCTGGGGATCGTTCTCGATCATTATCTGGCTACCAATTTCCGCGGGATTTATGCGCAAAAACATCACCGGGATTTTCACAGTTCCTATTTCATGTTCTCCATCTTTCAAAACGGTCACATTCAGAAGACTATCAATAAGATGAAAAAAGACGGAATACTGAGGTTGAACGAATGAAAAAAAAATGGCCCCCTTTGATTTGGTCGGTATTTTTGTCCCTCGTCATCACAGCCACTCTCCGAGGAGACATATCGGTCCGATTCCTTAGCCCACAGGAAGACGAACTCTGGATCGGACCCAAACGGGTTTCGCTTCTGGTTGAACACCTGGCAGACCTGCCCCTGGGAACCATCGAGTTCTATATCAACGGGAAACTGATCAAGGAGAGCACCACCCCCCCATTCACCTTTGAATACGACTTCGGGCAATCCCCGCGGAATTACAAGCTGAAAGCGATCCTGCGCAATCATGACCGAAAGGTTCTGGCTGTCCGGGAAATTTCCTCTTCCCAGTTCGACGATAACGTCCTGGTGAAGGTGACCAACATCATCCTGCCGGTAATCGTCACCGATGAAAGGGGAATTTACATCTCCGATCTGGAAAAAGATGATTTCGAGGTTCTTGAGGAGGGGTTGCCACAGAATATATCGTATTTTTCCCGAAGCGGTTCTACCAATTTTCACCTGGTGATGCTATTCGATATCAGCTCCTCAATGAAAGACAAAATGGGGATCATCAAACGGGCGGCCATCAATTTTCTCAATAAGCTCCTGACTGCCCAGGATAAAGTGAAACTCATCTACTTCAATCATGACATCCTCGAAGACACCGACTTTACGAACGACAAGAAAGAAATCGGCAATTCATTGGCCCTGGTTTTTCCCTTCGGAGCCACCGCCTTGTACGATGCAATCGCCCAGAGTATCTCCTACTTAAAGGGGATTCACAGCCGCTGTGACATGATCATCTTCTCCGACGGTTTGGACAACAGTTCCCTGATCGATCCTTTCAATCTGATCAAAAAAGTCGAAAAAAGCAACACCAAGATCTACTCAATCAGTTCGAATCAGACCAATACCACGCGGACGGCCGACGATTTGAGTTATGAAGAGATCTTCGCCAAAATCACCGCCACGACTGGTGGAAAATCGTTCTTCATTGCCTCGGTTCAGGAAATGGATACAGTATACAGTGAAATCAACAAGGAAATGAGGTCGGAGTACATCCTGCAGATCTCTCCCGAAAAACAACTGCATCGATACCACCGCATTCAGGTCCGATTGAAAAACAGGCGCGGATTGAAAATCCGGGCGCCGCAAGGGTATTTTTATTGATCCGTGGATTATTTTTTCCGGGGCGCGAAAGTGAAACTCCCGCTGGAGTAGACGATGTCGTTGTTGAAATCAGGCAATCGGGTCGTATCGTAAAACACCCCGGAAAGCGGAGCCCCCATCGGACCGCCACCGACCTGGTTTCGACCATAACAGATTATCGAGTAATTCTCGCTGTGGTCATTGCGACTCTCCCAGCGGAACTCGTTCCCCCAAGGATCGATCGTCGGCAATACCTTGATATGAAACGGTACGAAGAAAGGTTGCGTCAGGTTACCGACAACACCAGTCGGCACCTGCGGTACGAAAGTGTTGTCGGTTATATACGATTCAATCCCGATAGCGATCGTCCGCATGTCCCCCATCGCTGACTTCTGCCGAGATTTCTGGAGCGAAATGAGCAAATTGGGAATGGCGATGGCTGCGACAAACCCGATAATGGCGACGACGATCAACAACTCGATCAACGTGAATCCTTTTGTTTTCATTATTCATTACTCTTTCCTTTTTAAGCAATTCCAATTCCAAACAATAACCAAGTCCTGCTTGGCTTTTTTTTCAAATAAAAAACACAACGACAATAATTGTCACTTATTAGATAAAAAAATGTCGAACCGGATTTTCTAAATTATGCTATAATTAGCCTCTTCGGCCAGGGAAACCATTGGAGACAAAATGACCAACTCATCGGCCATTGAACTGATTCTCAGAAAACCCTGCGCTCCCATCTTTTCACTGGACCCAGTAGGGAAAGCAATTGTTGAAATCGAACTGAAGGGGATTCGCCCGGACGATGATCTGACCATTGATCTGTACCCCATCGAAAACCAGAGCCATCCCAACCGGCACCACGGCTACTGGGTTTTTTCAGGCCTGATCCCCGGTGTATACGGAGTGCAAATCGACCTCTCGGCCATCAGAGAAGGAAGTGTGGGATTCGTCCGGGAAGGGGTCGAAATCAAAAACGTGACCCATTGGATCAATACCAACCTCCCCCTGGATCCGGTCAACGATCTGCAGATCGTCGTACGCAGACAGAAGCAGATCGCCCGTCTGCTCCACTTGAACCTGCAGGCCGGGACAGCACAGGAAGTGGAGGGGTTTTATCGTGCCAGCGACTGCGGGGTCTACCATATCGACCCGTTCAACCAGATTTTCCATGAACAACGGTTGCGATCCATTGGCTCCATACTCCGGAAATTCATCCGCCCCGGCTCCATCGTACTCGATGCGGGAAGCGGCCAAAGCATTTTTTACTTGTTGAAAAATCCGTTTCAAAGCCGGATATGTTGTGTCGATTTGAGTTTCCAGGGATTCACTCCGAATCAGGGAAAAAACGATCTGATTTACCTGCTTGGGTCCCTATCGCATCTACCTTTCGGGAAAGAAACCTTTGACCTGATTTTTTCCGGGGAGGTAATCGAACACCTGTCCGACCCTGAAATGGTTCTCCACCAGTTTTCCCGGCTTCTGAAGCCCGATGGGATCCTGGTGTTGACCACACCCAACGCAAGCCGGTTGAGCAATCGCATTCGCGGCTATCGGGCCCCCCTTTCCCGTGAGCATCTGAATGAACGAAACCTGACCGAGTGGCAGGCCTTGCTGCGGGCCAGCGGATATGAACCGGTGAAGACGACCGGGATCTACCTGGAATTGCTCCTGACCTATTGGCGCGGGCAATTGGTCCACGATTGGCTACGCGAGCGAAAAAAGCTTCACGGCCTGCATACTCTGACCCGGGTATTGATGCGGGCCGGCCGGTTGCTTCCGCATCTTGCCCTCGATCTGGTGATGGTCGCCCGCAAGCGATAGCGGACTCTTACCCAGAAAAAACCCCATATCAATGATTGCGGTCGTTTTTTTGAAAAACCACATTATTATTCTTG
>Ga0105099_10002570_pt1 | contig 10724 bp, 12 predicted proteins | sample PPLLak3cmMay2015_2_FD_79138 | JGI IMG/M metagenome (GOLD analysis project Ga0105099, IMG submission 79138) | Freshwater sediment microbial communities from Prairie Pothole Lake near Jamestown, North Dakota, USA - PPLs Lake P8 Core (1) Depth... | ecosystem: Environmental > Aquatic > Freshwater >...
TCAAGCGAGATAACGACAAGACTACACACAGCGACGCACCTCCTTAACGAGGCACTGCGAAAGATAGTCTCACCAGACATAAAACAGAAAGGGAGCAACATCACTGCAGAAAGACTGAGATTCGACTTCAATCTCGACAGGAAGATGACTCCAGAAGAGATCAAGAAAGTAGAAGATGCAGTCAACAAGATCATCCACGAGGCGATCCCTGTTGTGAAAGAAGAGATGAGCCCGCAAGAAGCGATAGCAAAAGGGGCGCAGGCTGAGTTTGGCACACGATACCCTGAGAAAGTATCAGTATATTCGGTCGGCGACCACTCTAAAGAGATATGTATGGGACCGCACGTAGCGAATACAAAAGACATAGGCAAGTTCAAGATAATAAAAGAAGAATCTTCTGCTGCAGGCGTGAGAAGGATAAAAGCGATAGTCGAGTGAACGCTGCTTAGTGGATCAAATGAAGAGAGCATTCATCATACACGGCTGGGAAGGATTTCCTGAAGAAGGATGGTTCCCCTGGCTGAAAAAAGAGTTAGAGAAGAAAGGTTTCGAGGCAATCGTCCCTGCGATGCCTGAAACAGGACGGCCAAGCATAGAGAGATGGGTCGGACTCATATCCAAGCTCGTAAAGAAGGCAGATACAGACACATATTTCGTAGGACATTCTATCGGCAACCAGGCCATATTGAGGTATCTGCAGACAATCAAAGAGAAGATAGGCGGAGCAGTGTTTGTCGCCGGGTGGGTATCCCTGACAACGCTTGCGATGCCGACCGACGCAGAGAAATGGATAGCCAAGCAGTGGCTTGAGACGCCCATAGACTTCGAGAAGGCAAGAAAGACCACTAACAACTTCATAGCGATATACTCAGACAACGACCCATACGTCACGCTTGACAACTCAAAGGTGTTCGAAGAAAAACTAGGCGCGAAGATAATCATCGAGAAGGGCAAAGGCCACTTCAGCGGTGAAGATGGCATAACAGAACTCCCTGTCGTGCTGGATGAACTGTCCAGATTGATAAGCGAGAGACTGTGAAAAAGATGTGCATGACGAAAACAGCACGACAGACCCATAACTCACCACATGCATCGCATCAGCGTATCTCAAGAAATGAGATGAATATCAATCATATCCGTCTGCAATCCTTTTTATCCTGACCATACGCGCTTCTAAACTCTTGACTCTTTCACTGGCTTTCTCTTCTGCTCTCCTTACGATTCCGCTCCTCTCGTTCATTATGACGCTCAGCACACGTGCGGCCAGTATTGCCTTATCTTGTTCATCTCCCTCAAATGTCAGATCAGCATTATTACGATAATACATCCCCATCACTGCAAGCAGTAAATCATTAGGCGTAAGATCCTCTGCAGGGTAAGAGTCCTCATCTGTCTGAGGAAGCCTGTATTTCACTGTAGCGACGCTTCCAGAGTCTTTGTCAACTATAGAATACCTGCGGCTCTCTTTGACTATCCTGTAAGACATGCTAGAACCGCTCATTGCCTCTTGACCCTCCAAAACTCATCAGTGACATCCCTGGCCAATCCACCATCCAACAATCCTTCACTGATATGGATCGCGAGCTCAGATTGACGCAATGAATCATTCTTCTGGTTCATGACCTCGCTTAGACTCTTCACAGCCATTATGGTCTTGTCCTTGAACTTTGAATGGAATTGCATATTCTCATTGCTATTGTAATAAAGACCTAAGACAGCAAGAAGGACATCCTGCGAAGTCAGGCCACGCGCAGGGTACGACTCGCATACAGCCCCAGGAAAGCGATACTTGACCTCAACAATTTCCCTCGGAGAATCCTGATGGGTGATGTCATACCTGCTCTTCTTCTTGACTATGTCATATATCTCTACCAAATCTACCTACCCCCAACACCTAAAAGAATATACAAGAACTGAAATAAAATACTTTCCCCTATGTTTTCGTCACCATCATCAGACGAAAACAGCACGATAAACTATTTAAATGCAGATAGACTCTTTCAGTACGGGGGTTTCACATGAAAACAGTCTATATCCTAGCAATGATGCTCTTACTCACTCTAGGTATAGCTATAGCTGATTCTTCACACTTAGAACTCGACAAGATAGAGATAAGAGCAGATGGAAAACTGCTGCTCACAACAAGCGGAGATGGAAGCATAAAAGTGAAACCCGGACAGGAGCTTGAGATAAGAGCTACGCTCAGAAACACATATGATGATGATACGTACAATGACATCGAAGATGTAATAGTCACAGCAAATATAGAAGGAATGGATGAGACAGACCATTCTGACAGGGTAGACGTCAGGGCTGACGGCAAAAGGACAGTCACGCTGCAGCTCGAAATACCTGAAGAAGCGAGCTCGCTAGAAGACTACGACCTCGAGATCAGGGCGAGAGGGTATGATGCAAACGGTACGCTCCAGGATGACGAATCGATAATCGACCTTGAAGTCGACAGGAAGGACCACGATCTTGAATTCACAAAATTCCATGCAAGCGATGTTTTCTGCGACGAGGATTTCACCACAATAAAGCTTGAACTCAAGAACACAGGAGAAGATGAAGAGACAGATGTCGAACTCAGGATAGAGAACGCGAAGCTAGGCACGATGTTCTTCGATAGGTTCGACCTCGCAAGCGTGATAGACGACAAAGACAACAATTATGAGCTTGAAAAAAGGGTAAGCATAGTAGGCCTCAAGAAAGGACGCTACACCATACAAGCAAATGTACGTTATGATGACGGCAGGACTGTAGAAGAAGAGACAGACCTCAACATACAAGGATGCGGTGAAGAAAGCACTTATGCAGCATCAGACGAAGATGAGTACAGGATAGAACAGACAACAGAGAGGTACTCCAACCCTAACAGGGACCTGACATTCCTATTCAGGGAAGACCAAGGCATCGTCGTAGACATGCCGCCCCTCGGCACACCAAAACTCACAGTGAACCCGGCAAAAGAGGACAATACGTTCGGCATAACAGTATTACTCATAGCGAACCTGATAATAGCAGCGTCAATCGCATTACTGGTCATCCCGTCTTACAGAGAAGACAGAAGAGAAGCAGATAAAAAACAAGAATTTAAATTCAAGTACGAACCGTTCTATAAATAAATGGTGAGGAAGTTGAGAGAGAAGAAGAAACCTGTCAGACCAGCCAGTGTCAATCTCCAGACAAAGTCAGTAGACAAAAGAAGATTCGTCATCGCAGTCGAAGAGATAAACAAGATGCTGTCTTCTAGACCCGGAGACTTCGAACGGACATATGAACTCATAAGACACTCAGTCCCCGGCATCCATTCAAGATACGAGATAGAGAAGTACCACACAAATGGATGCGAATCAGTCCCTCTTGACATATACCGGGGCGCAAAGCACGTATTGACGACCATAAAAGGTGAATTCTCAGGAAGAGGCTACAACGGGAGAAGATGCAATGAAGCCAAGACTCTTGATGAGTGGATAGAACGCATGGACACGGTCAGGCTTGGAGAGATAATGAAAAGATACGGCATCAAAGAAGGATATGCTCCGTACTTCGCAGTCGAAGCTTTTGTCAACGTCCTACTTGAAGAAGACAAATACGAGGACATAGCAACGATAGACAGGACAGTCGCAAGGATGGCACACACAAGAAAAGGAGCGATCGAGAATACAAACAGCACAAGAAACAGATGCCCCATAGCATCTTATGAACAGCTTATCTCCCTCGCAGAAAGCAAAGAAGAATCACGATTCCAGACAGGAATAGATAAACTGCTCATAGAATACCGCAAAGCAGGGAACTTCAAGACAGGACAGATAGTCATATTTGAAGACGGCATAGGGGTAGTCTTGAAGAAGCTTCCAAAAAACAAGATGGAAGTAAGGATGAGCGACGGGAGCGACAGGACATACGTTGAGAACACGTTCCATAATCCCTGTTACACCAGTTCATGCTACAGGACCATGGACATAAGCATAGATTTCATGGATGAGATTATCTGACTACAGGATGATATGATGATGGACGACGACAACCTTGAGCGCATACTCCTTGAAACCCCCCTAAAAGAGAAGAATACAGTCTCATTCTCAGAAGTGATAAACGAGATAGTGAGGCTATTAGGCTCAAGGCCACAAGACTACAATCTGGCATGCAATCTCATAAGATGCGAGACCGCAGGGACACAATTATACTCACCAGAGGATGTAGAAAGATTCCACAATACAAACAGCATACCGCCAGTCATCTATAACGCTGCAATAAAGACACTGAAAAGGATAGCCAAGAGGGTGAATGCCCCAGTAGACGAAGTGCGATACTCACAAAAAAAGATAGCACCAAGACCGAGGAAGAGAAAAATCAAGGCACTGCCTACACAAAATGAAACCACACCGGCAGCACCCCAAGAAGACAAGACACAGGATGATGCAGATGACCTGAAGGTCAAAAAGAGAAGAAACCTATTCCTGCTCAAATCAGAATATGCCAGACCTGCCGCACCGATAGAGAATGTTTCATACTTCGCATTCAAGGCGATGCTCGCGAGGCTCAGACGCGAGGATGCAAGATACACTTCACTAGAGAAGATAGGCAAGAAGCTCGAACGCGACGGATTCTGCAGAAAAAATGATTTCATCTACATATACCAGAATGAGAAAGACTGCCCTATCAGCATGTACAGGGGGCTTGTCAGCATCGTCCTGGAGAATGAACCAGACAATACAGATGTCGAGAAGATAGAGATACCACAGAAATATGATGCATCAGCCACCTACAAGACAGGACAGAGGATAGATATATACGAAGAGAAAGGCGTTGTCGTCAAAAAGGTCCACAAGAACCGGATAGAGGTCGAGATGCAGAACGGCGAATGCCGCACATACATAGAGAATGATAAAGTGAACCCTTTCTTCACCAGAAAAAACGAGTTGTTCTAAGCATATCAATTCTGCAGCTTATCATCGACAGCAGGACAGTTCAACTCTGCTGAGACCATATTCTCAAGTATGTCTGTAAGCCTGTCATGAAGCTGACGGAGATGCGTCTCGAGCTGCCTGAGCTCAGCACGTTTGTTGGGATCCAGGATGCTCTTAGGGAATTCATCACGGTATCTCCACATGCCCTCATACATTTCAGAAAAAAGCGCGTCAGGGACTTCTACAAAAGCGACATAATCCGGCCTCAAGCGATAGCCTCTCATCCTGATCTCAGGGCAATCTCCAAAGCTTATGGCCCGTTTATCCTTCGCTTCAAGGATTATATCCCCATCTTCTCCTATGTATTGCTTCAAGTACATATAAAAAGATAATGACATCTGATTATTAAACTTTTTGAAAACTGGCAATAACTAAAAATTTAAATATCCGCCCTGACCAACAAATTGACGGGGTGGAGGATGTTGGTAGATATCGATACTGAAAGCATAGATTCTGTTGTTGAAAGCAACGACCAGAACACCGAGTTCAAAAAGCTGTTCGATGATATAAAAAGAATGACGCGGGGCGACCACAGGACAGCATGCAGGTTCATACAGCTGAATATGAAAAAAAACCTGGCTCCGCCATCTAAAGAGATAATGGAATGCTATTCCAACAAGAATGGACAGGTTCCAGACGACATTCTCGAAGCGACAAGAGATACGCTCAGATGGCTTAAGGAAACAGATCCTTTCGGGGCGTCCAGAGACAAACATAATCTTGTGAAAAAGCAAGAAACGCCAAGACGAGCACCTGAACTCCTGCTTGTAGTGCCTGCACCAGAACCGCCAAAGACAGAAGAAGCAAGGCCTGAACCTATCAGATATACAAAAGAAAATACAAAACCCATAAAATCATGCAGACCTGAACCGGTGATCAAGAAAAAAACAGCAGCAGAACCGGAGATAATACCTGAACATGAAACTCCTACGACAAAGATAACAATCATGCAGCCCATCAAACAAGCGCCAAAGGATGATACGCCAGACATCAAGATATACGACGGGAGACCCAGGAAGCTTGAGCACATCATATCTCAACAGGACATGAGCCCGTCGCTCCTGTTGAAAAGGATAGAAGAGAAAAGGATCGAGTACAATTCGCCAAAAGGATATGTCCCTTTCTTTGCCGTCCAGGCAGTGATACAGAGACTCATTTCAGAAAAAGCATACCGCTCTGACGACAAGATAATGAACGAGATCGCAGAAAGATCCAAGGAAGAGGCAGAACACATATTCAATGCATACATGTCCCAGCGGAGCGTGAGAGAATCCGCTTATGGCCTGCTAGTCGATCTCATCGAAGAGCACGAAGGCTTAAGGAAGAAAGAAAGCAACAACCACCGACGTGACAATATGGAGCATTTCCAATTCTATGAACCTTCCGGCAAGTACAGGACATGCCAGGTGCTGGTATTCGGCAAGCATGCAGGTGTCGTGACAAAAAAACTACCCGGCAACAACATGAAAGTCAGGTTCGATGATGGAGCGACACTCAATTACGTGGAGAAAAGCAGGAATAACGGAAAAAAGTAGCAGATCTTTAGAATTCCCCTAATCTCTTCTGACGGTTTATCCTGTCGAGAAGGACGCTCTGCCTCAAGAGCGTAGAGATATCGAAGTTGAACTTCTTCTTCACAAACGCTGTCGCGTACTTAAGCATCAGTTCCTTCGAACCGAATTCTATCGGCCTTGAAGACATCGATTTCCTCGTCGCCTCTCTACACACCCACACACCGAGCGGCGCCCAGTACTCATTCGTTATGAAACGCAATGCAAGGACTCCTGACTGGCGCTTGATCGATGACAGCTTCTCAAGTATCGCGTTCCTTGCAGCATAATAACCGCCAGCAGTGTTATCAGCATAGCCCTTCCTGCCGTCGTAACCCTCAAAATCAGTCGCGAAGCTTGAACTCTCACCTACGACGGTCTCGAACAATTCATAGCTCCAGCAGTGCGGGAAAAAAAGCACAAGATAATAATTCCCGAGATAGCCGCCGAAGAATGCAAGATAATCAGACTCAGGATGCTTCTTCACTTCTGAAATCATCTGCTTACCGACAATATCATCGACAGCAGTTATGCTCCATCTTGTCGGGACAAGCTTACGTTCTGTCTTGACACCAAGGTTCCCTACACTCAATACCTTCGTCAGATAATGCTCGTCGTGGTCTTTTCTCAGGAGAGATATCGCTTCACCTGCCTTAAGGTCATAGTCAGACACGACCTTCTCGACTTTCTGAGGGATCTTAGGGTTCTCGGTGATCCTGGCTTTCTTCAGATGGACCGTCGGCCCGTGAGGCATCGTATCCTGGTTGAAGCTCAAGGCAAAATGCGGCTTCTTATCCAGATTTATCTCGACATCTACAGGCTGTGCTGCAAGGGAGACTTCCTTAGACAGGTCAAGAAGCTTGTCCTTGAATGACTTTATGTTCGTGTTGAACGTGGAATTTATGAGACCCGTCCTAAGGTCTATTATCTGCTGTATCTGATAATTCTCCCTGCTCCACATGAGAGGGGCGTCATTATCCTTGTACTGCTCAGCAGAAAGTACACCGACGTTTATATTCGGGTAGCCGAAACGTCCTATGAATATGTTGGGAGACGCACCGAAGAAGTCCTGCTTAGCCTCCTGATTTATCTTCTTCTGGATGTTTATCTTCGAGGCTATCGCACAGAAACTACGGCCGCAGAACCCGCGGCCTTTGCACTTGATGCACTGGACGTTCATACGCAAAAATAACTTCTATAGATATAAAAAAGTTCTGTAGCAGAAAACAAACATTTAAAAAAGATACATGAAGGAACACGATACGATATGAATCCTGCAACACACATACTTGTACCGATGCTCATAGTCGAGACATACAGAAGGTACTTCGCAAAGAAAAGATTCTCGAAATGGTACGTGTTCCTGGCAGGGCTCATGGGAAGCGCACCTGACTATGACCTGCTATATACATTATTCTTCAAAGGAAGTTTTGAAGAGGCATACCACAGGCTCATCACGCACTCGATGCTTATACCGCTGCTGCTATCTATCCTAGGCATCACAATATACCTGCTATATCTAAAAAGAAAGATCAGATACAAAGGATGGACTACAGCATACATGCTACTTTTCATGACAAGCATCGGCCTTGCGACACACATAATCCTTGACGGGTTCGATGGGCTGACCAGATGGTTCTATCCGCTAGGCTGGCAGACAATAATCATAGCGACATCGTTAAGCAAGTTCTGGACAGCAATAATAGATGGCATACTGCTCTTAGTGTGGCTTCTTTATGATGAAGATCTTCTCCGCGACATATTGAGATTTCTAAGAATAAGGAACATAAAAATAACAAGAAAAAAATAAATAAAAAACCTAGCTCCAAGAGCGCCTATCTTTCGGGGGGATCCTAGAAATGAAACACCCTTGGGCAGGAGTTGAAACAACTATGTTGTCCGGAACTAACTAATAAACGGACTTCTATATAAACTTTTCTATTTTTTAGTCACTTTTGAGTGACTACATATTTATCCCTACTTACATTGTAAGTATTGATGTCTGAAAGCTTCTTAAAATACGTTTAAAATTGATTAAAAATAATTATTCTTAAGTGGTAAACTTTATATATTTGCGAAGAAAAAAGACACCAAAATGGCTGAAGAAATAGACCCAAAACTGATACCTTCACCCAAGGAATCTGCGCAGCTATATTCTCCAGGAAGATACATGATATTCACGAAAGACCCTTCTGACCTCACAAAAGGATACGCACCAGAAGACACCAGGATAAACATAGTCAATCCTCCTGCACTCACAGACAACATGAGACAGATATGGGAAGAGAGATACAAGAGGAAGTTCCCGGATGGAGTCAAGAGACCAGGAAAATTCCCCGGGATGTACGCACCAAGGAGCACAGAGGGGACACTTGACCTTAAACTGTTCGACTCAGGATTCCTGGACTGGCACCTCACGCTGCCGCAGGGGGACGAATTCGATGAAAAGCTCGATCCAGAATCGATGAGGCCGTTCTTCTGCATACACCATCTCCCGATCACCGTAGATGACCACATAATATACGCGCACAGGTCAAAACAAAGGGCATCGTGGGCAGGCACGTACCTCTTCACGCACTCATGGGGAGAAGATATAGACAAGAATTATGCGCACGACATATTGATGAGGAGGCTATTCCTGGGACAAGGGTATGAACTCTTCGACCAGGCAAGAGACGGATTGAGACGAGAGATAAATCCGTTCGAAGAAAATGAAAATCCTGACGCACCGAATAAAGTCCTAGACGAGATATTGAAAGAAGAGGATGTGACAATAGAATCAGCAAGCTGCCTCACGATGGCAGCGATGCCGAAAGATGTCGGCTACCACCTCTGCTTCACGGCCAAAGTCAACAAAGAGGCAGGGGAGCTCATCGAACAGAGAAACAGATATCCTATGGTGGGGAGGATAGAAGAATATCTATCGACACCGTTCACAGAAGATAACATGGTCAGGTTCTTCGAAGAGTACAAAGACAGGATCGCATTGACTGTAGAACCAACGCTCATAATGGCCTGCGTGCAGAAGTTCGGAGAGGGATTCCTGAAAAAGATGCCATACGAGATGAGGATACAGAGGCAGATGAAATAAAATGATCACCCTCATAGGCGAAGCGCATTTCGACATCAACAAGATGGAGAGGATAGCGAAGCTACTCAACGGATACAGGCCAGACGTGATAGGATTCGAAAGCACTGCGCAGGATTTTGAGACTGGGCTAAGGATATACAGAGTGATTGTGAGCAAAGGGGCGCTAGATGACAACACCATCCCGAATCCCGACGTGGACAAGGAAGCACTGAGGAGATTCCTATATCTGACAGGAGATGTTGCTGTCGATGATTATGTACGCGAGAACAACGCAAAACTGGTATTCTGTGATGATCCTGTAGAACTCAACAAGATAGACTTCGTGAAAGAATACCAAGAGAACATGACCGTCAGGAAAGACACAGAGAGGATACTCCTCGGCAAGCTCGAAGATGCCCTAAAAGAGATAGAGGATGAGTATAACATGGCAGAGTATCCTGTCGCAGACATGCCAGACCTAGTCCAGTTCTATCAGACAAGAGACGCGTTCGCCGAAAGAGTGCTAAGGGAACAGAAAGGCAACATCGTCCACATCGGCGGGCTCGATCACATATTCGGAAACTACCATCCAAACCTTTTCGACAGGCTTTCAGACCTGCACCCCACAAGGATCAGGCTGAACGAAGCGGACAGGTTCTAGACATATAATAAAAAGAAAAGAATTCTAAAAAATAAAGTATTAATGCGCAAACGCCAGGAACAACGGCACGAAAACAAGCGCAATGATGCTCATCAGCTTTATCAGGATGTTCATCGACGGCCCAGCAGTATCCTTGAACGGATCGCCCACAGTATCACCGACTACAGCTGCCTTGTGGGCAGCACTCCCTTTCCCGCCGAACTTGCCTGACTCTATGTACTTCTTGGCATTGTCCCATGCTCCGCGAGCATTAGCCATGAATATCGCCATCATGACGCCTGACACCAGAGAACCTACAAGAAGCCCGCCAAGAGCCTCGACACCGAGCAGGAATCCTACTACTAATGGGGCGACGACAGCCATGAAGCCGGGAAGCATCATACGTTTCAGCGCACCAGAAGCGGCGATGTCTATGCACTTCTCATAATCCGCTTCAGCCTTGCCTTCCATCAGACCCTTTATCGTCCTGA
>Ga0105099_10002572_pt1 | contig 10720 bp, 6 predicted proteins | sample PPLLak3cmMay2015_2_FD_79138 | JGI IMG/M metagenome (GOLD analysis project Ga0105099, IMG submission 79138) | Freshwater sediment microbial communities from Prairie Pothole Lake near Jamestown, North Dakota, USA - PPLs Lake P8 Core (1) Depth... | ecosystem: Environmental > Aquatic > Freshwater >...
ACCTACACCCAAGTCGAAGAATCTTTTTCCAGCAGCAATGGCCCTCTCGATGTCTTTCTTCAGGAGGAATGTCGCAGGGCTCATGTTCCTGTATTTCCTGTTCCACCAGCAGCCGCAGTAGTTGACAGTGTCGCCTGTCTCCCATGAGATGTGCACAGCTATCAGCTCTTCCTCAAGATATGCAGAGATAAGACTGCAGTTATTACGCCAATCCTCAATGCGTATCCTGAAGTCATCCTCATTCTCGTCAGGGCAGAGCTCAAGGAACCATCCTGAAGCAGCATCAAGGTCCTCTTTCCTGTCAAAAACAAGCCGCACATCAGAGTTCTTCTTCTCGACACGACGGAGGTCCTTCCTGAAATCAGGGTCAATACATATCTCTTCAAAAGAGTCAGGCAGAGGTATGATATTCGTGAACTCATCCAGGTCATCTGTGAAAAATCCCACCTCGCTGCCAGCCTCAAGAGAATATGCGTAAAAAGGGACAGGCACCAAAGCAGCCTCTTCTTCAGTCATCTTAAGATTTGGTTCTGACCACTGACCGCGCAGTGTCCAATATCCCTTGACAGACTGTGCAGGAATGAACCTATACCTATCCATGATAAAAACCCCGAAAAATCAGATGTTAGTAGAAGTCCTGAGATGATAGTAAGGTGGCTTCCCTTTGTACCTCTTTATCGCAGACCAAAGCACGTTCTCTATGAACGTGGCATAATCCATACCTATCAACTCTGCCTGTGCAGGCACGCAGTCTCCATCATTTATCGATGGGTTAGGGTTCAACTCAAGGATATATGGGTTGCCATCTTTGTCTACCCTAAGTTCTACCCTGCAATAGTCATGCGCATCAAGTATATTATATGTGTCGATAGCTATCTCAGTTATCAGCGAAGCCAGCTTCTTAGGTATCTTTGCAGGCCTCTCCACCTTTATCTTACTATATACTGATTCATCCTTCCACTTGGCATCGAACGGGTAGATATGCCAAAAGCCGGGAGGCATGTCCTCGAACATCGACCGCGAGAGCGGAAGGACAGTGAGGCAATCCTCATTTCCTATTATGGAAACATCATACTCGTCACCCTCTATATACTCCTCTATAAGTGCAGGCCTTCCCTCATCCACGACAACCTTTTTCAGCTGACGCATTAGACCGTCCTTGTTTGTGACGACAGAATCGTTGGTTATACCTATGCTGTTGTCTGCATTCGCAGGCTTTATTATGAGGGGAAACCTAAGCTCCTCATCCACATCATCATTTATATCATACACATAATCCCACTTCGGCGTAGGTATACCGTGGAAGTGCAGGAGCTTCTTCATCCTTATCTTATCAATACATATAGCAAGCGTCTGAGGATTAGAACCAGTGTAAGGTATACCTAATATGTCAAGCAGGGCAGCTGTGTGCGGCTCCAGAAGCGAAGAGTCATTTATCCTTTCGCAGACATTGAATATTATATCCACCTTGGAATGCATGAGCTTATTTATCGGCAGGGGGTCCTCGTTCATGTCGAAGAAAGTGACCGTATGACCCTTCGACTCCAAGGCCTTCTGGATGTTCTTACCTACAGACATAAGATCCTTTTCGACAGCAGAAGACTCAGAGTCATTGCTGTCATCATAGATGTTGCATAGAACTCCCACGTGGAGCTTTTGAATCTGCTCGTCAGTTATCAGCCTTATCTTCTCTATCTTCGCACCTCTCACTATGTCCGAGCCTTTGACACTTGCTGCAGAAAGAGGATTCTTCCTCTTCGACTGGCCTATACTCGAGGTCGCGCTGAACTTCAGGACATTTATCTTTATGTCATCGACCACTGAATTAAGATTCTTCTCTGCCTCCAACGGGCTTTCGCCCTTGGTGACTATCCAACCCATGTTCTCGAAACCCAAAGGGGGGACTAGGACTGGGTCGCCGACCTCCTTTGATATGCTCATCGTCTTAACATAAGGGAGATTCTCGATATCCTTGGTTATCCTTATCGTAGACACGACACCAGAATGATTAGGTATGAAATATTTTCCCACAAGATAGCACTTCGGCTGCGGAGACATCACCAGATTCACGGGCGCACCTATAGCTATCCTTAATGCCTGCTCGACAAGGTCCACATCCCAAACAGTCTTCACCCAATCCCACAGGTAGTCCCCACCCATCCTTACAGCTATCTCGACAACCTTCGGCTCGTCAGCAGTTATCTTGACTTCAGTGTGCGATATGCAGTTCTGCACACCGACAGCACGATGCGCAGCCCGGACGACCTCCTTTATCCGCCCTAATGTCTCACCATCATAGCGGGTAGGCATGTAATCCCCCTGCTCCATGAAATACGGCTCTTCCATCGGCATCTTGTCAGACACTGAGATGACCTGGGTCTCTCCGTTCTGCGTCACCGACTCGACATTCACCTCTGGACCTACCATGTATTCCTCGAACATGAACTGAGAATTGTTATAGCTGAATATCGGATTGAATTTAGGCACAGCATTCTTGACAACGTACTTGTAGGCACGTTCAGCCTCTTTCTCATCATTAACCCTCATGACAAACTCAGAGTCCGAACCCCAACAAGGTTTCAGCACTGCGGGAAAACCTACGTTCTCTATCGCCGACTTAAGTGCAGGAATACCGCCAGAACCATTCAGAGCGATCAGCTGATACTTCGGGCAGGGCACATTGCCCTTGACAAATGCTTCCCTCATCGCAAACTTATTCCTTGCCTTCTCAGCAGTCTCTATACTCGGCCCTATCAGTCCTAACTCAGCACATATCTTCGCAAGAAGGGGCACATCATCCTCCCAGAAAGTCACTGCCCCATCTATCTTGTTCTTCTTCAGGAACTCAGTGAGCTTCGACATGACATCATTATGGACATACGTATCTGCCTGGATGAAATGGTCAACATACTTCTTCTGCCACGTGCATATCTTGTTCACGAGAACGATCTTCAGGCCTAGCGACTTCGCCACACTGAAAGTGAACTCCTTCTTCTTCGAGCCAGAATTCACGAAAAGTATTGTCTTACCGGCAAGCTCAGAATTCTGCACGTCCATCGCCTAGCACACCCTTACAGACATGACAAAACCAAGAGAAAACGAAATCCAGCCACAGGTATTATTTCCATCCATATTTCATCCATCTTCAAAATCGTCGATTCTCAGATGTGTCCACCCCATCACCACATGATTGAAAAAATTCGGTACAATCCAAAAAGAAGAAAAAAGCAAGTATATAAAACTTTTCCTGCCACAGACAAGCACAGAAGACATCACCGACGAGAAACTAAAATACGGTCAACTTATGATAATCGACCCATACTGGTTCAGGTAATCCTTCGCGTACGCCAGCTTCTGCTTGTTATCAGCATAGATGGTAAAGAGGACATCCCCTCTCTTCACCACGTCCCCGACGTGATGGTAGAGATATATCCCCGCACCCTTATCGAAAGGAGCGCCGGCGACACGGGCGATCCTCGATATGGCTATGTTATCTATGTGAGAAACCTTGCCGTCAGAAGAACTCTTGACATCCAATGTGAATTTCCCCACACTTATCATCTTAGGATCGAGTATCTTCGCGCCTTGCGCAATTATGATGTTCCTCATCGTCTCCCAGGCCTTGCCGGATTCGAGGAGCTCTTTCGTGTAACGATAGCTGTGCCTGGATTTCCAGGACAACGGATAAGCAGCCATTATCTCAGACGCCAAGACCAATGACTTGTGCTTAAGGTCTTTAGGGGCATTCGGATGGTTCTGAAGAACCCACAACACATCCCTTGCTTCAAGAGCAGGCCCTATCCCATTCCCGATCGGCTGTGAGCCGTCAGTTATCACCACGTGGATCTTCATGTTGAGTCGCTTTCCCACCTTCAAGAACAGCTTTCTGAGATGCTTCGCGTGCTTCAGGTTCTGCACTTTTGCGCCCTTCCCGACAGGGATGTCTATAAGTATGTGCGTAGCAGATACACTACCTTTCTTTGCAAGAATAGATGCGAGGAGCTGCCCTTCAGCATCGACGCTCAATGGGTGCTCTACAGTTATTATCTTGTCATCCGCAGGCGCGAGATTGACTGCGCCTCCCCAGGTTATGCAGCCGCCGACCTTATCGACCACCTTACGTATCTGCTCGATATCTAGGTTGACATTGCAAAGGACTTCCATCGTGTCTGCAGTGCCTGAAGGGGAAGTTATAGACCTTGAAGAGGTCTTAGGCATGCAGTAACCGGCAGCGACGAGGAGCGGAACAACGACCATCGTCGTCCTGTTGCCTGCGACACCGCCTATGCAATGCTTATCCACGACAGGATACCTGTCGACTTTCAGTATCTTCCCTGTGTTGATCATCGCTTTTGTGAGCGCGACCGTCTCATCCAGGTCGATGCCCTGGACGTAACCTGCAGCGACGAAATATGTTATCTCCACACTCGTCAGCTTGTTGTTGACTATATCACGGACTATGAGCTCTGTCTCTTCAGGGGAAAGCCTGAACCCGTCAAGCTTCTTCTTTATGAGCGCGATCGACTTCGGTTTCTCATCGATAGAGATGTTCACTACAGAACCCTGTTTGGCACCGATTTTCTCAAGCACCTCTTCCATGAGACCTATCTGCCCCCGCTTGACCAGCTTGTCTGAGACAGCAATATCGAGGACTGCGACAGTCGCCTTGTTGCCTCTGCTTATCTTCAGCCTGTCACCAGTATGAAGATCGAGCATAAGCGCATCTTTCTTGTTCAGTATCGCGACAAGGGTCCCACCCGTCGCTATGTCCACATCCTTGACCTTGAATCTCATCTCAATACCTCTTCATTCCACGATAGGGATCATCAAAACAAATACTCCTTCTCTGTCTCATATATCTTGAGAGCGGCGATGAACAATGTCAGGAGCAACGGCCCTACGATTATCCCTACAAAGCCGAAGAAAGCTATCCCTCCGAAGACACCTAAAAGTATCACAAGCGGGTGCACCTTCGCCCTGTCGCCGACAATCTTTGCCTTTATGAAACCGTCAATCCCTGAAACGAGTATAGCACAATAGACTGCAAGCAACGCAGACTTGAGCAGCATGGACGTGTCGCCCACCAATATCCCGTTGATTAGGACAGACAAGGTTATCGGGACCCAGACAAGAGCGGCACCTACAAAAGGTATGAATGCAGCTATCATCGTCAATACACCCAGGATGAGAGGGGAGGATATGCCAAACATCCAATATCCTAGACCTGCAACGATACCCTGGAATATAGCCATGATGACTGCGCCATATATCGTAGCATATATCAGGTCAGCGAACTGGCTTGATATCATATCCTTGTGCTCTCTTTTCAGAGGCAATGAATCCTTCAGGTACGCAACCATCTCTTTACCACGGGTGAGCATATAGTACATGGAGAACAAAGATATCAACAGCTGCACAAAAAGAGCAGGGATATTCACCAAGAATGCTGAAGCTTTAGATACGAGCAACTTTGCAAAACCGCTGAGGGCAGTCGCGAACTGAGCGCCGATATCAAGATCATGCCTGTCAGCGAATGAAGATAAGCTGAAATATGCATTACATATCAAGCCGTCACCGGCAGCGCAGCCGGTCTTCAGGTATTCTGTATCGATGAAGAACTGCTTTGCCTTGACATAGCCCTCATATGATTCGATAGTCAACTTTCCTGCAACAAATGCAAAAGGTATCAGGAACACCAATATGAGCAAGAGTATGACAAATAAAGCAGAAAGCCCCTCTTTTCCAGTTATCCTGCTAAAATATCCATATACCGGATGAAGCACATAAGCGATGATCGCAGTCAGTATCAAGACAGAGATGAACGGCCTCACTATAAGGAAAGCTATGCCTAAAAGTATGATGAAAAAGATCAGGAAAAGGTATCTCGAATGCTTTTTCTCATCTTTCTCCAGTTTTTTAGATGCCATGTTTATCACCGATTTTTTTACCGCGCCTGCTGTTGAGGCGAACCTTGAGGGACTTGCTGAGATGAAGATTGCGATTGAAGCCGAGTGCCTTGCTGCGGATAGACAGAAGCCTGCTCCTGACCTGCTCTCGCAGGCTGGGACGCAGCCATCTGCTGCTGCATAGAGGACTGCTGCTGCAAAGACTTGTACCTCTCATGCATATACGCATAATATTTCAAGAGCTGCTCGATATAACTCTTGACCTGCGTGACATTTGAGACAGGCCCTATCACAAAATCCTTGTTCAACTTTATGGACCCAGTATCGAACAGCTTGTCAAAGATGCCCTGCTTAAGCTCAAGCTCCCTGAAATCCTTGAAATAGAAAGCTGTCGTGCTCTTAGCCTCATAATCCACCCTGCTAGTGTAAAAGGAATACTTGTACTTGCCGAAACGTACATTGTAGAGGATTATCTGCGTGACGACCATCACTATGAGGAACACGAATATGAAGATGTTTATTATCGGGGGGATCTCTTTGCCCATGCCGAACCGGACATTGAAGTAGATGCCGCCATAGAACAAGATGGAAAGACCTAGGAGCTTAAGTATCCAAGGAGCGACCATCCTATTGGTATTAGGCCTTAAAGTATATTGAGGAAGCTCCATTCATTACCTCTTTTTTTTTCATAAAAGATTAAAATATTAATGCAAGAATAATCCCGACTCGGATAAACCTCGTCTGGGATTATTGAGCATTTAAAAACCGATTTTGTCGACTTTAAAGATAATCCCGACTTCATCGGAATTATCAGACTCAGCAGCAAGCTGCTGAGCATCGGCAAAATCACTTTCTTAAATGGGCCCGCTCGGATTTGAACCGAGGGCCTTCCCGACGTCAACGGGACGTTATAGCCGCTAAACTACGAGCCCTTATGAATCCTTTGCCCCAAAAACGCCAATTCCAGGCGAATAGGCCAAAAAGAGATAATTTTAATTTATAAATGTTGCGGTGTTTTAAACACGCTTGCCATGAGAAAAGCCCTAAAAGGGAAGAAAACAATTGAACAATGAAAAGAACAAGGAAAAACAAATCAAGCACACTAACGTCTATATTCAACACCTGTAAGATCAGAAAGACGTTCAAACCACTCCATAAAATCTGCTTTCTTCAATGAATCATACGCATCCTGCAACTTAGGACTATCTGAAAAGACAGGCTTGATGCCAGTAATGCCCTTAAGCTCTGAAATTGAATCAAACAATCCGCCGACTGCGAGATTGAGATACGCCTGCTGCACCTGCGGACCTGAAAACCTGGGCTTGACCTTGGTCAGCTCCTTAAGTGCGAACATGCACTGAGTATAAGTCGCACCCACTGGCTTCATCAACCTATTCACGATAGCGACTGCCTGCCCAGATGAGATATCTGAACCAGAAAAACTTGAAAGCAACGTGACGTCCTTTAGTCTCTGCAATGCATGCACCTGTTCTAGACGAATATACTTATTGAACAGGGCATCCACCCGGGCTCTCTCCAATCTTGGCCGTACACCTGTACTGATGTACAGGCTGTAAGCATCAAACACCTTATCAATAGAGAAAAGAAAATCATAACACTTAGCTATTGTGCCCTTTGAAAATGGAGGACGCCTATAAGTCAGGTCATAGAGCTCTCCAATACCTACAAAATCCTGCTTCTTCAGCAGGATGAGATAAGCATTGTCAGTTGCCTTCCTACCTGGTTTAGGGTCAATATCGAAACGGAAGTTAAAAGAGTTCAAAATATCCAGATTTCCCTGTTCAAGACAATTTTCATAGAACTTCTGGGCATGTGAAGATTTAGGAGCGACAGAAGTTATGGTGTGGATATCAGAAAAATATCTTAGCTTGGCATCGATAGGAATATCAGTGCGGACAGCAAGTCTAGAGTAAGCATCCTCGACAACATCATTTGATGGAGCTATCTCTGTGCATTCCTGCATCCCGGATACCAGGTCCAGCCTCAGCCTGTCAAAACATATCCTGTACTTATTCTGTATATCCTTAAGAAATCCTGCCTTATCAAACGGTTTAGTGCTGGAAGATGCGAGCTGTTCCAGATCATTTTTTTCATCTGCCATATTCTTTGCTCGCGTCCATTAAAACAGCAATATCAAAATAAAAAAAAGATGAAACCAATATAAAAATAGCAAATATAAAAATAATTTTAAAAAATAAAAAATTACCTTATCCTCCTTATCGCGAAGATATAAGCTCCGAGTCCCAGCAAGACCACAAGAGTCGCGACTCCTACGCCAGCATACACAGGCAGTGAGCTCTTGACGCTCATAGTCTCTGTGAAGTCAAGCTTGCCTTCAGAGTATACTTCCTCATCTTCCGGCTCTTCGTCAGCAGGAGCGGTTTCAAGCTCTGCTGATGTCTCCACCGGAGCGACAACCTTCTTCTTTATAGGAAGGAGATTGAATATGGACTTCTTCTCCGGCAGCTTCAGGAGTTCAAAAGTGAAATCACCTGCTCCCATGTTCAATATCTTAGGGGATATACCGAGATCCGGAGTCGATTCATTATCAAGGTTGAGGTTGTACTTCTTGCCCTCGTCGAAGGTGTACTCTTTATACGCAGCCTTCTCTGCGACGCCTATCTTCGACCTGTCAGAGTATATGCTTCTCACAACGAATGAGAAGTCCTTTCCGCCATATGAGTATTTGACAGTATCTCCGGTCTTGAGGTAAAGCGTCTTTATCGGCTCACTCGCTGACAATGTCAGGATGTAGGTCTTTCCACCGCCTCCACCACCGCCTCCACCGCCACCGCCGCCAGATGAGCAGCTGCCGCAGTCAGATGCGCAAGAACCGCAAGTCTCTCCTCCATTGCATATGCCATCCCCGCAGAAAGCACCTGGTGCGCTTCCTGTCACTTCGAATATTGTGCTGACCTCATTGTTAGTTGAAGAGCACTCATAAGCAGATGTGACCCTGAAAGCGACTGTGTGATTTCCAGCAGCAAGGCTTGCTGTGTTGTAGCTGTAAGACTGTGAAGATGAAACACCCATATTGAGCGCTCCGACATTCACGGTACCGACAGATGAACCGTCGACAAGTATGTTTACCTGCACGCCGGTCGTGTCCATGCTTCCCATATTCCTCACAGTGAAGTCGAAAGTGGCCAAAGCCCCCCTTGCCACCGGGCTTGACGCCCCTATTGTCGTAAACGCTACGTCGCTTCCAACGACAGTGAACAAGTCACTGACCTGGACTGGACTCACATCATAGCCATTGCCATCATGTATGTTCTGTACGTATGCAGTCACGGCATCAACACCACAGTGAGAAGGTGTCAATGTGTGCGTGGTCGAGACAGTAGTGCTATTCGCTATAGACGCATGGCTGAAAGAGCCCGGCGAAATCGCGCTTCCGCTATTCGAGACAACATAACCACTCACACTGTTCGCAACTCCTCCCGCATTTGTAAGATTGATTGAGAATCCGACAGCCTGATTCAATGTCAGTGTCGTAAGATCAGTCACGCTAGGGACTATCACCGGAGCAGGGACATTGTTCAACAGGTTCGTATTGAACGTCTTGCTGCAAGTGACATTTCCTGATATGGTGACGTTAAATGTGTAAGGTCCTGGAACAGCTCCTTGCACAGTCCATCTATAGACGTTCCATGGCGCTATAGGTGTGACAGGGTTTGTTCCGCTCACAATAGAGAGCCCAGCAGGCAGATTCAGGGTCAATGTGTCTCCACCAGAGTTCACTTCAGCGTTGAAGAAAGTTACATTGAAGTCTGTGTTTATGTACACCTGGTCGTTTGGAGCGCTCAAAGTACCTGAACAGACCTGAGCAGACGCGAATGCGCTCAATGATACGAGCAGCAACGCGAAAATTCCAATTTCAAGCATTTTCGATTTCATTTTTTGAACCTTCTAATTTTTTGTTTTTATCAGGAAATCCCCTTCCTTTTCATATCATAATATGAATATCTAAAAGATCATAAAAAATAAAAAAATTATATCACAGTTATCATCTTTGACGTGATAAGTGTGTAGTCGATCTCATTGTTGCCCAGGCTTGCGCTTATCACATAGTTACCTGCGGCCAATGCGTTGATGTTCCACTGCACGAGCTCAAACTCTCCGCCAGCAAGATCTATAAGCTGGACAGGTGACGCTGTGCTGAATGCTGCACCATTGCTGGTCCACAACTCAACCCTCAAGTCATCGAAGTTCTGCACTCCGTAGTCATTCTGCACAGGCAGGTATGCACTGAAAGAGCCGCCAGCCATTATGACTGTGGTCGTCAGGAATATCTCCCTGGTGCTTGTGCTGACGAGGTCATTTACAGACCAGACCCTGATGCTCGTCGACTGCGTCTGATCAGATATGTCAGACTCGCCTGCGACAGGCACTGCGCGCACAATGACATTGTTGTAAGCTGCAACAGTAGCATTGTAGCTCAAAGTGACAGGCACCGTAGCACCGGCACCTACTGCGACAGACTGTGTATCGACAACTGAACCGTCGACTTCAAGCTCGACTGTTACAGTCTCAGCAGATGATCCCTGGTTCTGTATGTTTGAAGTCACAGAGATATTGTCCCAGAGATAGGCAGTTGAGCCTACTTTTGAGTTCGTTATCGAAGTGACTGCAAGGTCGTGCGTATCAGCGCTTGCGGTTATCGCAACACTATCAGTATCCCAATCACCATCCGCATCAGTCACATTCACAACAGCTGTGAAAGGTCCTGCGAGGTTGTATATGTATATAGGATTCTGCTGTGTCGAATCGACTGTACCATCGCTGTCAAAGTC
>Ga0105099_10002573_pt1 | contig 10716 bp, 11 predicted proteins | sample PPLLak3cmMay2015_2_FD_79138 | JGI IMG/M metagenome (GOLD analysis project Ga0105099, IMG submission 79138) | Freshwater sediment microbial communities from Prairie Pothole Lake near Jamestown, North Dakota, USA - PPLs Lake P8 Core (1) Depth... | ecosystem: Environmental > Aquatic > Freshwater >...
AAAGCGCACTTCTTCCCGCATCAGTCGATAACCGGCAGTGCCGCCATGCCGTGGCGTTGTGCTTCGGACAGCATGATCTTCTTCAGATCATTTCGGGCACCCTCAGGGAGTCGCGTGGGTGTCCAGCCGTCCACGGCAAGTGCCACTTCGTGACGTGCGCGGTCGAGCAACGTTGAACGCCCCTCTTCCTCCCATCGCATCCTATTGGCCCGGTTGATGATCGGTCCGGGAAGATAGTCCTCTCCGTCGAAGTACTTTCGCGTGTGGTCGGCGATGAGGAGATGCTGATCGCGCAGCAGCTCCTGGAACAGCGGAATGGCGGGGAAATCTTCCTTTGGTTCAATACCGTTGACCAAGCGTGCCATCATGCCGCAGACCTCATTGTCCAAGGCGAGTTTTTCGAGGCTAAAGCAGCTTTCAAAGTCTAACATGCCCGGACCCGAAATGTTGTTGATGCCAGCCAGGGCTGCGAGCGTCGCGCCCATCGATGATTCAAGTCCTGCCTGCGCATCAAGGGCTTTCGCATCGCTGAGCGAAATGTACGCTTGGGTTGGAATGCCGAGATGCTTTCCGATCTCGTTGTACGCGCAGTCGATCATCATAGTCGCGATGGATCCCATCGGCGTCGTTTCATACCGTACGTCGAAGAACGCCGGCGATCCGCCGTACAGCACAGGAGTACCGGGTCGTGCGAGCTGGCTAATGACCAATCCGCTGAGCGTTTCGGCGGTGTGCTGGATGAGGCTGCCAACGATCGTGACGGGCGCCATGAATCCGGAGAGAGGCATGGAGATGTATTCAACGGGAATGGAGTACGCGGCGCAGTCCAACAGATTCTGCGAGGTCACGTCGCTCCATTTCAATGGAGACGTGGGACAGCACGAGAAGATCGTCAGTGGTTTGGATGCGAGTTGTTCCTTCGAACCGCGAACAGCGAGCTGCATCTCCTTCATGATCGCGAACGCCTCGATCGTGAATGTTCCGGTCACGACCGGTTTCTCGCAGAAGAGAAGGCTAAGATACAGTCGATAGCTGTCTGAAATTCGCTCGTGCACATCCGAGGGAATGAATGCTGTGGATTGCGATGCGATGTGGTGCATTCGTCCCATGAGTTTCGCATAGCGCACGTAGTCTGATGTGATCGGCGTTCGGATCGCTTCAGTCGTTCCATCGAGGAACGAGATCCCCGAGGAGCCGGGTGTGAAGTTTATCTTGAATCCGGACAGATCAACCGCTTCGTTTCCAAGAACGTCATAGAGCTTGAATGCATGCGGGGTGAGAGAAAGCGCTTTATCGATGAGGTCTTCAGTGAAGAAGACGCGTTGAGAGGGACTGTCGATGCGTGCACCATGGTCAGCGAGAAGGGAAATGACCTGATCGTTGTGGATCTGGATCCCGAGTGTACACATGATGGATCGTGCTTCGGCGACGATCTTCACGATCAGATCATCGCTGAGAAAATGGAGAGACGGTCTCACAGCGGGTTCCTTTCTGAGAGGCGAGCTGGATCGCTCGTTCACACATCAGGATCGAAGGCGTTCGTCAGTCTTTCGAGCAGCCCAAAAGAAATAGGCTGGTAATCCAAGCATGACGATTCCCAGGCCAAAGAGAGCATCTCTTGGATTTTCGATCAAGGTATTGATGACAAACCACAAAGCAAAGAGAATAAACGCGATCGGCGTTATCGGATATCCCCAAGTTCTGTACGGTCGCGAGATTTCTGGCGATCGCCGTCTGGAGACGATGACCGCAGCGGCCGTAAGGCCGTAGAAGATCCATTGGGCGAAGACGACATAGGTGAAGAGCTGATCGAAGGTGCCTGAGAGGACAAGCGCACTGGACCAGAAGCCTTGTGCCAGAAGCGAAGCCACGGGGGTACTGAATTGCGGATGGACCCGACCCAGAGAAGAGAAGAATTCCTTGCGCGCGGCCATTGCATAGGTGATGCGTGCACCCGTCAGAACGAATCCATTGTTGCTGCTCAGGGTTGAGAGCATCACCGTGCACACGGCAATGATCGCGCCGATCGGTCCCATAAGAATTGATGCGGCGTCCGCGGCGACGAGGGAGGACCGCGAGACCGTATCGATCGACAAGATCCAAAGGAAGGAACAGTTAACGATGATGTAGAGCAGGATGACGCTCACCATGCCGATCACGAGCGAACGGGGAATGGTTCGTTGGGGATCCTTTACCTCGCTGGCAACATAGGTGATCTCAATCCATCCATCGTAACACCACAGAACAGCCACAAGGGCGATTCCCAGGCGACTGATGATTCCGGATGGTGGCAGATCAACCGGCGACTGAAGATGAGCAACACCCCCGCTGGGGATCGCGAAGAGAACGAAGAACGCGAGGAGGGAAACCTTTAGCAACGTCAGCCCGTTCTGCACTGAGGCGCCGACCTTCACGCCGAAGCAGTTAATGGTTGTTAGCAACAGAATCGAGCCGATGGCGACAGCCTTGATCGCCATGTCCGACATTGGAATGAAGTGCCCAAGGTATGTGGCGAAGCCAACGCCAACGGCAGCGATTGAAGCAGACATGATCACAGCGAAGGAGGTCCACCCGAACAGGAAGCCCCAGAGCGGTCCGTAGGTGTTGCGGAGGTACACGTATTGCCCGCCGGCCTCGGGCGACATAGCGCCGAGTTCAGCGACCGAGAGCGCTCCGAACAGGCTTACGATCCCTCCCAGGACCCACACAAGGACGATGAGCCACCAGGACTGGAGCTGGAGTGCGACTGCAGCCGGAACGAGAAAGATGCCCGAGCCAACCATGCTCCCGATGTTGATCATGGTCGAATCAAGCAGGGAGAGTTCGCGTTTGAGCGTCGGAGCGCCCGCTTCCTGGCCGCTCATTCCTTCGATTGCTTCTCCACCAGTTTCTTGATGTTCCGCTGAACGGACAGCAACACGAGAAACATTGCGGTGAACGCCATTCCGGTGATCGCAGAGACCACGATCATGCCGCCCGTCGTGCTCGCGATCATCTTTTCAGACTGACTGTTCTCGAATTCAGATTGAGCGCTCTGTGCCGCTTCCGTCTGTGCGGCATATCGTTCGCGATAAAGCTTGACGAACGCCTTCAACGAGAGCAGCCGTTGTTCTCCTTCGAATGCCGCAAGGACGCCGATCAACGAGCGCAATGGAGCGATCATTTCGCTGGTCTCGTTGTACGGCTCCATCAATTCACGCAGGTAATTGTTGATCCCGCGCTCCTTCAGCTCATAACTCTCGCTGTACACTTCGTCCCATGGATAGACGTCTGCCGGAAGGAGTTGGCGGAGGGAATCCGCCAGCGCTTCGTAGGTGGTTTGATCGTCTGTGCTCGATGTCGCCCCTGGAACCAATTCGGATGACGGTGCCGTCGGCGGCTCGATTGGATTGCTCGCGAGGTATTGCTGAACGTCCTTCGCTGTCACCGAGATCTCCGCCGCACCTGTGGGAGGAGTGGGGGGAAGAAATCCCCAGACAAAGAACGCTGCTCCTCCGAGGACCGTGAGCATCAGAAGAACAATGAGAAACAGGAAGAAGAAGCGGGAGACACGGAAGACAAATCCTTCTTCCAGGGAATCGAGAGCGCTCCGGTCAGACATGGCTTGTCCTTTCAGATGTGAGCGTCGAGATCAGCGTGGGAGAACAAAAGGAACAGGGGGAATAGTAGACAAATGAGCGTTGAATATCAAGATTGATGGGCAACCCCAGAGTGTGACAAGCACATCGGCAGAAGCTCATCGAAGGCTGAGCTCGTCGAAATCGACAGTTGCGGGTGAAACAAATTATCGTAATATTACGATACAACACCCATGGGACGATCGAAGACCGAATCCTTCAACGCGCGCCAGAAGCGGCTTTCCGAGATCGCAAAGGCGCTCGCCCATCCGGCCCGCGTGGCCATCGTGGAATTCCTCGCGAAGCAAGACGTGTGCATCTGCGGTGACATTGTCGACGTGCTCCCCCTCTCCCAGGCAACAGTCTCCCAGCATTTGGCTGAGTTGAAACGAGTCGGTCTCATCAAAGGAGAAATCGACGGGCCACGCGTGTGCTATTGCATCGATCGGAAGGCGTGGAACGATGCCCGCACGCTGTTCTCTCAATTCTTGACAGACGTGAAACAATGTTGCTGACTTTTTTTGCGTCAGATCATCGTAATATTGCGATACAAAAAGGAGCAGGAATATGAAGAACGACGAAACGATCAAGGTCATGGTGAAAGAGAAATACGGCGCAATTGCGAATCAATCGAAGGCACAGAACCAATCATCCTGCTGTGGAGGCACCTGCGGCAGCTCCAATGTTGAATTCTCAATCATGTCGGAGGACTATTCTCAGGTCCCCGGCTATGTGCCCGAAGCCGATCTTGCGCTTGGCTGTGGCATCCCCACAGAATTCGCGTGCATCAAGCCGGGGGACTCCGTTGTTGATCTCGGTTCGGGAGCCGGGAACGATTGCTTCGTGGCGCGTTCTATCACGGGGGAAAAAGGTCGGGTCATTGGCATCGATATGACAGAGCCGATGATCGAAAAGGCTCGCGAGAACGCACGCAAACTGGAATTCACCAATGTCGAATTCCTCCTTGGTGAGATCGAAGCGCTTCCTCTTCCGGACAGCGTCGCCGATGTCGTGGTCAGCAACTGTGTGCTCAACCTCGTTCCGAACAAACCCAAGGCGTTCGCCGAGATGCATCGAATCCTGAAGCCGGGGGGACACTTCAGTGTTTCGGATATCGTGCTTCGGGGAGAACTCCCTGAAGGACTCCGCGACGATGCAGTGATGTATGCGGGATGCATCTCGGGCGCGCAGCAGAAAGACGACTATCTGGGGAATATCGTGCGGGCGGGTTTTGCGAATGTTGTTGTCCAGAAGGAGCGACGGATCGACCTGCCACGCGAGATCCTCGAACGTCACCTGACCGCTGAGCAACAGGATGCGTTCAGTCGCGAAACCGTCGGCGTCTTCAGCCTCACTGTCTATGCGGACAAACCATGAACAAGAAACGGATCCTTTTCGTCTGCATCCACAACAGCGCGCGCAGTCAAATGGCGGAAGCGCTGGTCAATCATCTCGCAGGGGATCGGTTCGCCGCGGAGAGTGCGGGACTTGAACCCGGCACGCTGAATCCCCTCGCCGTCGAGGCCCTCAAACAGATCGGCATCGACATCTCAGGCAAAGAAACGCGCGATGTCTTTACACTTCACGCTCAAGGACAGACGTATGACTATGTTGTCACCGTCTGCGACGGAGCAAGCGGGGAGCGTTGTCCGGTCTTCCCCGGTTCCGGGAAGCGCCTGCACTGGGGATTTCCTGACCCATCCGCGCTGAAGGGTTCCTATGAAGAGCGCTTGCAGGGAACGATCGCCATTCGGAATGAGATCCGAACGCAGATCGAAGCTTGGCTTAGGGAGGTACAATGAAGCAGCTGAACATCTTTGAGCGCTACTTGTCGCTTTGGGTCGCCTTGTGCATGGTGGCCGGAATTGCCGTCGGGAAGCTCTTTCCGGGTTTCGTTGATGTTCTGCGCTCCCTCGAATTCGGAAGCGAGAGTCAGATCAACATACCCATCGCGGTCCTCATCTGGCTCATGATCTATCCGATGATGCTGAAGGTCGATTTCACCAGCATCAAGAACGTTGGAAGCAGACCGAAGGGGTTGTTCATTACCCTCTTCGTGAACTGGGTGGTCAAACCGTTTTCGATGGCCTTGATCGGATGGTTGTTCTTCAAGCAATTATTCCTCCCCATCATCGGCGAAGAGTTGGCGAATCAATACATCGCCGGGGTCATCATTCTCGCCGCCGCCCCCTGCACAGCGATGGTGTTCGTCTGGTCGTATCTCACGGACGGCGATCCTGCCTACACGCTCGTCCAAGTGTCCGTCAATGACCTGATCATGCTGATCCTCTTTGCGCCGATCGTTTCGTTGCTTGTGAGCGGGGCCAGCACGCTGAGCGTGCCGTTTCTTGTTCTCCTGTACAGCGTGGTGGTCTTCATCGTCATCCCGCTGGCACTCGGAGCGATCAGTCGCCTTATCCTGATCAAGAAGAAGGGCGCAGCGTGGTTCGAAGGTTCCTTTGTTCCGTTCTTCCATCCGGTCACGATTCTCGCGTTGCTGGCGACCCTCGTCCTCATCTTCGCCTTCCAGGCGGACAATATCACGGAGCGCGGACTGCACGTATTGCTGATCGCGATCCCCATCCTCATCCAGGTCTATTTCAACTCCTCGCTGACGTACGGGTTGATGAAGTACTTCCGCGTGCCGCACAATATTGCCGCACCGGGAGCGCTCATTGGTGCAAGCAACTTCTTCGAACTTGCCGTCGCGACGGCGATCGCATTGTATGGTCCGGGTTCCGGGGCTGCCTTGGCGACCGTGGTCGGTGTTCTGGTAGAAGTGCCGGTCATGCTGTCCGTCTGCTCCGTCTGCAATCGGACGAAATCCTGGTTTCCACCCGCGGCTGCTTGATAAATCCGGTTGAATTTCATACCATAACTCAGTGAAACACGCGGCCGTTGAGGCGTGCGGTGGAGGCCAATATCCTGTGGAGAGTGAAGCCCTCGGATTCGCGAAATGCGATGAAGAGGGCTTTGTCGTTTTTTGAAAGGAATGTCACGTCATGAAACGTTCGCACCGGTTCTTCGTCATTTCCCTGTTGTCGATCTTTCTTACCGTTCCTCTCTTTTCGACCTCAATCATCGCGTCAGCAGACAGCATCCTCCAGGCATGGTACAAGCCCGATACGACGCGACAAGCACCGACCGAGGAAGATGCGATCGCGTTTGCCGTCGATGCCTCGGGCAATGTCTATATCGCGGGATGGACCGCAGGGAATGGTGCAGCCAACGACTTTCTCACTGCGAAGTATTCTGCTGATGGCGTACGACAATGGCTCACGCACTATCACGGCACGGGGAACGATTACGACTATGTGAATGACATGGTCGTCGACGCGGAGGGGAACGTGTATGTGACAGGACGGAGCGTCGGAGACGGGACGGGTGCCGACTGCGTGACCATCAAATACAATTCTGCTGGCGTTCAGCAATGGGTCGCGCGCTATAATGGCACGGGGAACGCCGGCGATGGAGGTCGAGGAATTGCGCTTGATTCTCGGGGAAACGTCTTTGTGACTGGTATCAGCCGTGACTCTGCCGCGGCGGATGACATGATCACCATCATGTATGATCCATCAGGCGTCCAGCAATGGGTGAACCGGTATTCGGGTCCCGGCGCAAACGCCGATTACGGAGTCGCTGTCGCCACGGACGATTCGGGGAATGCATACGCCATTGGCTGCAGCTGGGGAACCGTCAGCACAGGTTATGACTACGTGACGATCAAGTACAATCCGGCGGGAGCGGAACAGTGGAGCGTGCAGTACAACGGCACAGGAAGCCGCACTGACGAACCGCATGCGCTGGTCCTGGATGATTCGGCCAACGTGTATGTGACCGGTCGAAGCCGATCGGCCAGCCCTGCACTTGATGATTACGCCACGATCAAGTATAGCTCATCCGGCGTACAGCAATGGATCGTCCGTTACAATGGCCCCTCGAACGGCTCGGAGGATGCCTGGGATATCGTCCTTGATGATTCCGGTAACGTCTACGTGACCGGTTGGAGTCCCAGCTCGACCACGGGCATCGATATGGCCACCATCAAGTATGACAACGGCGGCAACCTCCGGTGGCTCTCGCGATATTCCTCTCCCGGCTATGCGACGGACAGGGCGTACGCGCTGGTGGTGGATCAGGCGAGGAACGTGTATGTCACCGGAGGACTCGTTGACATGACCACGGTGAAGTATGATGCCGACGGGAATGAGCGTTGGGTTGCCCTCTTCAAGCGATGGGGGAGCTCGTTCAACTACGGGCAGGGAATTGGTTTGGACAACTCTGGGAATGTCCATATCTCGGGCTCCACGATTGGGGCAGGTTTCGCGGAGTACACGACGATCAAATACAGCCCGTTCGTGAGCGACGTTGTGGAAGAGGAGGGGCAGCCGAGCGAATGCGCTTTGGAGCAGAACTATCCTAACCCGTTCAATCCAAGAACAGTAGTCAGTTATCACATACCAGTCATCAGTAATCAGCCGTCAGTAGTCAGTGTGAAGGTCTTCGATGTGCTTGGGCGGGAGGTGGCGGTGTTGGTCGATGGACTGAAGCCGGCGGGGCGTCATACGGTGACCTGGGATGCAGCGGGGATGCCAAGCGGAGTGTATTTTGCCCGGTTGAACACGGGAAGGAGCACGCGAATAGCAAAGATGCTTCTCCAGCGCTAGGTGCTCCCGTCAGCTTCAAACCGGATTCTCCGCAAGAACGCGGGCGTTATCCGTGATTTCCCGGTTTCTCCGGTGGCTGACCCGGGATGAAACCCGGGACCGATCCGGGATCTGATCCGGGATACAATGAATGCCGCGAAGGCAACTATGAAGACCGGGAAAAGACTATGAGAAAGTTCCCGTTGATTCAGAATGGGAATATGGATTACATTATCCCATGTCGGATCACGGCCGTGAATTCGCGGAGGACGTATGAGGTCCATACTGATTGTTGACGACGACGACGCTCAACGGGAGTTGATTGTCCGTGGGTTACGCCATACGTCCTTTGCCGTTCACGAAGCGAGCAACGGCAAGGAAGCGATCGATATTGCGACGAGGGTCCTCCCCGATCTGATCATCACTGACTTGATGATGGACAAGCTGGATGGATTCTCTCTCATCGAACGATTTCGGAAAGACATTTCGACGGCAACGATTCCCGTGATCGTCATCAGCGGAATGCGACCGGAGGAGGGGTACCGGCGAAGCATGGAGTTGGGTGCGGACGACTATCTCGCCAAGCCTTTCGAGATCAGGCAACTGTTGGCAGCTATCGAAGCGCGGTTTCAGCGTCTGGATTCAGAACTGAGTGTTCGCAACGAGAAACTCGCACAGCTTCGCGACAAGATCAGTCGTTCTCTTCCCCACGAATTTCGCACGCCGCTTGCGATCGTCACCATGGCGGCAGAATTCCTCGAATCGAATCCCGTCGTGACGGCGGATGAGGGTGCATGTCTTGCTGTTGAGAGCCTTCGCTCAGGGATCGATCGTCTGAAGCGGGTCACGGAGCAGTTCGTTCTCTTTTCGCGGGTGGAAATGTGGCATCATGATCAGCGGATGAAGGAGTATTTTCGGAATGAATCCTGCGACGTTGACTTGGCGCTCTTGACCGCGATCGCGCATGGACAGGCGACGAAGAGCGAGCGCAGCCCGGAAGAATGCAGGATCACGATCGAGCCTGCCGCTCTCCGGATGCGGGAAGAGCATGCGCGGGTCGTGATTGCTGAGTTGTTGGACAACGCCTTTCGTTATTCCAAGCCCGGGACGGAGGTGTCCGTCGACGGGACGCGAAGGGGATCTTTCTTTGTGCTGAAGATCGAGGACCAGGGGCGCGGGATGTCGAAGTCGGAGGTCAAAGATGTTAACGGGTTCATGCAATTCCGGCGAGAGCATTTTGAACAGCAGGGCATTGGACTCGGTTTGACGACAGCAAAACGGTTGATCGAGTTGTATGATGGTATTCTCACCATTGACTCAGCAATCGATGCCGGCACGCGGGTTGAGGTTCGACTTCCTCTGGCGAATCGAAGCCAGTGACCGACTTTGTAGCCCGGCATCAGCGGGTTTTTCCATCAGTTTGCCAACGAATCACCGAAGAACTTGCGTTCAGAGGTGATTTCTCGCTTTCTTCAGCGACTGACCCGGGCTGGAACCCGGGACCAACCCGGGGTCCGATCCGGGATCGGGTCCGGGGTTTGCATTGCCTTTGATTCCACCCTTTCGTACCATCTCGGAGCACTATTCCCCCACAATCGACCCTATCTTTCAATTCTGATCAACATGCCATAGCGACATTCCCCTCAAGCGCCAGGCCTCGCCGCGACATCGACTTGCGCTGTTCAGATTCGACGAATTGCTGCATCACATCATCCCGTACAATGGAGAATGACGATGGAGAAATCTGAGATCAAAGCACGCGTTGAAAGGGTCACTGCTACCGTCCTCAAGGTCGATCCTTCGGAGATCACTCCCACAGCGAACTTCGCGTTCGACCTGGGAGCGGATTCGATGCAAAGCCTGGAACTCATCGCAGCCTTCGAGGAAGAGTTCGACATCGAAATGGATGAGCAGAAGGCCCGCGAAGTGCAAACGGTCGAAGCGGCAGTGAACTTCATCGCCGGCTATCTCAAGTGAGCGCGCGGAGGCCGCATGACTGAACTCCCGTCTTCCCCGCCCAAAGATCTCGAACACATCTTCTATCCGAAATCGATCGCCGTTCTCGGAACGAACCGGGTCGCCGGCACGGTCCCGCACGACATTTTCGTCAACATTCTCCGCGACAATTTCCAGGGGATCGTCTATCCGGTCAGCCCGAAGGAACGATTCGTTTCCGGCGTCCGCGCATACAAGTATATTATCGACATCCCAGACCCGGTCGATCTTGCCATTCTCGTTTTTCCGAGCACGGTGTGCAATCTTGCACTCGAACAATGCGGACAGAAAGGGGTGAAGTCCGCGGTGATCATCTCCGCCGGATTCCGCGAGATCGGCGGGATCGGCGTTCAACGCGAGGCGGAGATCAAGGCGATCGCGCAGAAGCACAACATCTCGTTCATCGGACCGAATTGTCTCGGCGTGATCAACACCGATCCGCTCTCTCATCTGAATGC
>Ga0105099_10002574_pt1 | contig 10714 bp, 20 predicted proteins | sample PPLLak3cmMay2015_2_FD_79138 | JGI IMG/M metagenome (GOLD analysis project Ga0105099, IMG submission 79138) | Freshwater sediment microbial communities from Prairie Pothole Lake near Jamestown, North Dakota, USA - PPLs Lake P8 Core (1) Depth... | ecosystem: Environmental > Aquatic > Freshwater >...
CAAGGCGTACGACAAAGCCAAGGACCACACCATCCGCGACTACTACCGCGCCTCCCCGGGTGACGAGACACGACAGGCGCTGGCGCTGGGCTTCCCCGTGCCGTTCGGCGCCATGATCTACGATCCCTTCCAGGACGTCAGCGCTGACGGCAAGGTGCTCATGCCGCGGGCTGGCGAACAGCTGTTGGGCGGTCATGCCATGCTGATTGTCGGCTACGATATGGAAAAGGACATCTACATCGTCCGCAACAGCTGGGGCACCGATTGGGGTGACAAGGGGTACTGTTACTTCCCCACGAAGTACATCGAGAACAGTGCCCTGTCAGACGACTTCTGGGTCATCCGCAAGTAACCTGTTTACGTCACCGGCAGGGCGGGTCTTTGCGTCCTTTCACCCGAACGATTCGATCGTCCCTGCCGGCATTTCGCCGCGATAGCTCAGAGCGAGCCCGTGCCCTGCAAGCACGGTGTGTAGCCGACGCGCATGCGATCGGTGAAAGTCGGGATCCGGCTGGTGGAGTCACGTGCTCCCTGCCAGTTGGCCCAGCCCGGCGAAGGGGGTGCGACTCCCTCGCGCGGCACCAATTCACACAACTCCTTTAAGAAAGGGTGGTACGAGATGATCATTGTCAAACCGTCAGTCACGGTCGAGTGGGCAACTCCGAACGCGCTTGAGGTGATCGAGCGGGCCGGCAGGACCTGCTACCAGTCAACACCGAGAGAGAACCCCGAAGCCTTTGTGAAGATGATCATCGCGCGCGGGCACGAAAGCGTGTTGGAGCACGCTGCGGCCAGCCTCAGGTTCATCTGCGATCGTGGTGTCACGCACGAGATGGTGCGGCATCGAATCGCCAGTTACTCGCAGGAGAGCACGCGGTACTGCAACTACGCAAAGGATCAGTTCGGCGGCGAGATCATGGTGATTCAGCCTCCTGGGCTGGAAGGCGACGACCTGGCCGGCTGGGAGTACGCGGTCAAGTGCACGGAGCTTACCTACATCGCCATGGTCAACCGCGGCGTCAGCCCGCAGATCGCCCGAAGCGTTCTCCCCAACTGCCTCAAAACCGAGATCGTGATGACTGCCAATCTGAGAGAATGGCGCCACTTCTTCAAGCTGCGCACGGCTGCGACAGCACATCCTCAAATGCGTGAAGTAGCTGTCATGGCCCACGAGTTGCTGAAAGGGTTAGTGCCGGTTGTATTCGACGTCTGAGACTCTGTGAAAGGAGGTGTCATGGAAACGCACTGCAAGGTGTGCGGCGTGGAGCTGACACCGAACCTCAACAACGACGTGTTCTCCACCTGTGACAAGTGCCGTACTTTTGACCTGACCATACCAGCCAACGCGCACGTATTCGGCAACATCGGTATTGTCGACTCCATCCAGCTCGCTCCTCCCGATCCGTCGTCTTACCGGCTGCGGCGGGACAGCTACGGTGGGCTCATCCTGCAGGGCCTGTTCGCAATGCAGGGCAATCCCAGACAGCGCATTTGGAAAGACATCCCGATCGTGGATACGGATCTTCCGGAGGAGGCAGAGTGAAAGGAGCGTTTCATGCCAGGGCAGCCGGCACCTGATCATAACTACTTGAACTACAGTTACGATGTTGCGTCTGGCACTAGACTCATGCCTAAAGCCTACCGACTACGTAGAGATTGCTACGGTGGTCTCTACATGCAAGGGTTGTTTTCTCATCAGGTGGTTGGTAACCGCTACATGGACGTGTGGATGGATCTGGAAACGGTAGAGTCCGATGAAACTTCCGAACCAGTGAAGGAGACATAGCGTGGCAGACGAAACCCCTGTAACGGACGGCAAGCCCAAGATCCCCGAGACATCGGAGGTCCTGAGCGCCGTGCGCATCAGACAGGCGACACCATTCAAGAACAGCCTTCACGTAATCGTGGCGGTGGACCCCAAGACCGGCCGAGAGTTGGAAGTCTTCGCCCAGACCGGTTCGGCAGGCGGCCTGCCGGGTAGCAACCTGGAGGCCATCTGCCGGATGGTGAGCCTCTACTTGCGTAACGGCGGTGAGCTGAAGGACGTCATCGAGCAACTGAAGGGCATCAGCTGCCACATGGCCAAGCACACGAAGGACGGCTATGTGGAGAGCATGGGGGATGCGCTGGGCATCGCCATGAAGAGGTACCTGGATGCCAAAGAGAAGCACGGCCTGGAGGCCCTGCTGACCGGTGAAGTCAACTTGGAGGAGGAGCATGAAGAGAAAGTTCCGTGAATCGTCGCCCTTCCTGCTTCAGTCGCCCAAGCAGGCCCTGCTGCTGGCTGCACGGCTGATGCGTGGCAACTCGCGGCAGATCGACGTCTACGCGGCGTACAGGGTGCAGGAGTACGACAAGTCCTGGGCTTTCTATCCGCAAGCTTACCAGTTCCGCTGGTGTCGCCGGGACAAGCGGTACTACGGCGAACTGATCCCAGCGGAAAGCATACTGGCCGACGTCCACAAATGGCGGTACTGGCTCAATGACTGGTTCCCGCTGGTGGTGGCGGATGGTGTGCCGCTGAGCGCCATCGCGGTCGTGCACAAGCTGGAGAACATGAAGCTGGAGCGGATCAAGAACATGCCGCCCGAGCTGAAGCACCTGGTCCAGAAGCGGGCGCCAGCCAAGCTGGACCATCCGGTTTACTGTCCTGACTGTCGTGATTGGCTGCCGACCGTGCAGCTGCGGCACGTGTGTCCGCACATGCTGAACTGTATCGACACCCCGAAGAATGGTTGCGGCGTGAAGCGGTACGTCAAGGAGGAGTGCCGGAAGTACAAGACCTGCTTCATCGACTTGGATGATCGGGAACGTCAGGAGCTGATCAGGAGCATCTGCAAGGAGAGCAACCGCAAGCATGGCTGGTCGCGCCGGTTAGCCAACAAACCGCTGATGAAAGCTCCGATCGACGTCTGGAGCGATCCGCGGCGCTACACGGTGCGCGCGAAGGACTACGGAAGATGACCCCGGTGAAACGCGTACGTTCCCCGGCCCGCAAGGCCCGCCAGGACTTCGCGCTGCACTGCCGCAGGTTTATCGAGAAGCTCCCACGGGTACGGCTGTACGAGCAGGAGCGCGCGCTCTGCAGCAAGCCCGGCAAAGCGTTTCATTTCGATGACACCAGAGATGGCGTGGTCATCCCCCGTCAGCTTGAACTCCGTTCGCCCGACGGGCGGGTTCGAGTTGTGGAGATAGGCCGTACGAATCCCGACCTTGCCATCCAACTTCCGGACGGTTGGAAACACCGTCGATACGGCACAAAGGTACTCTGGTCTCTTAGCAACAGTCGTCCGGTCCCCGCTGACATCTTCGAGGCGATGCTTTATGGCGAGATTGAGGCGGCGCTTCGTGTCCTGCTGAACGAACCGGCTGAACGGATCACATACACCCACCAACTCCGAGGTCCCAAGCCCATCCTGCTCAGGTTTCGGGGATTTGAGGTCCCCGTACGAGTCGAACAGGGTTACCGAGACCGGAGAGGTAATCCCAGGGTTGTGGGCTACATTGCCGGCTGGGAAACGCACCTCTTGTGTGACCGGTGCTTTCAGTAAGGTCCTGAGGGCATCGTAGCGCCGGAGGTAGCACCAGGGGCACAGAAGGCTTCGGCACTGCTTGCCAGCGGACTTCTCGGCGTTGTAGGCACTGGTCCAGTTACCGCCATAGGGTCGGCAGTTGAGGAAGCGCCAGGTCTTGAACTTGTCGAAGCTTCCGTCTTCATGCATTCGGATCGCAGCTCCGCGGGCAAGGTGGTAGACGGCATAGAGCTTTCGGGCGATCGTGCCCTGCCACTTGTGCTCGGGGTTGTCGAAGGCTTTGACATCGGGGTAGATTCGGTCGACGAGACCATAAGTCATTCGGAGATGCTCACTGCGTTCAAACCAATCGGCGAGCGTTCGGTTGAGATCACCTTGGGCAAGGAAGATCTGCTTCAGGGTCCAGTTCAGATGACCAGCCATAGTCGTCTCCTTCAAAGGGGCGTCCTTGGGTCGCCCTGTATAATACACGGAGTGTATTAAGGCAATATAATAATATTGCCATAATCTACTTCGTAGATAATGAAGGGGGCCACTCGGCACCCCTTTTCAAGCAAGACAACCTGTGGATTACTTGTGGATTATGGACATAACTCCTAATCCTACAATGGGAATGTGAAAGAGAGACACGACATGCCTTGGTACGAATACCATTTTCAGTTCGCTTCAAAGTTTCGCTTACGCCTTTTGGCAACAAGGGCTTACAACTTGATCAACCCCGAGATCAAGTTGCATGAAATGCAGGAGTACACTTCGCTCGTCGGTGATCTGTCCAAAGACTCCCTGATCAGCGAGTGTTCCAGGCTTCTTCGAATCATTGCGATGCGCAAGCTCAGCACGAAGAACGCTGACTTTCCTGCGCCTCCGCACCTGTCGTTCAAACCGCTCACCGGTCGCGACGACTGTGGCTGCGGCATGATGTATCCATCGGCGCCCAGTCCCCGCGCGGCACGTCGCGGCAAGGCCGTTCGCCGGCCGGTGGTGAAGCCATCTGCACAGTATCCAACGAAGCTGAAGCTGGAGTTGGAAGTTCTTGCCACGGCCACGTTTGAAGTCTAGGAGGCAACCATGTGGATCCGACTCAACGACTCCCAATTCGCGACCCTTAAGAAGCTGCTCCCCAGGATCAAGCGGCCCGGGCGCCATAAAGCGTCCCTGCGCAGTGTGATCAAAGCCCTGGCTGATCGTGAAGCTGAGGACAAGAATCCGGCCATGCAGGCGTGTGTAGCCAAGGCCAAAGAGCAGCACTACCGTGAAGGTGAGTGTGAAATCGACGACGATGCCGTGGTGTCGCCTGGTTCAGATCCTGGGGCCTACGTGATGGCCTGGGTGTGGGTTTACGACGACGAGAAGGAGGAAGACGAGGATGGCGACGAAGAAGAAGGGTAGCTACAGCTACCCTGAAGTGCCGAAGGTCAGCCGGCGCATGCTGCTGGTGCGGTATGACGCGTTCCCGTTCATGCTGCTGCACCAGGCCCACAGGCTGGAAGGCGGCTCGTACCGGTGGGTGTCCAGCTGGGGGTCGGGGCACCAGAATCTCGGCGTCTTCCTGCCCGACGTCCCGGGCCTTCTGGCTGTCATGCCGGTCGAGGAGGGCGAGAAGCTGTCGGATGAGCTGGAGGCCCTCAGGCAAGATCACTACTTGGAGACGAAGAAGCTCGATCAGCGGTTCATGAGCAAACGAAACGTCATCTTGGCTGCGTACCACGTGTCGGCCGGGAGGCCGGGAGGCAAGGATGCGCAAGAGGGCACCTGACCATGTCCTGTTCAACGTGGCCAAGCTGCGCGAGCACTTGGCCACGTTCATTCGGTGCACAGTCACTACCAACCACTTCGACAAGATGCTGGGAGACCTGATGACGGAGCTGCTCGCTGACTGCAAGCAGCCCCATGCCGATCGGTTCCTGCTGGAAGACGTTTATGACGTGAAGCCGAAGAAGTACGTTCGCGGCCGGCTGGAGGTCAGTGGTTTCGGTATTCTGGTCTTTCTCAACGGTTACAGTGACTGCAACACCCGCGGCGGTGGGCCGGTGCTGGTTGAGAACAGGGAGGGCATCCCATACGTTGTCGTCTGGGCGGATGTCAATGAGGAAGAGCCCACCCATGTTATCTCCTTGGAGGGTGCCAGGGAGTCAAATAGGAGAAATGACGATGCCTGAGGAACTGGAGTTGAAGCCCGGCTGCGAGCTCAGTCGGGATGCCAAGGACGCCTTGATCAGACTGCAGGAGCTGTTGGCCGACCCCGATTCGCCCAACGACGATATCCTCGCCGCGGCGTCGGACCTGGTCTGTGAGTTGGCAGAGGAGGAGTGATGGCTTACGAGTGTGACAACTGCAAGTCGATCTGCTCGCGCAGCGCGTTGAAGGAGATCAAGGACTTCCACCAGCGGGTGGACATCAGCGGCGTGGTGCCGGCCGGCGAGTGCCCGGTCTGCGGCGCGCTGTGCTACGAGATCGAAAGCTCAGATAAGAGCCAGCACCAGCTGCGGGTTGAGGAGTTCATGACGCTGGCTGGCCAGGAGGTCCCAGGCGAACCGACGTACCCCAGTCTGGAGACCAGGCGGTTGCGGGCGAAGCTCATTCTGGAGGAGGCGCTGGAGACCGTGCGGGCGCTGGGCTTCCGCCCCGGGGTCAACTCGGTGGACGGCTACTTCACCAGGATCGAGATGGAGCGGCTGGAGCTGCGTAGCGACTTTCCCGTGGACATCGCCGAGGTGATCGACGGCTGCTGCGACATCAAGGTGGTCACGACCGGGACGCTGTCGGCCTTCGGCATCCCGGACGAGCTGTTCCAGGCGGAAGTGGACGCCAACAACCTGGCCAAGTTCGGGCCCGGCGGGCACCGGCGGGAGGACGGGAAGTGGGTCAAGCCGCCCAACCATCAGCCACCTGATATCCAGGGGCTGCTGCGCAAGCTGCTGTTCGACAGGGGAGTCGAGAAGCTGGGAGGAAAGGATGAGCAGGGCAAACCCGGTGACAAAGCTGGGCCTGATTGAGCTGGCCAGGCTGACGCACGAGTATCTGGACAACCATCCAAGTGAATGTCCAGCCGCTACGACGATCTCGCACAATGTGTCTCGTTGCAGGGTTTACGGTCATTTCCGGGATCTGGAGTTGGTCAACAAGATCCGGATACGGCACTGGAAGCGCAGGTGGGAGCGGCGCAGGCGCCCGTTGGATCTGATCGCCCGGTTGTGCAGCTGGCGAACGAAGCGAGCGTTGGCGCTGTTCAAGACCATCTTTCCGGTTACACCGGCCGGTGGGCTGAGCTTCTACGTCCGTTGGCAGGTGACTGAGCCTAACCTCTCTTCTTACTCTGAGAAGGGTGGTCACTTCAATCACCGCAGGACCGAGGTTCGCATGACCGTTAGCTTGCACCCGCACTGGCAGCGCCGGTTGGGTGCCGTCTGTCTGAGGATGAAAAGGTTCTTCCTGGACATCAGCCCGCGACTTGTGCCGGTGGCTGGGAGGGCACCGAAAGTCGTGATGTGGGGGCTGGAGGTTCGTAAGAGCCGCGGCTATACTTTCCGCTGCGCCTGGGTGATGTTTACGCCCAGGGAGATAAAGGAGAATGCACTTGATAGACTCGAGCCTTGGCAAACTGACGGCCTGCTTGGTCTTAACCCTCCTATTGCAGTTCCAGGCGTCCGCGGAGCAGTCGCTGCAGGACGGTGATGTTGCCACGCTCGGCAAAGCCTGCCAGGAGTATGTCCTGGCAGATAGGGCCGGCGCCGACACGGTGCTCGACTTCTCGCGCAAGATCGGCGAGCAGGTCAGGCAGCGGATGAATGACACAGGTGTAGACAAGGACACGGCTTACAGAGACATAGCTCTGGACTGGATGAGCGACAATCGCCGGGCCCTGGAACGCAAGGAGCTGAAGGCCGTGCTCCTGGTGTGCTGGTGGTTCTCGAAGCTGGTCGATAGCGGCATTGGACTCCCGACGGCAGTTCGTGAGAATGTTTCCAAGGAGGACGTCAAGGAGTTCGTAAAGTTCTTGGACGAGCAGAGGAGGAAGGGCGATGCCAAAAGCAAAGACACCCGACATGGCAAAGCTGGGGGTGCAGCACCCTAAGGCCAAGCCTGACTGCCCGTTGTGCGCGGGGCGGGGCTGGGCTGTTCTCGTTCGTTCCAACGCCGGCGAGTATCCACAGTTCGAAGGTAAGCGCACGGTGCAACGCTGCGACGAGTGCCGGGTCTTCAAGTCCGACATCGAAGCTGCCAAGCGGGCACACCGGGCCGGCATCTACGCGCAGTTCAAGTATCCATGTGTCCTGTTGTCTGACATCGAGCCGCCGGTGGTGCTCGAGTACGAGCTGTGGCATGAGCACCCACCGATCCCTTACGGGGATGGCGTGCCCTTCTCCACCGACCCCGACAGGGGCTCTTACTACCATGAGAACGGTAAGGCGGTGGCGCTGCGTTGGACGTTGCCGCTGGCCGTGAGGCATGGCATCTCTGTCAAGGCCATACGCGGGCTGCTGCGCAAGTCGGCCGAGCTGTCGGATTACATCAAAGCGGTCAAGAAGCGCAGTAAGGAAGCCATGTTGGCAAAGTGGGAGATGGAGTTCCTGGAGTTGCTAATTGCAACATGGGGGTTGTGGGGCGAAGGCGACGAGAAGTACCTGGAGTGGATGCGCGAGCACCGCAAGCCCATCGCCAAGAAGTACGGCATCTTCATCTGAGGAGGATGGATGGATGAGAAGAAGGTTCCCCGGGTCGTAATCATCATCGAAGCCGGAGTAGTGAAGCGGGTCATGTCCGACGCGGCCGTGGAGTTCGTGGTGTTGGATGACGACTTGCTCAACAGTGAAGATGTCGTGGGTATCATGCGGCTGGTAAAGGCTCTGCCCGCATACGGTCCTGCTGATCGGCTTGACCATCTCAGTCTGGATGACCAACGCAAGCGCTTCAAGGAGGACGCCCAGCGGCGCCTCCGTCTGTTGACCCAGTAACATCGACCACAAGGAGAGTCCCATGAATCTTGACCACCAGAAGGTGGAGGAGTGCCTTCGTCGTTTGGAGGCGAATGCCCCCGAGTACACCAAGAAGATCCCGGCGCCGGTCCTGCACGCGATCCAGCGGCATGCCGCGACGGGCGCCAGTACCGGTCACTTCGTGAACGCGATCATGCGCAACGATCTGTTCGAGGCCGTGGCGCGAGCTGACGCCGAGTCTCTGGCCGCCCTCAGGGAAATCATCTGGTACGTCTACAACCAGCTCGACTGCCGCTGCTGGGGCCCTAAGCACGTGAACAGCACCGAGGTTACCGAGTGGCAGGGCAGGCAGGGAATGGTCGGCATGGAGATGGCACAGGAGGCCAAATGCGCTTCGACGTCCACACCTTCTACCTCTACCGACTCTTGAGAAAGGGCGTCGTGGCTCCGAACCCGCACGACGCCATTCAGTTGGCGCGCAACGCGGTCAATCCGTACGGGATAGTTCACGGCGACGGCGGGAAGCAGGCGCTCAAGGTTCACGCCGCGCAGTTCGAGTACGCGGAGGAGATCTCCCACTATCTGGTCGACGAGACGGATGATGAAGGCAAGCGGACCGGCTCGGACTGGTTCATTGAAGGTCCCGATTACCCGATCAAGGTCGAGGACGGCCGGCATGAGGCGTACGTCACGGTGGAGATCAAGGACGGTCAGGCAAAGGTTTACGCCAACCGGCCCGACATTCATGTGGACGTGCTCAATCACGACAGCATGAACCACACGGCCGCTGGCTTGGGCTGCAAGCCGCCCATCTCGCTGGAGAGCGACTTGTCGCGGGCCAAGGCGTTCATCAAGAAGTACGGAGGTGCCAGTGCTTGACGGCTACCAGATAGCAATTGCAGAGGCATCGAAGGCTTTGAAGCAGATGTTTAGAAAGGAGAGCTCAGTGGCGAGCAACCACTTGTTGTTCAGTGAGGAGGTCGAGACGGAGTCCGAGGAAGCCGCCAGGTGGATCGAGCAGCAGCTTCAGGAAGCGGAGAGCAGCGATGACGGCGGCATCTGCATGTTCGAACGCGACGGTACCAAGCTCTGGCTATACTCGGAAGAGTACGCGGACGTCGACCGTCTCGAGGACATCCTGGCCGGGTACCAGAAGAAGTTCGGTGATCAAAAGGCGATCGTCCTGTCGTGGGCGCATACCTGCACAAGTCCGCGCCTCAGCGAGTTCGGCGGCGGGGCGACGGTCATCGTGGCGGGCAAGGTCAAGAACCTGGATGCCCGCAACTGGGCAGAGAAGCTGGCCCGGCAGCTGGTCCCCGGGCACGGCAAGAAGGAGAAGAAGAAGTGAGCTCAGCATTCAAGTACAGCTTCAACGTGTACGGGAAGACGCCGTTCCCCGTGGCGATGCTGTCCATGGAGGGTTGCTTTCCAACTACGGTCGCCGACGGCGACAGGATCATGGCGTCGTATTCGCCGGCTCATGATCATTTGCCGCTCCTGGAGGACAAGGCTCCCGAGCGGGAGCCGGTCACCATCAACCTGACGATCATCACGACCGACCGTTACTGGCAGCCCAAGATCGACCACTGGAACAAGCAGGGCTGGACGGTCGGGGCCACGCGGACCGAGTACAACGAAAGGACAATCTGATGGCACGCAAGAAGCCCAAGCCGGTTCCGAAGTCTCTGGCATACGTCATCTGGTCTTATCCTGATCACGCCATCGTCGATGATGTGGTCTTCGACACGCGTGACGAGGCGGAGGATTACATCGAGGACGGCTTGAGGCAGGAGGACTTTCTCGCACAGGATGTGGTGGTCTGCGAGTTGGTTGAGCGTTGTCAGCCGAAGGCCCTCATCACGGAAGTTGAGTGGAAGGAGATCAAGTGAGCCATTTCTACGGGACACTGAAAGGGTGCCGCGGCGAGGCAACCCGCTGCGGCAGCAAAGACAGCGGCATCGTGGTTCATGCCGCTAGCTGGGAAGGCGCGGTCTGCGCGCGGGTCTTCCACGATGAAGAGACCGGCAAGGACTGGGCATACGTCGGACTGACGGACTGGCATGGCCGGGGCTCGACACGGGAGTTGTACCGCGGGCCGGTGGACGGTTCTGTGCCACCTCTGCCGGACGACATCTCCAGGATGATCCTGCCTGTGGTTGACGAAACCGTGAACAAGGCTAAGAAGAAGGACGGGAGCGTCACGATCACCATTCCAGTTGAAGCATACAACGAGATCCGCGAACG
>Ga0105099_10002575_pt1 | contig 10712 bp, 6 predicted proteins | sample PPLLak3cmMay2015_2_FD_79138 | JGI IMG/M metagenome (GOLD analysis project Ga0105099, IMG submission 79138) | Freshwater sediment microbial communities from Prairie Pothole Lake near Jamestown, North Dakota, USA - PPLs Lake P8 Core (1) Depth... | ecosystem: Environmental > Aquatic > Freshwater >...
AAAGGGAGTTATCGAAATGAGAAGACAGTCTTGGACAAAGGATTTTTGCGGTTTGGGAATTTATGCTGCAATTATGCTGACCATTCTTGCCCTTCCGGTGGCGCTCCTCGCTCAGGACAAAAGTCAGGATGCGAAGGTAAGCTTCAATGCCGCTCTGGAGGCTCAGCAAAAGGGCGACGATTCGACCGCCATGCTATTGTACCAAACGGCGATTACAGACGATCCAAAATATACCGACGCCTATATTAACCTCGGTTCAATATTCTTCAAACAGGAGATATTCGCCAGAGCTGAAGCCAACTTTAAAAAGGCGACCGAATTGGATCCTCAAAATGCCGACGCCTGGGCAAATCTGGGACGAACATACTATAAGCTGCAAAAATATGATGAAGGCAAAAATTGCCTTACCACCGCCTTGACCATCAAGCCGGATTATTATGCAGTATATAAAGACATGGGATTAATTCAACTGGCCAAGAGTGAATGGGAAGGCCTGCTTGAGAGTATGAATAAATACACGGCCCAGGTTAAAGATGACTATCTGCCTTATTATATGCTTGGTAAAGCGCAGCAAAAGCTGAAAAAATATAATGACGCCATTGCCAGTTATAATAAATCGATTGAGCTGAAAAATGATGATTTCAATTCTTTTAACAGTCTGGGACAAATCTATCAGGAACAGGAAAATCACGATCAGGCATTTGTTAACTTTCAGAAAGCGGTGCTGATAAAACCTGACAACTATCGAGCCATCTACAATATGGCCATTTCCTATGAAACCGGAAATCAGGATAATACCGAAGAAATAATCAAACACTGGAATCAATTCCTGAAAGTGGCCAAGAAAAATCCAAAAGCCAAAGATATGATACCCGGGATTGAAGAGCATCTTAAAGAATTGAATGATTCAAAGGGAAGTCAGGGCTCTGATTCAAATTAGAATCAATCTGTAAGGAATATTCAGGCGGATATTTTATCCGCCTGATTTTTTATAAGATAAAATATTGCGGGTAATATAATTGTTTCAAAATCTGCAATCCCCCATTGCCAGTACAAAGCTTAGTCTGGCCATAAATGTTTTCCTGCTTGTTTTGAAAATGTTCGGCGGCATCGTCGGGCGATCTCAGGCTCTGGTCGCCGATGCACTTAATTCGCTTCTTGATATTGTGGCCAACGTCGTAGTCTGGTTCGGAATAAATATTGCCAAAAAGCCGCCGGATAAGGGACATCCCTACGGCCACGGAAATGCCGATACTCTTGCGGCCGTGTTTGTGGCCGTCGTTTTGATTGTGACGGGCGGATATATCGGCCATGAAGCGCTGGACTCCATTTTAAATAAAAACTTTAACGAACCGACCTATCTTGCCACTTCAGCAGCGCTTATTACGATTATAGTCAAGGAGATTTTATACCGATACACGCTAAAGATCGGCCGGAAGTTTCGTTCTCAGGCTGTAATTGCCAATGCCGCTGATCATCGATCTGACGTCGTCGTCTCTTTGGGAACATTAATCGGTATTGTTATTGCTCAGACAAAATATCCGATTCTGGATCCGATTGCGGGCCTGTGGGTCGCGGCCTTCATATTAAAGCAGGCGGTTAAGATAATCCGAGACAATGTACATACGCTAATGGTCGGCTCGCCCGAAATTACACGTCAGGATGATATAAAAGAATTTATAATTAATATTGACGGCGTCAAGAAGGTCCGATGGATAAAAGGACGGCTGGTCGGTTCAAATTTCTTCATGGATGCGGCCATTAATGTTCGGGGAAACCTGACAGTTCGTGAGGGCCACGATATTGCCGAAAACGTGAAAAGCGCCGTCGTTAAGACATTTCCGGAAGTCATTGATTTGCTTGTGCATATAGAGCCGGATGAAGATTAATATCCCGGAATCAGCATTTGCCTTTTACCTTAGACTTGACAAGATTACTTAATATGATATTTTAATATCTGAGAGTTCTTCTTTGGGCTCACCGGGCTTTAATTACTCCCCTCTAAGCCTGGCCGAAGAAAACTCTCTCTTAATTGATACCGAAAAATATGGAACAGGATTGTTGTGAGAGTCTAAATTGCTATTTTATTCAAACTCCAATCGCTCAAAATCTTGCCAGTCGACAACGGTTTCATTATTATTGCTTTTTATAATAATGCCTTTATTATCGCTATCAATATCATTAGAATCACGCAATCTGAATTTTCTGCCATCCTTCAGCACCACTTCTGCTCCATTGTGGGAATCCTTTTCGATTGATTTTATTTGACCAAATTCAATGGCAAATTCGACATCATCAGATTCGCCATTAAGAAATTCCCATGTAAATTCCTCATCGTCATCCCACTTGATTTCGCCCTTAAATTCTTCTCCATCCTCAGTAAGGACTTTGCCTTTAAGTATTTTTCCGCCATCGAAATCATCATAGGACGGACCTTCAGGGGCTTTCTTGAATTCGACATAATCGAAATCATCCCAATCAACAACCAGACGACCCAGTGATTGATCTGAAATGACAATGCCGCGATTCCCATCATCAATGTCGTTTGTCCCCTTCATTCTCATCTTCTTCCCGCCCTTAAGCATAATTATTGCCGAATTGGAGGATTGTCGTTCAATAGACTCAATCTTTTCGAATTTCACTTTTCTCTTTCGGCTATCTTCGGAGCCGTCCAGAATATCAAGATCAAAGGCCTCGTCCATATCCCAGCAAATAAAGCCGGTGTAATCGTCACCGCGATCAGCCACTACCGTTCCAAATAATCTATTACCGAATCTGGTATCTCGAGCCGGGGTTTTTTCAAACTCAATCTTTTCAATATCATCCCAGTACAGCTCAATAATTCCTTCATCTTCGGTGTCAATCAGAATTTCTCTATTATCGCTGCCAATATCGCCGGAACCGTTCTCGAGAACAACCTTATTGCCCGATTTCAGAACCAATAATACTTCATCATCGCCGTCAGGAATCAAAGTTTTAATATGTCCAAAACGAATTCCCGATTGGGCATTGTCCGACCAATTAATATTATAACGGGATTTGCCACTCTTATAGATTGTAACGCCAAAAATGGTTATTTCCTCATCATCGTCATCGTCATAGTCCGATGAACGATATCGACTTCTTTCCCTCACTTCCCGGTCCAATTCCTTGTCTCCATCAAGAATGTCATCCCAGGCGACCTCATTCTTGTCCCAGCGAATAAATCCTTCGAGGACTTCATCATCAGTAGTATAAATTTTCCCATAGATTAATCCGGGATCGGCCATTACTCCCGGGGCGACAATAATAAAACAAATTGCAAAAATGATTATATTCGAGCGGATCGGCATAGTAACTCCTTATTTATTTCGCATTCCCATTTTATTAGACGGCAGAATTTCATAAAAGTTTCCCATTCCGAAAAATTAGAATATCATAACAAAAAAAGGAATATAAAAAGACGCCCGAACGCTCAGCGCTATTTAAGCAGGACCATTTTCCTGACCTGCAACTGCTGACCCGTCTCGACACAAAAGAAATAGATGCCGCTTGGAGCGGAATGTGAACTGCTTTTCAAAGATCCATCCCAATGAAAACGGTGTTCGCCCGCAGGCATAACCATCTCGCCGAAATCATGCACAGTCTGCCCGAGTAAATTGTAGATTTTTATTGAAACTTTTATGGAGCGATCAATTGAAAGATTGATGGATGTTGACCTATTAAACGGATTCGGAAAATTTTGTGAAAGTTCAAATTTATCCGGCAATTTACCTGTCTGATCTTCATCCACGGCAGTCGGATTCCCAATAATAAGATTTCCGGGGATCAAAGCCGGCACGCTCCGGACCAGCGTCTCGGAAAGCACATATAATCCCGAACTATCGGATGAAAGGGTATCGACTCGATTAAAAACCTCCGATATCCCCGCTGTAAAAAACAGGGTGGCGATATTATAATAACCGGGCGGAACCGATTCTTCACTGAAGACTGTTTCATCAATTCGAAAACCGATCTCAGCCTCTCCAGCATTTATGTGATTGAAGAAATTTACCGATGATGAAAATGCAGCCGAATTAGGGACAATCGAATCCAGAATCGCAGTGCTGTTATCATAATTCAGAGGAATATAGGCCGCTTTGGCCGGATCATTAAGTTTCAGAAAGATTGGCATTGCTCCAATGCCGCCCGGCATGGCATTGGCGTCGATTATACGGATGGTATCATCGGAAGATAAATATAAAAACAGCGGAATGGTGACGCTCTTATTAAATGAAGCGCTGTCATAAATCTGAATATCGGTGCGATAAGAACCGCTCGATACCAGAATATTATCTACCGTAATGTTTATTGTATCATAGTCCGATCCCGAATAGTTATCGAGATTCAACCAGTCGGCTGACAGAACTGCCTGCCAGGCAAGGGAACCGGAACCGGGGTTGGTCACTTCCAGCATACCGGTGATGAGGTCATCTTCCCCGCCTTTCAGGATCAGACTATCCGGTTTCACCCGCAGATAAGACATATTTCCGGTTAATTCCAGAGAAACCCAGGCTGTTTCAGGAGAATTGGCCGCTTCACCGCATTCAATAATCAGCGATCCCAGGTATTTGCCGTACTCCAATCCTGCTATATTGATCGAGACATTAACATAATCAGACGCTACTCCGGAGTTTATATCAATAGCAAACCATCCCATATCTTCCCAGGCTATCCAGTTGAGATTTCCGCTCCCGGAATTGTTGATTATAAAAGATTGGGGCTCCGGATTTCCCAACTCGGCAAGAACTTTAAAATAGAGCGTGTCCGGCGAGATATCAATAATCGGAGCAGTGACATTCAAAGTCACGGTAACAGCTTCTGAAGAATCGCCATGATCCAGATCTATCAGGCGAATTTTACTCATATATATTCCATAGGAGAGGGTATCGGTATTAATATGGACTTCGGCGACAGCAGGAGTTACCCCTGATCCCGGAACGACACTAAGCCAGTTATTTACCGGAGAGGTTGACCAGTCTAATTCACCAAACCCGGCATTAGTAAGATTAATCGCCTGTGGTAACGGCAGAGCGCCGCCTTCCTCCATATAAAAATTAAGTGCTTTTGGCTCACTCACTATGGTGGGATCGTTATATTCTTTGACGGTCACATAGATATCGAAGTCTCCGGTTCGAGAATCAGTCCAGGTGAAGAAAAATTTATAACCATCCGTGGCGACATCCGGCTGAAGCTGTTTTCCGGTCGTGACCTGATGAATAAGAAAACTACCATTATAGGCATCACCATGATAATCAAAAATCTGCGCCAGAACATCCCAATTCCCTGATGATGAGTCCGCCCAGACGACGGCAAGATTACCCATTCGATCAGCGCAGATGGAGACGTCTTTCTGAGGATTTTTATTCGCGTCGGATATGGCCTTTCGGGATGCCCCGATCGGCAGACCATCGCCATCATAACCCCGGAAATAAATATCGGGATTTTTCGGATATATTCCATTTCGCCAATCGGTCCAGGCCGCAAAAAAACGGCCATTGCCATCGGCGGTAACAGCCGGAAAAGCCTGGCGGGTTTGCGTGGCATCATCATTTATTTTAAAATCTTCAGCCAGCGGACTATCGGCGGAATTAAAAATTCGACCGTATATATCATCATTGCCGGTTCTGTTGTCGTACCAAGCAACAACATACCCGCCGTTGGACAGACCTGCCACCCTGGGTGAATGCTGCTGTGCTGACCCGCTCTCGGAATTAATTTTAAAATTGTTACCTATGGGGGATCCAACAGCACTCAAACGTTGTCCATAAATATTCCAATTTAAGTCCCGGTAATCGGCCCAGACAATAATAATGACGCCATCGGGAAGAATTGTGATATCGGGCGATTCGCACGTTGAATCGGGTCGAGAACCGGTCACCGGAATATTTATCCCGGCCCCATCTTCATCAATTGAAGAATAATAGATATTCGGATTAAACGGATAACTGCCGTTTCGATAATCATTCCATGTTGACCCAAACTGTCCCAGCTGATTGGCGTCAATAGCCGGCTCGAATTGAGGAGCCGTGGTCGTCGATCCGCTTATTTTTCGATTTAATCCCAGTGATGTTCCGGCGCTGTCAAAATATTGAAAAAATATTTCGCTGCGACCGTTCCTCTTGTCAGCCCAGGCAATAACGAACTCGCCTGAAAAATTGACGGATACTCGCGGATTGAGCTGCTCGGCCTGGCGGGTATCATCGTTGACCAATAGGTCAAATTTATCCCCCGCCTGCAGAAAATCAGAAGTCAGAATCAGGCAGACTGCGACAGCAAGTATTTTTAGATAGTTATAATGAATACTCATCGGGAATATCTAAAAGCAATAGCTATGCCTTTATGATCAATCCCGAATCAATATATTATAATTTTAACTCGCTGTCACTCAATAGATTAAGACGATTAAAATAATAATGAAGATTGACTGGCCAGGCGCCCCAAAAATAGAGGAAAACAGTTCCCTTTTTTTAAGAACTGTTTTCCCAATAGAGTCCTTATTTATAATCTATAAATAAAAAAGAGTTATCGTATCTTCTTTTTATGACGATCGGCTCTTCTACGTTTTTTCCGCTTATGAGTCTTAATTTTCATCCGCTTGCGTTTCTTACCGCTGGGCATTCGTCCTCCGTCTTGGCCATCCGATCCGCTATGCAACCGGCAGCTTCGTGATCATGTTCTTAAATTCGTTTGAAGGTTTGAAGACCGGGACCTTTCTTCCCGGAACCGGAACCACATCTCCCGTCCTTGGGTTCCTCGCCTTCCTCTGTTTTCTTACTTTGACCTTAAACGTGCCGAACCCTCTGATTTCGATATTATTGCCTGTTTCCATTGATTTCTTGATCGTATCAAGCAAGGCATCAACAACAACAGCGACATCAGTTCTTGTCAGGCCGGTTCTTTCGGCCACTTTTTCAACTATATCAGCTTTGGTCATAACATCCTCCCTCGGGAACCCGCTGATTTATATTGTTTTGTTTTAATTTCAAAATTAATCTCAAGCTTTTCAAACTCTTACTCCACAAAAGCTATGACTGATATTTCATTCAAAAAATAAATAACGTGATATATTAAGATATTTGTTTCTGCAAGTCAATGCTTTTCTTGGACTAATACAAATACAATACTTCCGGGCCATGGCGTCCGGTGGCCGAGACCTGTCCCACATTCTTCATAAAGCCGCCCAACAGGTCAAAAAACCCCTTTTCCGGTATATAATCCTTCACAATCTGCGGTTTTCCGCCAATGCCAGCCATTTCGGCTGCCAATCTGATAGCATCTTCATATCCGCCCAGAGTATCGACCAAACCATTATAATAAGCCTGCCGCCCGCTGAAAATTGAACCATCGGCCAACTTGTAAATTTCATCCTTATTCATCTCCCTGCCGCCGGCAACCGCTTCGACAAACTGTTCATACGAATCCATGACCATGGCCGATAGCATTTCCCGTTCCTCTGCCGACATATCTCGATCAAGCGAGCCGACATCTTTTAATTGGCCGGACTTGATTGTTTCATATTTTACGCCGACCTTTTTAAAAAGCTCGCCCGCGGTAGGATAACTGAGAATAACTCCGATTGAGCCTGTTATTGTCCCCGGATTGGCCATAATAACATCTGAGGCGCAGGCCACATAATAGCCGCCCGAAGCCGCTACCGATGACATTGAAGCCACCACAACCTTGTCCTCTTCCTGGCGGACCCTTAAAATCTCATTATATATCTCCTGCGAAGGGGCTATGCCTCCTCCGGGAGAGTTTATGTGCAGGACAATGGCTTTCACGCTGTTTGACTCTCCCCACTTTTTCAATTGCCTGACAACGGATTTTGAATCATATATTCCATCGAAAATTTCTATGACCGCAACCTTTGAGCCAATGCCGCCAAATGAAAGTTCGCCCTCCTCGGACAGCAAACCGATAAACATCAAACCAAAAAATCCGATGGTGATAAAAAAGGTCGCCGCAATTACAATGGCAATAATAATGTCTCTTTTTTTGGCCATACTCCTGCCTGACTAATTTGAATATATCTTCAGCCTATCACCGGGCTGGATGCCCTTAAGATCTTCAAGATTATTCCAGGATTTTATGTTCGATACCGTGGTCTTAAACCGGCTGGCAATATCGGATACGGTATCACCCTTCTTGATAGTGTAGACATAATAATTATTCACATCTAACGTATCACCCGGTACTCTTAATACTTGACCAGCATATATATAACTTCTGCGTCCAAGTCCATTGAGCTTCCGTAAATTTGCTACCGTGGTATTGTATTTCAGCGCAATATCCCAAAGAGAATCGCCGCGCTTTACTTTATAATAGCCACCATTAAATTCCGCTGCCGGTTCTGACGCTGAGGCCGAATTGGATGTTGCAACGGCGCCTTCGGCTGTCACCTGAAGCTGCTGTCCCACGTAAATACGCGACTGCTTGTCCAGGTTATTTAAGTTTCTGATCCGGTCGGGCGTTGTTCCGAACGCCTTTGCGATTTGCGATACATTGTCACCCGGACGAACATAGTAAACATTTCCTTCAAGCTCATATTTGCGATTTGTCTCTGAAGCATAACCCTTGTCATTGGGAACCGGAACAACCAGTGTTTTTCCAACATATATTTTTGAACGCTGGCTGAGGTTATTGGCGCTGAGTATGGCATATTGGGATACACCGTATTTTCGGGCTATTGAAGAAATTGTTTCTCCTTTTCTGATTTCATGCCTGACCATGCTGGTCTGTTTTGATGACGGCATATCATCATAGGCGGCCAGAAATGCTTCCTTGGCGCCTTTGGGGAGTCGCAGATTATATTCCTTTATTTTCGGCGGAGTAAACTGGCGCAGTAATTCCGGATTATAAGATTTCAATTCATCAAGAGTGCTTCCGATGGCTTTTGCCACAATATTTAAATCCAGACATTTATCAATAACCACTTCATCATAGCTCCACTCCGGTTCATAGACAATATCGGTGAACCCGAATTTGGCCGGATTCTTACATATAATCACCGATGCCATGAAAAAAGGGACATAATCTTCAGTTTGCTTCCGAAGATCCATTTTCCAGAAATCGGTAGTATTTTGCTTCTTGATGGTCCGGCTGATTCGACCCGGGCCGCCGTTATACGCTGCCATAGCCAGTTCCCAACTGCCGAACTGATCGTATAAATCTTTAAGAAATCGGGCCGCGGCATGAGTCGCCTTAATCGGGTCTTTACGTTCGTCATACCACCAGTCTCTGTCCAGATTATACAATTTTCCCGTCGATGATATAAACTGCCAGAGTCCCATGGCACGGGCCCATGAATATGCATTTGGATTGTAACCTGATTCCACCAAAGCCAGATATTTTATATCGGTGGGAATTCCATGTTCAATGAAAATTCTCTCAATCATCGGAATATACTTGGTCGACCGGGAGAGGTATCGAGCGAAGGCTTCTCTTGCCACCGTCTGGTAATATAGAATACTTTCCTTGACCCGATCATTCATTACAATTGGAACGTTATAAGCCACTTTTTCTTCAGCAAGCTTACTCAGGCGGTTAAATTCCGATGTATCTATAACGATATGATTGATTTCAGAAAATCGAGAAATAAGGGCGTCGGCAGAAACGTCGCTTGAAAGATGACCAAGCGAAACCAGTGTAATTTTATAATTGGCAATTATTTCGGCAAGTATCTGATTATATTTTGCCCCTTCCGGTGAGATTGGCTCGCTCTCGGTATCGATATCAAGATTCCCAAGGATGCCCAGACTTTTCTCAAAATAATATTGCGCCTCATCCCAAATGGCCTCGCTGTTGGCTAAAACCCCCATTAAATAATACTCATGAGCCAGATTTAATTCACGCCAAATATCATCATCAATAGCAATGGAAAAATTATTTTCTTCATTTTCAGCCTCATCATCATTGGTTACCAGGGGAGGGTGGGGTTCCCGATCAAGATAAATAAGACCATCTTCACTGTCCTGCTGATCGTCCTGCTCCCCATTTTCATCGGGAGCAGTAATCTCCGTTGAATCCGGCGATTCATCGGGGATATTTTTCAGCTTTGGATTTGTGCAGGAATTAATCAACAGGGCCAAAAATGTGAGGATTACAAGGGGCAGTGATAATTGATTTCGCATCTTCTTAATATCCTTCGCATTTGAATTTTTTGCCTACTCCCAATATTATCGGAGTTTCATATGTTTACTTTACGCCGGTTTCCTCTAACTTGTTGCTATATATACAAAAATACGAAAATATATGTCAAGAATTTAATTCTTATTCCAGTATCCGGCCAGATAATCTTTAAGAACATCCTCGGAGTCAAAAAACTGAATATTTTTCATCCCTTTAAACCAGGTTATCTGCCTCTTGGCATAACGACGACTATTCTGTTTGATAAGGTTAATGGCCGTTTCAAGAGATATTTCCTTTTCAAAGTACCGAAACAGTTCATTATAACCAATAACGTTAATTTTGGAAATTACATCCTTAAGGCCCTTTTCCATAATTGTCTTTACTTCATCAGGCAATCCGGCTTTAATCATGGCGTCAACCCGAGCATTTATTCTCCGATATAATTCGTCGCGCGGCAGCATCAGACAAACGATATCATAATTATACAAATCCGGTTCATATTGAGTCTGATTAATCAGATTGGATTTTGGCTTTCCGGTCTGATAGTAAATTTCAAGCGCCCT
>Ga0105099_10002578_pt1 | contig 10711 bp, 4 predicted proteins | sample PPLLak3cmMay2015_2_FD_79138 | JGI IMG/M metagenome (GOLD analysis project Ga0105099, IMG submission 79138) | Freshwater sediment microbial communities from Prairie Pothole Lake near Jamestown, North Dakota, USA - PPLs Lake P8 Core (1) Depth... | ecosystem: Environmental > Aquatic > Freshwater >...
ATAGGGACGATATATCTGTAAAAATACGAATCAAATCTATTCCCCTCAGTCCCGTAGGGACGATATATCTGTAAAAATACGAATCAAATCTATTCCCCTCAGTCCCGTAGGGACGATATATCTATAGAACCACGAACCAAAACCAATCCCCTCATTTAAAATATCAATTATTTGCCGTAAATCTGATAATACACTAAAAACAACCATTTCAATAGAGATTGAAATGAAGCAGGCAAATCCAATCTTCTATAATTACAATAAATTAAACAGGTTATATAGATACATGCAGATTACCCGATCAATTTCTACCCTTTAAACAACAAGAATAATGCACAACTTTTTATGGTCATATTAGAATCCCCTTAATCCGATACAATAAAAAACGCGATTTTTACTATCAAAGACTTATGGAAAATGTTAACTATTAAAAGGGATTATATCAAAAAAACCGTACCTGTTTCGGTTATATTTATTGGAGAAAGCCGAAATCGGGGGGAAATTTACAGGAGTTCCGACAGAAAAGCGCCTGACTCTTGAAAAATATCCTCATAATCATTAAACTGGTGATATACCTTAAACTTTATTATAAACAACGTACAGAAGAGGAGGGATAGTATATGAAACGGTTTTTCGCTCTGTTCGCAGGTTGTGCTGGTGTTCTGACAATGCTGGGGTGTACCGACGAGACGCCGAACCCATTCACCATTGTCCCGGACACGGTAAGGGTCATGACCCTGGACGACTTCGAGGATGGCAATGCGCAGAATGCGATCGGCGCACTTTTCGGCACCTATAAAGTGGCCAATATGGGCAATCCCGGTGCAGCGGTCAGCTGGGGCGGAGGGTACTGGTATGCATACGCAAGCGAGAACGGCGGAAGAGTATTCAGCGGCGCAGGAGATACTATTATAGACAGTGCCGGTACTTCGCAGGACGATACGCTTATTATTCAAAAACTGATGACCGGCGGCAAGCTGTATGCCGAGCTTAACTGTCAGGGGTGTACTGGGATTTACTATGCGGGTATCGGTTGCGTTCTTGCCGGGGATTATTCGAATGCCTACATGTATGACACGTTAAAAGATACAACGCATGGTGCTATTTATTGGGATTTCAGCTCGCTTGATTCGGTCCGGATTAAAATGAGGGGTATTGGATCAATTCTTTTCTTTTTTGAATCACGAGCGGTTAAAAACAAATTTCTCTCCCCGGATGAAGCATGGGGTTTTCATGGCGACTCGCTTAATTTCGGCGATGTTATGGCTGACACCGCCTCATATTACTCGTTTTCGGTTAAAAACTTTAAAACATTTTCGACGGAAGCGGCCACTGTTAGCTGGGATGAAGCAAAAACCGGCATATCGTCGTTTGTTTTTGAGCTGAATACCGAAAGCGACGACCGGCTGGAGATTGAAATTGACAAGATTGAATTTGTCGGCCTTGATACGAACGCGGTATTTCCTTTCATTAGTTTTAAATAACAGAGCATCATCCTCCTTTTTTGGTGCTATACCCCTTGAGAGAGGGGGGGGGTATACGAAATATCCCTGAATTGAGCAAGTCCTTGATTCAGGGATATTTTACCCCTTGAAAAAATGAACGTGGTTATTATAAAGGGGTTTTAGGCATGAAACACGCAAGTATACAACGCACGCAAAGCATCCTGATAGCCTGGGTCACCGTTGTATCTACGCTCCTTTTTAATTGTGATAAAGGGCCGGAAAAAATTTACGATTTTCAGGATATCGACGGGAAACTCGCGCAGATCAAATACGCCGGATTGCGCTGTTCCTATTACGGGCTGGATTATGATTTTACTCCAGCTCAATGGACAACCATGTCCCATACTATGGCCGGGTTTTTCGCGGCAAAACCGCAGCCGACCCACGTATGGATTATCGGCGCATTGATGAGTCCGGGGATCTGCGATCTGGAGTTTGAGAATCCCGGCACAAAACAGTATCCGTTTATCTCTTTCAACCCCAACAAGAACCTTGACCACGAAAAAATGCTCGGCCTCTTCGATGCGCAGGGAATAAAGGTTTACCTGCAGGTTGAGTCGGGAAGGGCGGATATCGACACGCTTATCGATCTGGTGCTTAATCAATACAAACATCATGCGAGTGTCGTTGGTTTTGGCGTCGATGTCGAATGGTTTGATACGGATTCGACCACCAATACAACGATACCGGTAACAGACAACCTTGCCCGGCAATGGGAGCAGAAAATCAAATCGCACAACAGCGGCTACACGCTGTTTCTCAAACACTGGGAAACCGATATCCTGCCGCCCACGTATCGCGGCGATATTGTATTTATCGACGACAGTCAGGAGTTCGGGAGCCTGAGTGCGATGACCGATGAGTTTGGGTACTGGGCGAACCATTTCGCGCCGGCTGCGGTCATGTTTCAGATCGGGTATACCGGCGATTACGCCTGGTGGAAAAACTATTCGAATCCGCCGAAAAAACTGGGCGAAGAGATCGTGATGAATATCAAGAGCAATGAACAGAAGATCGGGATTGTATGGGTCGATTTTACCCTGCATCCGACCAGGTATCCGGAATTGAAAGATCTGTATGCAAGCAGATAATTTTATTATACCGAATTTTGGGGTAGAACATCTGATACGACCGTTTTTTGTATATTTCGGGAAAGGCCGGCGGAACAGTCCCCCCAAAAACAGAGTGGATCGGGACCTTTCCCGGCACCCCGTCATCACAGGGGGCGTGATACATAACATAAAAAGTTAAAAGTGTCGGGAGCCTCCAGGAAAGGTGTGGAGTATATATTCCTCCTCCCCCTACAAAACTCCAGCCTTTCCACCCGACCTTTTTTCACATAGTACGATACTGAATTCGACACAACTATGCGGAAGATATACGTGGTCGGTAATACAATAACTTTGCGCTCACGGTGAAAAGGAGCTTATACTATATGGTTAATTCCAGGCACGGTATCAAGGTCAACCTCATCGCCGCTCTGGTGTTTTCGATCGGTTTTTGTGATGTGCGGGTCATGTTTGACACCGTAAACGTTCTTACGCCGCAATTTTACAATACCACGTCCCAGCCGGTGCAGCTTGGCGGGTGGCGCCTCTTCACCCGGACCTTCCACTGGATGAATATCGGCGTAACCGGCGCAGTGATGAACCAGAAAGAGCGTACCGTAAACGGATACATAGAAACTGAAGCTGCTTTTGACAAAAGCACCCAGGAAACCGTCACCAAACTGATGTATACCGGCGAAACCCCGACGTCGAAAAGCCTTGGCTACAGCTGGGTGTCAAACGGCGAATCGCCACAGACAAGAGACCCGTATGAACCGTACATCCTCCTGAAGACCGGCAGCTCCGGCGTGCCGGACGATCCAGTGGACGAACCGCCCATTACGCTTGTCCAGCTGGACAGCCTTATGAAAACCCCGAATTTCTATAACATAAACTACCGGTACAAGGACAGTCTTGGGGTAAACGGCGGAAAATATTCGGGCGGTTTTCTCGATACCTGGCTTGGCAAGACGCAGGTGCAGATACCGATAACAAAAACCACCTTTGTTCTCAGCAACACGACCCTGCGGTTTCATCCGGACATTACCAAAGGGCCGATGTACTGGATGACGCTCGCCATGGGCCAGGAGTATTTCCATGTCGACCTGCAGTGGATGATGGGATTCGGCGCAAAGGAGAGCTTCGCCGGCGTGGTGATAGACGCGACCGGCCAGGGCAACTATATCGGCACCAATCTTGACGGAGCGTACGGCGCGTTCGAGGTGGAGGGGCCAACGGGGACCGACCGGGCAATCGCCTATCCGAAATTTTTCCCCGAATACGCGCAGGCTTTGAGCAGTGCTGCTGCGGTGTCGGTCCTCCCTTTTACACCTTCGCAGTTCTGCTCGGAGTATATGGGGGCAGCCGAGACGCCGATCAATTCGGCGTATGTGGTCAACTCATTCGTTTTTTCCATAACCTGCCAGTATTCATTGTATGACCTGCTTTCCTATGCCGAGGATTTCTGCTGGAAAGAGGTTCTGTCGCAATGCAAGGATCCGTATGTCGGCCTTGGCGCCATGGCGCCGCTGTATAACCTTGGTATGTGGGGCGTGGCGAACATCGCAGCGCCGCTGCACGTCAGCAGATACCAGACCACCATTCCCAATCCCCTTGCGCGGGATCTTTTTCCGACCGGTAACAGCAACTACCGGCCCAACATCCTGACGGCGATTCAGGCGCTGATCGACGCCTCCTCGCAATCGGTCACCAACCCCGGCAGTATCGCCATCTGGGACTCGCCGATAACCCTTGACGAGGTCAGGTCGTTTTTCCTCGGCGAAGGGGGTACCGTGAACACTCAGGGTAAAGGCGGGATGCTTAAACATTTTTATGTGAAAGAGACCGCCACACGCGCAGCCATCATGACTACGGTCGAAACTGCTTTTTCCATGCTCAAGGGTCATGCCCCCTCCACGCTGGGAACAAACAACATCAGCTTCCGGTATGACTGGCTCGCCCTGCTTCGCACGGTAAAGGGATATTTTGACTGCACCAGAAAACGGCCTGCCGGCGGGGATATTGTCATTAAAATAAACGAGAACTCGGTTGTGGGCGGCTGCTCCGGAGATGCGCCGGATTACAGCTATCCGTACGGCGAGGTAACCGACAAAAAAATGGTGCCGGCCGAGTTCGTCGCCACCATCGCCGCTACTGACAACAAGCTGATAAAAGAGGTCAAATTCACGACAGAGTATAACTGGAAATGGTGGCTGCCGGGCGACTCTGTCTCCGGCACCGGCGGATCAAAGGTCTACGAATTGCATGTCGACACCTCCCTGTATGACGGCGTTGCCGGGGATACCGTCTGGTATATGGTCACCGACGGCTCGGGTAACAGCATTGTCAGAACGACCATGATCGAGGGAGTCAAGTACCCCTCGTTCGACTCCTCCATCATCGAAGATACGCGCGGCAACGGCGTCGGCAACCGTATAACCGTTTTTATCCGCAGGGCGGTGGGAGACAGCGCGGACGAGCTGTCGGAGTATCGCAACCTGAAATACTCGTGGCCGACCCAGACCAACCTGATCAGCGCTGCCGGCAACGTAGCGGTAAACAGCGCAAGCCTTGTCATTTCGGATAATACCCTGACCGGGGGCGCCGGCCTGGGCAGAGTCACCTTTGATTATCCGTCAAAAACCGGGTATGCCGGAAACGTTCTGGACAGAATCGGCCCGGCCCTGTTCAAAGGCACGGCTGTCCTGAAGGCCAAACAGAATGCGACGGATCCGGACTCTCTGGTCGTTTCCTTTACCGAACCGGTCCGTGAACCGCTTCAGAACAATACCGTGTACCTGAATTTCTTCCCCCAGGGCCAGAAACCATCGCTTGCTGCGGTTAAAGAAAACACCCTGCAGTGGGTTTTTGTGTTTGCTTCCGGCTCGGTCAAAGGGAACGATTCCGTAAACATCGTGGCGACAAGCGGTATCGCCGACACGGCGGGCAATAAGCCCCATACCGCCAATCAGCGGATACCGATCATCATACAGGAGGGGGCGTACCGCATCGTGGACGGCGCATATTGCGATGCGAACGGTGACGGCAGTATGGACAGCCTGTCGGTTACTTTTGACAGAGCCCTGGATCAGGCTGCCCTTGCAGCAATGAGTTTTACGTTCAAATGGCCCGATGCCGCCAACACGGTCACGACGATGACGGTTAAAGGCGCCGATTTTACCCTTTCCGGGGGCATGTACGCGGCCTGGAGAGTGACCGGTTATTCGATCAGGCCGTATGTAACGTCAAAAGAGGCTGCATGGGGTCAGGCCACACTGACCCAGCCCGCGATCAGCGGCGGTACCACCACGGCTGACATCACGCTGCGCGACGCTATGGCGCCGGTGATCGTATCCGCCGACTATTACGCTTTCAACTCCCCGACCCTTGACGACTCCTTAATTGTTACCTTTTCGGAAAACATGAGCGCGCTCGGCGCCGAAGCCAGGCCGTTCAAATTCTGGACACCCGCCGATCCCGAATATTTAGTCGAACTGCGCGAGGGATCAACCGCAAACACCCGCATGACCCTGCATGTCCAGGACTTTATCGATAATATCATTCCATCGGCAGGCGATTCCATCTGGATTTACGCACATCACAATGTGAAGGATAATCTCGGCAACATGCAGGTTGTTGTCGGCAATAAAAGGCAGCCGCTCCGCGTTTTCGCGGCCTTCACGGTCAGGGCCGCAGCATACCTGGATACCGACGCCCGGCCGGACGGGTATATCGACGTCATACGTGTTACCCTGAATGCCATACCCGCGACATTTGATTTCAGCAGCCTTGCCCCGGCAATCACCCTGCCGTCAGGCCGTTACTTTTCGCCGATCGGCACCGGCAGTTTCGCCGCTACAACGGCCGGGTTTGACATCAGGGTTGTACAATCAAAAACAAACGTCCCCTATAGCAAGGTGAACACCGCTGTTGACGCAAACGACAAATTCACCATCGGCGCCAATACCGGCATCGGCGGCAACAACATGATCCTGCCGGTCTCCATCGCAATTTCCGACAGCCTCGCACCTGTTATCATCAAGGGTCTTTTCTGCCCCAAGCTTCAGAACGGCACTCCGGGAATACCCGATACGCTTATCGTCACCTTTTCAGAGACGGTTCTTGTGCCGGGAGTACAGGAACCGTTTAAATTCCATGATATCTCCGGGGCGTTTCCGGCCAACTACTCCATGACGCTGAGTCCGGTGAATACCACGCCGGACGCGATAGTCACCTTTCTGGTCGACAAGACACAGAAGACCTACCCGCAAAACGGAGACAGCGTATGGATTGTGAGCAAAGCCCAGATACAAGATAACGGATTGATCGTTCAGTCCCGTGATACAAAACCGGCGCCGTTGATTGTAAAACCGTACCCGCTCATCATTACCATTACCGCGCTGAATCCGATAAGCCTTTCCGCTCCGGCTATTCACCCTGCTCTGGTGAACAGGTACGGCCTTGGCACGGACAGGGAAGGGGCGCTGATAACCGCGGATATATCAGGGCACATCGAAGATCCCTCACGTTTGTCAGCCAGACTCGATATCCTTGATGCGGTGGGTAACATTGTTGCGGAGAACATTACGGCGCATGCGGTGGAATATGTGGTGAATAACAACAAACACCTGGCTCTGGCCCTGGTGTGGAACCTGCGCAACAGGAACAGCCGGATCAGCGGTCCAGCTCCCTACTGCGCGGTGATTTCGGTCAAAAACGGGACTTCGGTCATAAAAAAAGCCAGAATCATCATCGGCATACAGGAATAATACACTATAACTTCTGTTCAAAACAGACATTTACAAAAGGAAGGCGGTATATGGCAACATTCAAAATGAATGCTGGTGGATTTTTTTTATGTATAAGCATATTCGCCTCCGGTCTGCTTCTGGCCGACGGATTGCCGGGCGAATATTACGTCACCCAGCGCTGGCGCGACCTCTTTGCAGGCCACTCCCCTGCAAACAATCCCTCTTTCATGACGGACGAAAACTATTTTTCCACGCGCCTGGCCATAAGCCCGACGCTGCGGAACACTTTTTACCTGATGGAGCTTGGGGCAATTCTTCCCGTGGGTCTGTATCAATCCGTCGGCTTCAGCTATCTCAGCCTGAGCCTCAGTGATGATGTCCAGCGGGTGTACTACGACGAAAATCAGGATAAGATAGTCACGACCGATGAGTATCTGAACGGCAACCAGAACATGTTCATGCTCTCCTATGCGATCAACCCGGTCGGCAGGCTCAGCATCGGCGCAAATCTCAATTTCTTTCATAAGGCAAACTTCGGTACATCGGTCTCCGGCCTGGATGTTGACCTTGCGTTAAGCTACCGCCTGCTCCAGCATCAGCTTCTGGGCAGCCACACGCTTGGAGTAAACTTTCAGAACCTGCTCTCGCCGGACCTGTCATTCGAATCGTTCCATAACGAAGCGGCAAACCTGAAGCTGTCATGGCTGGCGAAATTCTGGGAGAGCCATATTCAGGGAGGCGTGGATTTTGACATCAAGGACCTGCTGTCCCAGAAAGAGCAATTTACCAAAAAGCTTTTACAGGGCGAAAACGCGGCAAAAAAAATTGAGTACGATATCAATGCACGGGTCGGATTCTGGATTCTCAGCATGCTGAACGCGTATGTCCAGTTCGGTTCCGATTACTGGGGACTTGTTTTCGGTTTCAATATACCCACCATGAACGTAGGCAGGGATTTTCAGGTGGCGTATCAATACATGTCCCTGGTGGACGATATTGATCTGACCAGCTCGCACACGTTTTACTTCAGGGGGGATTTCGGAAAACACCGGGAAGAAATCTATGCGCGCAAAATGGCCAAAATAGCGAGCCTGGGGCCGAATGTGCTGTATAACGAAGCACGGACTCTCTACGCGCAGGGAAAATACTGGGAAGCGTTTTTCACCTTCGGCAAAATTTGTACGGATTATGCCGATTTCTTCAAGAATGACTGGGTGCAGCTTCACCTGGCGCTGTGCCAGGAGCACCTCGACATGAAAGAAAAGGCCGCTGAAAATTTCATTAAAACCAAAAATCTGTTTCCACGAAGCGAAACGGCGTATCATGCGGATCTGGGTCTTCTGCGGATAAACTACCGGGACGGAAACAGCAACGGCGTTGCGAACCAGTTTGCCAGGCTCAATACGGCCGAATCTCCCGACTCACTCAAATACCACGCCTTTTACTATATGGGTTTACAGCATTTAAAAGAAGGGCAGTTTAAGAAAGCGGTATCCTTATTCGACCTGATTCCTCCAAGCCACCCGGAATACGCTTTCGGCCGGTTCTCATCCGCGATTGCCCATGCCTCCACAAACAACATGAACGAGGCGGTTCTTGCCCTTCACGATGCGACCGAATACACTCCTGCAACAGCAGCACAGCAGGAGATTATCAACAAAGCGCACACCTTGCTGGGATATATTTTCTTCGAGGGTGTCGGCGGTATGGAACCATCGCTGTCGCAGGCAGTGCTTACGCTTCGCAGGGTGCCGCCAACCAGTTATTACTACGAGGACGCCCAGCTTGGTCTGGCATGGACGGCGCTGCGGGCCAGCAACTGGCCCGATTGCGTCAAGGCCTGCGACGAAATCATCCGGGTCAGCGCCAAAATACCCCTGCAGTGTGAAGCCATGCTGTTGAAAGCCTACAGCGCGATGATTAATAAAAACTATCAAAACGCCGTCGACATTCTGACAATCGCGTTTGAAAAGATCAGCAGGGCGCAGCCGCCTTCAGAAACCGAAATAAACAGTGCCACGGAAAAGTTTTACGAAGACCGCGACGCCTACTATACCCTCGCCACCGCGATGAACGAACTCGCTTTCGCGGGTCACTCCTCATTTGTGGCCAGGCAGATCGACAGCCTCCACGCGCCTCAAACCGGGCTGTATAAAAAGCTGAGCGGCTACTACACGTTTTGCGATGAATTCGCGCGGCTCTCGTTTTTCAGTAAAAACTTCACGGTTCTGCGCAACGATATCGAATACGCGCTCGCAAAAGCCTCGAAAATGGCGGGTATGGGCCGGGCTATACAGATACAGGAGAAGGCGGGCGAGGAGATTGAAAAAATTGACGACCAGATTGAAAAATACAAAAACGAGTTGAACAAACTGAAGGAAGAGGAGTAGCGGGTAGCGGGGTCTGATCTCTGCTCTTTAAAACACCATACTATTATTATCGAATGTTTTTAATTATTTTTATATTCCGGGAGGGTTCGTGTCATCAACGAACCCTTTTCATTTTCTGAATTGTACAAAAATCATGCGCCCTGTCGTTTACCACAAACCGAAATCCTCATACCAATACCCACATTTACTAATTTCTTATTCCTTACTCTGACAGGAGCAAAACCCTGGCAATGAAAAACCGGATCACTAAAACCATCTGTTGTTTGATAATGACCGCCGCAACGCTGTGTGTCCGGGCCCAGAGCGCCCAAGACTCCCTGCTGTTTAAAATTCCGCTGATCAACGACGCCTCGCGCCTGAGCCTGTTCAACATAAACGGCAATAAAAAAACCAGCGAACTGCTCGCGGGTCCCGTTGTCATGAAAGATGACAATCTTCTCTTCTATTCGGATTACGGGTATGTTCTGTATAATCAAAAGGGTGCGGTTGTCGACTCCTTTTCGGTATTTAAAAGCGCAAACGTATCGACGCTTGGCGACCCGGACCTCTACAGGATGGCGTTTCCCACAAACAACACCTCGCTCCTGTTCTATAAAAACTTTCCCCACGGCGCCTATCCGCTGACCCTGTTCGAAAAAAAAACCTTCAGAATAGCGATGAAACCCTTTAACGAAGAGGAGTACCGGTATTTCGAAGGCATACACAACCGTCAAGCCTTTAATATAGCCTTCAATCCGGCGATCAACGATATGGTGGAACAATATCAGATCATACCCCGGCTGGCCGGCTTTACCGGTATCAGCCTGGGCGACAAATGGTGGTCTGTGGATAAAATACTTACCTTTGCATCGCCGATCATTCATGAAAAGGACGGCGTATTCAAGGCTCTGTTTCCGGGAATAGACGTGCAGCAGGTGAAAATCAGCATACAAACCGTCGAACACCTCCAGCTCTTCGCCCGCGACCGCAGAATTTATTTTACCGGCATCTCGGCCGGTATCGGCTCCGGCGCTGACAAATGC
>Ga0105099_10002579_pt1 | contig 10707 bp, 10 predicted proteins | sample PPLLak3cmMay2015_2_FD_79138 | JGI IMG/M metagenome (GOLD analysis project Ga0105099, IMG submission 79138) | Freshwater sediment microbial communities from Prairie Pothole Lake near Jamestown, North Dakota, USA - PPLs Lake P8 Core (1) Depth... | ecosystem: Environmental > Aquatic > Freshwater >...
AGGACAAGATCGAAGCCCTCCGTGGGCAGGCCGGTGGCCGCCGGCAACAGCAGTGTATGGAAGCGGGCCTCGCGCGCCCTGGCCTTCGCATTATCCAGAAAAGGTCTTTCGTTCTCCTTGAGGCAATCGACGCCGACAATGAGGTCGAGCCCTCCGGGCATGACCTCTTCGAACCAGCCGTATCCGCATCCGAGGTCAAGGACCTTTTTTGTCCTCCCCCATGGGATGGCGCCGCTCACGATGCTGCGTATGTCTTCCTTGTTCTGGGAGTGTCCCCGGATGATCCCGCCAATCTCGGCATGCAGTCCGTGGTCCGAATAACTCCTTATGATCTCCGTCGCGGATCCTGGTGTTGGTTCCATGGGTTAACGGGCCCCCTATCGGGAAATGCGGTCCGCAAGGGCCCCCTTCCCCTCTCTCAGCAACTCCACTTCGTCATCCACAAGCCTGACAACCGTCGAGGGCTCGCTTATCAGGATCCCTCCGTCTATGACCATGGAAACGCCGCCGCCAAAGGCCTTTTCTATGAGCCTTGGGTCGGCGATCACCTCTTCTCCGGCGATCCTCGCGCTCGTGTTGATGATGGGCCGCTCGGCGAGGTGCGTGATGGCAACCGGTACCGGGTGTGCCGGTATCCTTACGCCAACCTCTTTTCTTTCCGTCATAAGGAGCTTTGGTATGATCTTTTTCGCCTTGAGCACGAACGTGAAGGGGCCCGGCAGGTACCATTTTACAATGTCAAAGGAAAAGTCGCTCAAGACCGCATATGTGCTGATATCTTTCAGGTCCCTGCAAATGATGCTAAGGGCCCTCTTGTTGTCAAGGCGCTTCATGGCATAGAGCCTTCTTATGGACCTTATATTGAAAAGGTCACATCCTATCCCGTAATGCGTGTCGGTCGGGTAGGCAATTATGCCGCCGTCGCGGATCGTCTGGGCCAGCATTTCCGTGGTCTTTTTTCTGGGCCGCTCGGGGTTCCATTCAACGATCATATCTTTCTCGCCACCAATTGTGCTGATATCCTTGTCTTTTCACCCTGCAAGCGAAGGGCTTCCTCGTAAAAAAGAGGTTCGAACCCGGGGAAAAGACCCAAAAGCTCGGCATCATCAAGGAGGAATGCCGGATTCCTTTGTCTGTCCACGCTGTTCTGCCTTTTCAGGTACGTCTCGTATATAAGTATACCACCTCTTTTCAGAATTGCCGCGATATCCGGGGCAATCTCGCGGAGCAGGAAATAAAAAACGATGACCCCGTGGAAAGACCCTTTTTTAAAAGGAAGGCTTGCGGCGTTGCCCCTTACGATCCTTAGGGGGATGTCTTTTTTCTTCATCGACTCCCGGGCGATCCCTATCGCCTCTCCTGATAGTTCGAGTCCCGTGACGCAAAGGCCCTTCTTCGCCAGGAAAAGGGCGTCCCGTCCGCTTCCCATTGCTATATCGGCCACAAGATCACCGGGAAACAGGCGCCAGAACCTCTCGACCAGGCCATGGGGGCCCATCTCGCCGTTGTAAAAGCCTCTTCGGTACTTCTCGTCCCAACCGGATGCGGTGCTTCGAACATCTGGGCTCTCCATCCAGATCGGCCCTCCCGGATAGTATTATACAGGTTGCCGCGAAAAAATAGATTTTTTTTATTGTTGGTGTTATAAAAAACCCATGGCCGCAAAGATAGTCTTTTTCGATTGCGACGGCACGCTCACAACCGTCAAGAGCAGCTGGGAATATCTCCACCGGCGGCTCGGTCTCTGGGATGACAATGCCGATGAATACCAGAAGCTTTTCCGCAGCGGGGCGATCGGCTACCACGAGTTCTGCCGCAGGGATGCCCTTCTGTGGAAGGGGTTGCCGGCAGAGCGCATGGGGTCGGTAATAGCCGAAATACCCTATCAGGATGGCGCCCGGGAGCTTCTTGGGGGCCTCAGGGCGGCCGGGGTCATCACGGTCATTGTCTCTACGGGGCTCTCCATGCTCGTGGAAAAGGTGAGAAGAGAGCTTTCAATTGACCTCTCTTTTTCCAACGACCTCCTCGAGGAACGGGGCCGCCTCTCCGGAGAGATACTCATAAACGTCGATTACAACATGAAGGGGCCCATAGTAAGGCGCGTCCTTGAGCGCTTTAACGTGTCTTTTGAGAATGCGGCCGCCGCGGGTGACGGCGAAGGGGACAGGGGGATGTTCGAAGAGGTCGGTCTTCCGATAGGGTTCAACATGAACGGCAGCCGCGGTCAATTCCCCGGTCGCACGGTCTATGTCGAACGCCTCTCTGCCATACCTCACATGCTGGGGGTTTCCGCTTGAGGGTTTCCGCAAAAAGGTTCTTTGTTGCCTCTGCCTGTCTTGTTCTTCTTTTGTTGTCCGCCTCGTGCGCGCCGAAAAAGATACGTGTTTATGATGTGCCGGAGGGTGTTCGCGCTGACATTGTCCAGATCGCCCTCGCCCAGCAGGGCAAAAAATACAGGAGCGGCAATAAGGGGCCCGATTATTTTGACTGCAGCGGCCTTGTTTACTACACATACAGGCAGGCGGGCATATCTGTGCCGTTAACCGCGGAAACCCAGGGCAGGTACGGGGCGGAGATACCCCGCGGGGCCGCTCAGCCCGGCGACCTGGTGCTCTTTAAGATAAAGAAAGACGACCACATCGGCATCATGATAAACAGATCTGATTTTGTCCATGCCTCAAGGTCAAAAGGGGTTTCTGTCGATTCCCTGAATTCCGCGTACTGGCGTAAATATATCGTCGGGTTCAGGTCGATGTTGTAGAAGAAGGGTTCGGGGGTTGGCCAAGGGCTTTGCTCTTCTCTGGCCATCCTTCGAAAAGGCGGGTGTCGGGGACACAATTACCAGAAGAACGATTGACAGGATCATTATTTCAGCACCGCCTATGGTAACAGAAAAATATTGTCCCAACAACTCCCCCGATAGTAAATATTGTTGACTTGCATGAAAACCTTCTGTTACAATGGAAACAGTTACCCGGCAAAATACAGTTGAAAAGATTTCTCAATTATATTAGAATCTGGCTTTAAACCATCTGGGGCATACTAGTTTTCCACATATGTTGATAAGTTGTTGAAAAATTCCAGGCCATGTCTGATATCCTTTCGCAAATAAAACCGAAAATTGCCTCCATTGTCAGCGAGGACAGTTATAAGACATGGATAGAGCCACTCAATTTCATAGACCTCAAGAACAAGAGTTGTTTCATTGGTGTACCGAACGCCTTCTTCCGTGATTGGGTCTCTGAAAACTTTGGATCGATCATTTTAGCGCTCCTTAAGGATGTATTGAGGGAGGATGTCAAGATAGAATACGTGCTGAAAAAAGATGAAAAGGCTGAAGAGAAAAAAAGGGTCATTGTCAAAAAACATGCGGTCTATAGCCAGTTCAATCCTAAATATTCATTTGAGAACTTTGTTGTCGGTACCAGCAACCAGTTTGCGAACGCAGCATGTCTTGCTGTTTCCACAAACCCCGGGAAGACATATAACCCCCTTTTCATCTACGGGGGCGTTGGCCTTGGCAAGACACACCTTCTTAATGCCATCGGTAACTTTCTTTTGAACCACGGCACCATCAACCCCGACCGAATATGTTATATCACCGCGGAAACCTTTACCAACGAGCTGATCAACTCCATACGCTACGAAAAGATGGAGGATTTCAGAAACCGTTTCAGGAAAATGGATATTCTGCTTATAGATGACATCCAGTTCATTGCCGGCAAAGAGAGAACCCAGGCGGAATTTTTTCATACGTTCAATACGCTCTATGACAACATGAAACAGATAGTTGTCACCAGCGATAAGTTCCCAAGGGATATTGAAAATTTTGAGGAACGCCTTAAGTCCCGGTTCGAGTGGGGCCTTGTCGCGGATATACAGTCGCCGGATATAGAGACAAAGGTCGCCATATTGAACAAAAAAGCCGAGCAAGAGAGAATAGACCTGCCCCTTGACGTTGCCTTCTTCGTTGCAACGAATTCTGAGGACTCAGTGCGCTCACTCGAAGGGACCCTCATCCGCGTCGGCGCGTATGCCTCCCTTAACAATACACCTATTTCCATAGACCTTGTCAAAGATATCATGGGCCACATCATAAAGGAAAAGAACAGGGAAATAACCATAGACATGGTCATGAAAGAGGTTTGCTCCCATTTTTCTGTTACCCTCTCCGACATAAAATCGAGCAAACGCATAAGATCAATAATAACGCCCCGCCAGGTTGCAATGTATCTGTCCAGGAAAATGACCGACTCTTCCCTTGTCAGCATTGGTAACAAGTTTGGTGGAAAAGACCACGCCACGGTTCTCCATTCTATAAAAAAGATAGAAAGTGAAATAGTTGTTAAAAAGGAGTTAAAAAACTCTGTTGAAAAGATAGTCCAGAGGTTAAAATCTTCATGATTCAACAACATCTCTATATTTATCAACATGTGTCATTTCTGTTTTTATTAATGATCCTGATGTATTTTGTTCTTTTCAACATATTAACAACACTTATATACGGTTAAGGAGTAAATATATGCAAATAATATTAGATAAGAACACGATACTTCACCCCATATCAAAGATCGTTTCAATAACAGAAAAAAGATCCCTCATGCCCATACTGTCAAATATACTTATCGATTTTGGGAAAAAGGGTACAACGGTCTATTCCACAGACCTTGAGGTCAGCGCGATCTCTTATATAAACTTTACTTCCGATGTAGAGAAAAAGGTTGTTGTTCACGGGAGAAAGTTCTTGGAGATATTGAAAGAGTTGGACAACGGGGACATAGATTTTATTTTTGAAGATAACGTGATGACGATAAAACAGAAGATGACAGAAATATCACTAAGTCTGCAGGACCCTGAAGAATTTCCCGAGACGAAAGAGATAACAGGAAAGGAAGAATTTGTGGTGCCGGGGAGCATTCTTCTTGAAATGATAGACAAAGTGGAATTTGCGGTGTCTGTTGATGAAACGAGGTACATCCTTACGGGAATGTTCATGAAAGGACTTGAAGGGAGAATAGCCGTTGTAGGAACGGACGGTTTCAGGATGGCGCTCTACCAGAGGGAGGTGCAGGACCTGAACGTTTTCCAGGGAATAACGATACCGAAGAGGTCAATAAGCGAAGTGGAAAAAGCAATAGAAGAGAACGAGGAAGTTAAGATAACAATAGATGAAAAGCATATTCAATTCAGCACGGAAAAGATAAAGATCATATCAAGGACGATAGAAGGTAATTTCCCGGATTATGAGAATGTCCTTCCTACAGGAAACATGAATACCGCGGAGGTAGAGAGAGAAATATTTTTCAGGGGCCTTAAAAAGGTGTCCTCCATAATTGGGAGATCAGAGCCCGTAAAACTGACATTCTCCGGGAACAGCATGATAATAGAGGCCGAGTCCGACATTGGCAAGGCAAGGGAAGTGATAGCGATAAAGTACGATGGCGAAGAAATGACGATGAATTTCAACGTGAAATTCCTGATAGATGTGGTAACACACCTGGAGAGTGAAGAGATAACAATATCAGCCCCAAAGACTTATGGGGCAGTGCTCTTCAAAACGAGAGAAACAGAGAACTACAAGAATATTGTAATGCCCATAAGGATATAAAAATGAGCGAATACGAAGCGGGAAACATTAAGGTGCTCGGCGGTCTTGACGCCGTCAGAAAAGTTCCTTCAATGTATATTGGTAACACCTCCGTGGAAGGACTGCACCACCTGATTTATGAAATCGTCGATAACAGTGTAGACGAGGCGCTGGAGGGGTATTGCAGTAAAATAGCAATAACGATACACCGAGACAACAGTGTTACCGTTGAAGACAACGGCAGGGGCATACCCGTGGGGATGCACAGCGAGGAGAACATGTCCGCCCTTGAGGTGGTGCTCACAATGCTCCACGCAGGGGGCAAGTTCGACAAGGACACTTACCGGTATTCCGCCGGTCTTCACGGCGTGGGCCTTTCCGTCGTGAACGCCCTCTCCGAGTTTCTCGAGGTGGAGGTAAAAAGAGAGGGAAAGGTCTACTTCCAACGATATGAGTGTGGTATCAGAATGAATGACCTGGCCGTGATAGGTGACACGGGAAGCACGGGCACCAAGGTAAAGTTCAAGGCGGATGCCGGCATCTTTGAGACCACAGAGTACAGCTATGACACCTTGGCGCACAGGATGAGGGAGATCTCCTTTCTCAACAACGGCATACACATCATCCTGAACGATGAAAGAAAGGGAAGGAAGCAGGATTTCAAGCACGAGGGCGGCATACGGTCATTTGTAAAATATCTGAACGCCAACAAGACCGTCCTTTTTGACGAGCCAATATATGCAACCAACTCCAAGCAGACTTTAGATCTCATCGAGGTGGCGATACAATATAACGACGGGTACAACGAGAATATTTACAGTTTCGTTAATAATGTCAACACAAAGGAGGGCGGAACCCACGTTGCGGGTTTCAGGAGCGCAATGACAAGGTCCGTCAACAATTTCATTCAGAACAACATGCAGGGAAAGGTCAAGGAAAACCTGACCGGCGACGACATTAAAGAAGGCCTCGTCGTGGTGTTGACAATAAAGGTGCAGAACCCCCAGTTCGAGGGACAGACGAAGTCAAAGCTCGGGAACAGCGAGATAAAGGGCCTCGTTGAATCTATCCTGAACGAGAAGATCGGGGAATACCTTGAGCTTAACCCGGCAGTAGCCCGGGCGATCGTCGGGAAAGCACTTGAGGCGCGCCGCGCCCGCGAGGCGGCAAAAAAAGCCAAGGACCTTGTAAAGAGCAAAAGCCTTATCGAGAGCGGCATTCTTCCCGGAAAACTTGCCGACTGCCAGGAAAGCGATCCCGCGCAGTGTGAGCTGTACATAGTCGAGGGCGATTCCGCGGGGGGCTCCGCAAAGCAGGGAAGGGACAGGAAGACACAGGCCATTCTCCCGCTTAAAGGCAAGATACTCAACGTGGAGAAGTCGAGACAGGAAAAGGTGTTAACCAATCAGGAGATACGCTCCATTTACCTTGCTGTCGGCTCCGGCGCGGAGAGCAAGGGGCGACTGCGCTACCACAAGGTCATCATCATGACAGATGCCGACGTAGACGGTTCGCACATAAGGACACTTCTTCTCACCTTTTTCTATCGCCAGATGCCCGACCTGATAACCGACGGGCACCTGTATATAGCCCAGCCGCCACTTTACAAGATAAAGTCCGGGGGCAAGGAGTCCTACGCGAAGGACGAGGATGAGTTCGAGAGGGTCATAACGCAAAGAGGCATGGAGAAGACGCGCTGCGCCGTCAATGGCGATACGCAGGAGGGCCCCGCCCTGGCGGAAAGGGTTGAGAAGATAAAGGCTGTCGAACATTTCGTCAGAAATTCACTCTTTGACGGTATAGACAGGGAAATATCGATTGGCCTCATGAGGTTCGATATAATAAAAAGAGAGGACTTCCAACAGGACAAGAAGCTCGGCGAGCTCCTTTCGTTCCTGGTTTCAAAGGGTTACCGGTGTGAGCTGACAAAAGACAGGGAGCACAACCTGTTCTTCATTGAAACCGCCCCACCCAACGGGAAAGGAAGAGAGACAAAGATAGAGTACGAGATGTGCGCCGTGGGCGATTACACAGAGGCATACAGGGCGTATGTTGACGTGAGGGGTTTTTATGAGGAGGGTGTGCGCGTGACCGACGGGAACAAGCCCCCCGTTCGCATGGACCCCGACGAGTTCATAAGATATATCCAGGAAAAGGGCAAGGAAGGGATTAACATCCAGAGATATAAAGGCCTTGGAGAGATGAACGCCGTGCAGCTCTGGGAAACGACCATGAACCCCGAAAGAAGAAAGCTGGTGAAGGTTGCCATCGATGATGCCGTGGTGGCAGACCAGGTCTTCACGGTCCTTATGGGTAACAACATAGAGACAAGGAGAACCTTTATCGAGGAGAACGCGCTCAGCGTCAGAAACCTCGACATATGATAACCATCGGCATAACCGGGATCATTGGCAGCGGGAAAACAACGGCCTCCGCCGCATTGAAGAGAAAAGGCCTCCCCGTAATAGACCTTGACGACCTAGCCAAAAAGACGCTCACGCTCAAAGGGGTTCAAGAGGAGATAACAGAGAAACTGGGAAGCGGTTTTGTGGTGAACGGCGAGATAGTTGTGGAGCGGCTGAGGGACGCCGTCTTTGCAAACAAGGAAAAGCTGAAGAAACTTGAGGAGATAGTACACCCGAGGGTCAGGGCGCGGCTCTGGGGGACGATCGGGGAGCTTGAGGGGAAAGGAACGCCGGCGGTCGTGGTCGACGGGCCGCTTCTTTTCGAGACCGGGCTCTACAAGAAGCTCGACAGGACCGTCGTTGTATCCGCCGACATGGACAAGATAAGAAAAAGACTAAAGAAAAGAGGTATGGCGGCCGACGACACAGAAAAGAGAATAGCCCACCAGATACCGCTTGAGGAAAAAGAAAAAGAAGCCGATTTCATAGTGCACAACAACGGCACCAGAGAAGAGCTCGAAAAAGAAATTGAAAACCTTTTGGAAAGGATAAAAGAATGGGAGGTAAAACCCGATGCATCTCAATGATCTAAAAAGCAAAAAAATTGGCGAACTTACACAGATCGCACGCGACCTCAACATCGAGAACGCCTCGGGGCTGAGAAAACAGGAACTCATATTCTCGATCCTGCAGGCATATGTGGACAAGAACGAGAACGTTTACGGCGAGGGCGTCCTTGAGATACTCTCCGAAGGGTTCGGTTTCCTGAGGTCTACGGACTCAAACTACCTCCCCGGCCCCGACGACATCTACGTGTCCCCATCGCAGATAAAGAAGTTCGGCCTTAGAACTGGTGACACAACGGCAGGCCAGATAAGGCCCCCGAAGGACAACGAAAAGTATTTTGCCCTCCTGAAGGTGGAATCCATCAACTTTGATGACCCCAGCGTCGTTCGCGACAAGATCATCTTTGATAACCTGACGCCTATATACCCCAACGAAAGGGCGGTGCTCGAGATTGCCCACGACAACATGTCCACAAGGGTCATGGATCTTTTCACCCCCATCGGAAAAGGACAGCGCGGGCTTATCGTCGCCCCGCCAAGGACGGGAAAGACAATGCTCCTCCAGTCCATAGCGAACAGCATAACGAAGAACCACAAGGAGATATTCCTTATAGTCCTCCTCATCGACGAGCGCCCCGAAGAGGTAACGGACATGATGCGTTCCGTCAAGGGGGAGGTAATCAGCTCCACCTTTGACGAGCCGGCCACAAGGCACGTCCAGGTCGCGGAGATCGTCATAGAAAAGGCAAAAAGGCTCGTTGAGCACAAAAAGGACGTGGTGATCCTCCTTGACAGCATAACCCGACTCGCCAGGGCCTACAACACCGTGGTCCCTTCCAGTGGAAAGATCCTCTCCGGCGGCATCGACGCCTCGGCGATGCAAAAACCGCGGCGCTTCTTCGGCGCGGCGAAGAACATCGAGGAGGGGGGCAGCCTTACGATCATCGCCACGGCCCTTATCGACACCGGCAGCAGGATGGACGAGGTCATCTTCGAAGAGTTCAAGGGAACGGGTAACTGCGAGATATACCTTGACAGGAAGCTGGCGGAAAAGAGGGTATTTCCCGCCATTGACATCAACAAATCGGGCACCAGGAAAGAAGAACTGCTCCTCGACACCAGCGATCTCCAGCGCATATGGCTGTTAAGAAAGGTGCTTCAGCCCATGAACACGGTAGAGGCCATGGAATTTCTCCTTGAAAAATTGGCCGATACGGATTCTAATAAAGACTTTCTCTATTCGATGAGCAAAGGAGGATAACAACATGAAAAAGGGAATACACCCGGAACTTAAAACGGCGACGGTAAAGTGCGCCTGCGGCCACACCTTCGAGACCCTTTCGGTAAAGGAAAAGATCAACGTTGAAATATGCGCGAAGTGCCACCCCATTTTTACGGGGAAGGAAAAACGGCTCGATTCCGCAGGCCAGGTTGAGAAATTCGAAAGGAAATACGGCAAGAAACAGAAGTAATGTTCGAAAAACTTATTGAGATCGAAAGGCGCTTCGATGACATTGAAGCGGAAATGGCAAGGCCCGAGACCCTCTCGAACATGGAGGAGTACAAAAAGCTTGCCAAGGAAAGGACCGACCTCAGGCAGGTCGTCGACATTTACCGCGAATGGAAGGCGATAAAAGGCGAACTCGAGAAAACGACGGAGCTCCTCGGCCACGAATCGGACGAGGAGATGAAAGGCCTTGCCAGGGAAGAGCTTGCCAGCCTTGAATTGCAAAGGGAAAGGATCGAAGGCGCCCTCCGCGACAATCTCCTGAAAAAGACGGAGAAACAGGCGAAAAGTATGTTCCTAGAGATACGCGCCGGCACGGGCGGCGAAGAGGCGGCGCTCTTTGCAAGGGACCTTTTTGCTTCCTATATGAAGTTCGCCGAACGGATGCGTTGGAAGACAGAGGTTATGAGCTCCAGCATTTCCGACCTGGGGGGGTTCAAAGAGGTAATCGTTGTGATCGAAGGAAAGGACGCTTTCAACGCCCTGCGGTATGAAAGCGGTGTCCACCGGGTGCAGAGGGTACCCGAAACGGAGGCCCAAGGCAGGATCCACACGTCGACGGTCACCGTAGCGGTCCTGCCCGAACCGGAAGAGCTTGAGGTGAGCATCAACGCCGACGAACTGAGGATAGACCTTTACCGA
>Ga0105099_10002580_pt1 | contig 10707 bp, 11 predicted proteins | sample PPLLak3cmMay2015_2_FD_79138 | JGI IMG/M metagenome (GOLD analysis project Ga0105099, IMG submission 79138) | Freshwater sediment microbial communities from Prairie Pothole Lake near Jamestown, North Dakota, USA - PPLs Lake P8 Core (1) Depth... | ecosystem: Environmental > Aquatic > Freshwater >...
AAAATAATTTTACTCCGGATATGCAGGTGATATGGGCAGGTGATTTCAATGTCGCTCCAAAGCCTATTGATGTTTATGATCCTGCGAAATTATCCGGTAGCGTCGGTTATCATCCCAAGGAGCATGAAGCCTTGTCGAATGTTATGAAATGGGGATTTACCGATGTATATAGAATTCACAAGCCCGATGAAAAGGAGTTTACTTTCTGGGATTACCGGATTCCTAATGCGGTTAAAAGGGGTCTCGGCTGGAGGCTCGATCATGTATGTGCCACGAAAAGTCTTGCTGAAAAATCCATTAAAGCATGGATAGATCAAGGGCCGCGCCTTGCGGAAAGGCCGTCCGATCATACATTTATTGTCGCAGAGTTTAAGCTTTAAATAAAAAAAAGTGAAGAGTTAAAAGTGAAGGAAAGGATTCGAAGGTCCAAGGATTCAAGGGTTCAAGGGGCAAAAGCAAAAAAACTTTAATTGTTTCGTCATTCCCGTGAAAACGGGAATCCAGAAACCGGGAACCTGATTTATTATAATCCGCAGGTCCGCCTTTGGCGAACCTGCGGGCGTCATAAGGAGTGGGCTTATAGATTTTTTCACTTGAACCCTTGAATCCTCGAATCCTCGACCCCTTAGACTTATTCGATGTCTGAAGTTCGAACCATAAACCAGAGACCAGAAACCACAAACCTATCTGCCGGTTTTACCCGTTTTTCTTTTCGAACTCTTTCATGAACCCGGTAAGCGCCCTGATTGCATCCAGTGTTGTTGCGTTATATATTGACGCCCGGCAACCACCGACGGAACGATGTCCTTTTAATCCGCCTAATCCGTTTTGGGTAGCTTCCTTGATAAATTTTCCTTCAAGCTCTTCATTAGGGAGCCGGAAGGTCACATTCATCAGTGAGCGGCTCCCTTTTTCAGCGGTTCCTTTATAAAAGGCGCCAGAATCGATGGCGTCATATAAAAGCCCGGCTTTTTCCTTATTGATCTTCTCGATTTTATCAAGCCCTCCGATTGTCTCCTCCAGCCATTTCAGGACAAGCTGAATCAAATATATCGAAAAACAGGGCGGAGTATTGTATAGTGAATTCGATGAAGAAAAGGTGGTGTATTTCAGCATTGACGGAAGATTGTCAGGAACCATTTTAAGTAGATCGTCACGAATTATCACCAGGCAGACACCGGCAGGGCCGATGTTTTTCTGAGCGCCGGCATATATCAGGCCGAACGGTTCGGGGTCGAACGTCCTGCTCATTATATCGGATGACATGTCTGCTATAAGAGGAATGCTCCCGGTATCCGGGAAGCCTGCCCACTGGGTCCCCTTTATCGTGTTGTTGGATGTAATGTGGACATAAACCGCATCGCTGTTAAATTTAACGTTCCCGGGAATATACGAATAATTTTTATCTTTGGAAGATGCGACTACCTTGACTTGCCTGCCGAGTATCTGCGCTTCTTTTATGGCTTTGGCGGCCCATGTACCCGTATCAACATAATCGGCAGTTTTGCCTTCGGGGAGCAGGTTCATCGGGATCATGCTGAACTGAAGGCTTGCGCCACCCTGGAGAAAAAGAACATGGTAATTATCCCCCAGTTTTAAAAGTCTTTTTGTTCTTGTAACAGCGTCGTTGATAACCTCATCAAATAATTTTGACCTGTGGCTTATTTCGGTTATAGACATGCCGGATCCAGCGAAATTCAGGAAAGATTCCTTTACTTCTTCAAGCACAATTAAGGGCAGAGCTGCCGGCCCTGCGTTAAAATTACAAATTCTGTTCTCCTTCATATGCAGCCTCCGTTTATTTATAAGTTTATTCACATTTAAATGAGAATTAATATTTTTTTTTCAAGTCTCTAATTCAGCAGATTGAGGTTTGCAAGTCAACCAGTATTTTATTATTTTATTGATTATAATGTCGATTATCGACTAAAAGTAACTGTTCTGCCAGGAGAATGATGGACGGACCAATTACGGAATCATCAATGATGAGGAATAAATAGCATGAAAATTTTCAAATATCCTTCTAAAGAAGCCGAAGCAAGACTTCTTTCCATTATTAACAGGGTGCTTTCTTATAACCGTAAAGACCATCTGAGTGTCAGCCGTATTCTTGAAGACGTGAGAAAAAACGGGGACAGGGCGCTTATTGATTACATCCGGAAGTTCGATTCACCTTCCATGGGGACTGATTCTCTGAAAGTTACACGTGAGGAGGTCGATTCTGCTTCAAAGAAGGTTGGAAAGACATTTACCGCGTCATTGAAACGGGCGGCAATGCAGATAGAATCTTTCCATAAACAGCAAACCAGATTGTCCTGGATCAACAATGAAAGAAGCGGTGCGTTTCTGGGGCAGATTATCATTCCTGTTGATGCAGCCGGAATTTATGTTCCGGGCGGAAAGGGCGGTAAAACACCTCTTGTCTCATCGGTACTCATGGGAGCTATACCAGCCAGGATTGCCGGGGTTCGCCGGATAGTGATGGTTACGCCTCCAACTAAAGACGGGTATGTAAATCCGTATCTTATTGTTGCGGCAAAGATGGTCGGCGTTGATGAGATATACAAGGCCGGAAGCGCCTGGGCTATTGCAGCGCTTGCTTACGGGACAGAGACGATTCAAAAAGTGGATGTAATAGTCGGGCCGGGAAACATATATGTGACACTTGCAAAGAAAATGGTATCGGGGACAGTCGGAATTGATATGACGGCCGGGCCAAGCGAGATCCTGGTCATTGCGGATAAAAGCGCAGTTCCTGAATATGCGGCTGCCGATCTTCTTTCGCAGGCTGAACATGATGCGCTTGCTTCCGCAATACTTGTTACCGATTCAATGGAAACAGCAGATGCTGTAAACGCGGCTGTTAAGGCTCAGATAAAAAAACTGGAGAGAAAAGATATTGCCGAAAAATCCATTTCTAAATATGGGGCAATTATGATTGTGCCCGATATTTTATCTGCCATAGAACTTTCAAACAGGATAGCCCCCGAGCATCTTGAGCTTCAGATTGAGAATCCTTTTGAATATATAGGAAAGATAAGAAACGCTGGAGCGGTATTTCTCGGGAATTACACTCCTGAACCGGTAGGAGATTATATTGCCGGACCTAACCATGTTCTTCCCACGGCGGGTACGGCAAGATTTTCCTCGGCTCTTTCTGTTGATAATTTTATCAAGAAAACAAGCCTGATAAGTTATTCAAAGGATGCGTTTTTCAGGGAAGCAAAGGATATTATCTGCCTTGCTGAAACTGAAGGATTGGGCGCTCATGCTGACTCGGTCAGGATCAGGCTGAAAGAGAAATTAAATAGTTTGTTTCCATCAAATAAAAACAAAGTAAAAAGAAACAGGCTACCGGGATGAAAGGCGGCAGGAAAAAGGAAAAACCTTCTCTGCTCTCGCCGACTGAGTCCATATTAGAGAGCATATCTGACGGCGTTTTCACCGTGGACATGGACTGGTGTATCTCATCATTCAACCGTGCAGCGGAGGAGATTACCGGGGTATCGCGCAAGGAAGCTATAGGCCGGCGCTGTTCCGAGGTATTCCGCTCCAGCATGTGCGGGCCCGATTGCGCGCTTCAGCAAACGCTGAAGACCGGCAAACCGGTTATCGGCAAGTCCGGATATATCATTGATGCGGACGGTAACCGTATTCCCATCAGTGTATCCACGGCCGTGCTGAGAAATTCGGAAGGCCATGTGACAGGTGGAGCGGAAACATTCCGGGACCTGAGCGATGTTGAAGCATTGCGCCGTGAATTGGACGGAAAATACATGGTCGGAGATCTTGTGAGCCGAAGTCCTCTCATGCAGAAAGTATTTGAGGTACTGCCTGCCATCGCAGCCAGCCCGAGCACGGTTCTGATTCTGGGCGAGACAGGAACAGGCAAGGAGCTGGTGGCGCGGACCATCCATGAACTGAGCCCGGTATGTAACGGCCCGTTTGTAGCAGTAAATTGCAGCGCCCTTCCTGATACACTGCTCGAATCGGAGTTGTTCGGATATAAAACGGGCGCCTTTACAGGCGCAAACAAGGACAAGCCCGGTCGTTTTTCTCTGGCAAGGGGCGGGACTCTTTTTTTAGACGAGATCGGCGAGATCAGTCCTGCGCTCCAGGTCAGACTTCTGCGTGTTCTGCAGGAAAAGGCATACGAGCCGCTGGGAGCGACCCGCTCTGAAACTACGGATGCCCGTATTTTAGTAGCGACCAACAAGGATCTGACCGAACAAACCCGAAAGGGAGCTTTCAGGGAGGATCTGTACTATCGTGTGAATGTGGTACGTGTTGAGCTGCCGCCGCTTCGCCGGAGAAAAGAGGATATCCCTCTCTTGGTGGAGCAGTTTGTTGAGAGGTTTAATCGTTTGCAGGGCAAAGCAATCGAGGGGATCGAGGCAGAGGCGATTTCCCTGCTCATGGCTCACCACTGGCCCGGAAATGTGCGTGAACTGGAAAATGTAATTGAGCGGTCCTTTATCATGTGCAGCGGAGGCTTCATCGGCATAGGGCATCTTCCGGAGGAGCTTAAGACTCAAGGCCTACCGGGAGGAGCAGGTTCTGATGTGAAGTCATTCCATAATCTCATAGATACACAGTCGATCCGAACCGCCCTGGAGAGGAACGATTTCAGCCGTCTGGCAGCCGCGAAGGAACTCGGCATTCACAAAACCACACTTTTTCGCAGAATGAAAAAGCTGGGCATCTCCCTCCCCAAGTTTGACGGGCGCTCCCGCCGGAAACAGATACAGTAGCGATAATGCACCTATCTGAAAGGGTTACAGTAGCGTTACAGCTATCAAGTTGCTTATGACCTCCTCTCCATCAAATATTCTATACCATGTATTTACAGTATGTTAAATGTTTTAAGCGATACATGCCAATGAATGGCACGATGCTTGCTGTAATGATATTCATGAACGATGAACAGGACACCGGATTATGAAAACAGCATTTGCATATTGGGATAACCGGATTGCGCCGGTCTTCGACATTGCCCGGCAGATTCATGTTGTAGAGACCGAGTCGGGACGAATAATTACAGAAACAGAGGAAATTATAGCAAATGATCTGCCGGCCAGGAAGGTTTTTCGCATAATCGAGCTTGGTGTCAGCACGCTGGTCTGTGGCGCTATCTCCAGGCAGCTGCAATCTATGGTTATGGCTTCAGGAATCCGTGTAATATCGTTCGTGGCAGGTGACCTGCGCAAGGTTATCAAGGCCTGGATCGATGGTAATCTTGAGAGCGGGAAGTATGCAATGCCTGGTTGCTGCAGGCGCTATGCAATGTCACCGGAGATGAGGGGTATTAATAAGGAGGTACAACTGATGAATGGAAGAAAACGCGGGGGAATGGGCCAGGGCGCAGGACAAGGCCAGGGACAGGGGCAGGGCGGAGGCCAGGGTCAGGGCAAGGGCGGACAGGGTAGGGGACGCTTAGGCGGTCCTATCACAGGAGGCGCAGGAGGTACCTGCGTGTGTCCGAAATGCGGGAATCGCGAACCTCATGAACGTGGGGTGCCATGCCTGCAGAAGCAGTGTACGAAGTGCGGTACCGCTATGACAAGAGAGTAAGGAAAAACGAAAGGAGGATATTGCCATGCCAGGAGGAAATGGAACCGGACCTATGGGAATGGGTTCAATGACTGGACGCGCAGCAGGTTTCTGTGCAGGGTTTGAAATGCCGGGATATGCTAACGCGCCGGCAAGACGCGGGTTTGGTGTTGGTTATGGCAGAGGCCGTGAATTCAGAGGCCGCAATGCAGGTCGTGGATTTCGCCATATGTTTAAAGCAACAGGATTGCCGGGATGGATGAGCTTTGGAGGATACGATGCACCATATCAGGGCTCTGATCCAGACTTTGAGAAACAGACGCTTAAGAACCAGATTAATGCCCTGCAGTCGGAGCTGGAGTTTATAAAGAAGCGCCTTTCCGAGATCGAAACTGCATCGGAATAGCTGACAACCTGCCTGTGCGGCGTATGCCTGTTTGATTCTATTGTAAAGACATGCAGCATATCTGGCAGGTCGGAATCTCTAAAGCGAGCGCGCCGATCTGATGGACGGCGCGCTCGCTTATTGCCACGGATACTTTATGAAGACCTGATTCGGTTTGCGTCAGGATTTGGAAGATTAAGGAGATTGTGCTTATGCCAGGATATGACGGAACAGGACCGAAGGGGGAGGGTCCCATGACCGGCAGAGGCGGCGGTTATTGCCTTCTGAAAATTCCCCCAAGCCCCGATGAGCCCAAAACAGGATTCGTCGGACTATCCGGAAAGCCGGTGGCTCTTTTACATAGGAAGCCAAGATGCAAAAAAGGAAATATTAAGCGCGTTGGCAAGGAAGATTGACCGATGGGAGATAAAAAATATCTGTTTGGCCCTGTACCTTCCCGTAGGTTCGGTCGATCGCTGGGAGTTGACCTGACCCCTTATAAGACATGCAGTCTGGATTGTGTGTTCTGCCAGTTGGGGCGAACTACGAATAAAACGGTAACCCGTGAAGAATACGTCAAAACGGATGCGGTAATTGCAGAACTTGATGAGTGGCTGGAAAGAGAAGGTCAAGCGGACTATATTACCCTTGCCGGTTCAGGAGAACCTACGCTTCATTCCCACTTTGGGGAAATTCTGGAATATGTACGTAAAAAAAGCATAATCCCTGTTGTTCTCCTGACCAACGGCACAATGCTGCAATTTCAGGAAGTACGGGATGCTGCTGCTTGTGCCGACATAGTAAAGATCTCTTTAAGCGCCTGGGATCAGGCTTCTTACGGATGGGTGAATCGCCCCCACCGACAATTGCAGTTTGATCAGTTAATTGAAGGCCAAAAGGCTTTCCGTGCTCAATTTAAAGGACAGTTGTGGCTGGAGGTTTTCCTTGTGAGAGGGATAAATTCGATTCCTGCAGATGTTCAAAAAATCGCTGCCCTTGCAGAGGAGATAACTCCGGATCGTATCCAGCTCAATACGGCTGTTCGTCCGCCTGCGGAGGATTTTGCCGCACCGCTGTCCAAAGAACGTATTGAGGAGTTAATCAATCTGTTTTGTCCTGCTGCGGAGATTATTCCGGAGTTTGAGATAAAAAATGGAGACCATGTTCATGTTAGCCAGGAGGAAATATTTTCCATGTTGAAAAGACGGCCGTGTACGGCGAACCAGATTGTGGAGATATTCGGCATGCATCTCAACGAGGTGTCAAAATACCTCGGAAATCTGATGAGTACCGGTAAAATACGTATGGAATTAAAAAACACATCTGTATATTACGCAGCTAAAACCCAGGAGTAGAAAGGCTATGCCCTTATATGAATGTAAACATAGGAGAAAATAAAGATGAAAATTGCCGTAAGCAGTAATGGAAAAGATTTAAATTCACTGATAGATCCGCGTTTTGGCAGGTGTGCCTATTTTATAATTGCAGAGACAGATGATATGAGTTTTGAGGCCTTTGATAATGAAAGCATTGCTCTTGGTGGAGGCGCAGGCATTCAATCGGCACAGTTTGTAGCATCCAAAGGTGCGGTAGTTGTAATAACCGGTAATTGCGGCCCCAATGCAGTTCAGGCCCTTTCTGCCGCCCGCGTTGAGATTTTTTTGGGGCAGTCCGGGACGGTCAGAGAGTCTATAGAAAAGTACATGAAGGGGGATATGAAATCTGCGAGCAAACCTAATGTAGCCGATCATTATGGTATGGGGGGAGGCGGAGCAGGTATGGGCCGTGGTATGGGTAGAGGCCTGGGTATGGGCGGAGGCATGGGGATGGGCGGTGGCAGAGGCATGGGCCGTGGAATTGGCGGCTCAGGATCGAAAAGTTCAGCACAGCCAAACGCCACTCAATTATCCGGGGAGGAAGAACTGAAGAACCTTAAAAATTTAGCAGATGAGATGCGCAGGCAGATCGAACAGATTGAATCAAGAATCAACACCTTTGAAAAGAAATAGAAATTGCGCATTTGCGTGGGAATATAAAAATATAAACAAACGGCAGATATTAGGACACAGATTCACACAGTTGAACACAGAGAGAATAGCTATTCAGGAGCCGGAATTCAGGAGTCAGAAGAAAAAGGAAACCTGCTTTGGTTCTGGTAATAAAGACAACAATGATGATCAGCGTTGATCGGTGGTTGAGCAGTTACAATAAATGAAATGAGCAGCTGTTATGGTTCAGGGACAATAATCGGAGGATAGGATCTTATGGCAGAAGGAAATTGCAGTCAGCAGGAACAGCATCAACAGCAGGATGCAGATATAAAGGAAAGATTGGGCCGGATAAAAAACAAGATATTGGTCATGAGCGGGAAAGGGGGTGTAGGCAAGAGCAGTATTTCGGCCTATCTCTCGGTGGCTTTGGCGAAAAGGGGCTACAAAGTTGGCCTTATGGATGTGGATCTTCACGGTCCCAGTATCCCGCGCATGCTTGGTCTTCAAGGAAGTGTCGGACCGGCCGTCAAAGAGGGAAAGGCCCACGCGGTCAAGTACATTCAAAATATGGAGGTTATTTCCATTGAATCGCTTATGGGAGAAAATAAGGATGCGGCTATGATCTGGAGGGGGCCGCTTAAGATCGGCGTTATAAGACAGTTCATATCAGATATTGAGTGGTCGGATCTTGACTACATGATAATCGATTCTCCTCCCGGCACGGGCGATGAACCCCTGACCGTGGCACAGACCATACCCGATGCAATGGCCCTGGTTATAACTACGCCTCAGGAGATTTCATTGGCAGATGTGCGAAAGTCCATCAATTTTTGCCGCCAGGTTAATATGAAAATATTAGGCCTTGTTGAAAACATGAGCGGTCTTAAATGCCCTCACTGCGGAGAAATGATTGAAATATTCAAGACGCACGGAGGAATGCTTACAGCAAAAAAGGAGGGCCTGAGGCTTTTGGCGACTTTGCCCTTTGAACCGGATGTGGTATCTAACGGCGACACAGGAGATATGCGTATTCTGGATAACAATAAGCTCCTGATTACTCAGGAGTTCAACAAAATGGTGGATGAGATCGTGAAATTGACTGAGGCCGAAAAACGGCAGGATGCAGGATCATAAATCACTCAACATGACAACCGGGTGAGGAAGCTTTGATGAGTAAAGATTTTGATGCTTTTGTTGAAGATTTACAGGATAAGATTTTTCAGGAGACGAGAGCAGCCTACGGCGATGTTGCGTTTCAAAGATGGCTTAAGCCGTTATATCTGGGCACTATGGATAACCCCGACGGATATGGGTGTGTCACAGGGGCGTGCGGTGATACCATGCAGATTTTTTTGAAATTTGAAAATGATAAAGTCAAAAAAATATCGTTTCATACCGATGGGTGCGGATCAAGCGCAATTTGCGGATCATTTGCCGCGGAGATGGCTCTCGGAAAGACAACTGACGAGATAGTTGAAATCACGGGAGAGAAAATTCTCAAGGTCCTGGGCAGTTTCCCGAAAGAGGATCAGCACTGCGCCTTTCTTGCTGCGGGAACTCTGCAGGAAGCCCTGAATGACTATATGATAAGGCAGGTTAAAAATGGATGAGCTGTGCCGGGGCGCATCGATAAAAACACATGCGGCAGCGAAAGCGAGACCGATCTTTGCACCCTTTTAACAGCCCTGTATCTATACGATAAACAAGGAGTAAATGATGATTATCAGCATAGCAAGCGGAAAAGGCGGCACAGGAAAGACGACTGTTGCCACCAACATGGCCGTATCTCTTGGAGGTGATGTTCAGCTCTTGGACTGTGACGTGGAAGAACCCAACGCCCACCTTTTCATACATCCTGTGATCAGCGAGGTTAGGACCATTACCACCCCTGTTCCCGAGGTGGATATGAAGAAATGTAACCTGTGCGGAAAATGCGGAGAAATATGCCAGTTCAAGGCCATTGTGGTAATTGGTAAAACAGTGCTGCCCTTCCCTGAAATGTGCCATAGTTGTGGCGGATGCATGGAGGTTTGCCCCGAAAAGGCTATTACCGAGACGGGTCGTGAACTTGGTGTAATTGAACGCGGCAACAGGAACGGATTGGAATTTATCCACGGGAAATTAAGGGTCGGGGAGGCCATGTCGCCGCCTCTTATCAGAAAAGTCCGGGAATACGCACGGCCTGATGCGTTGACCATTATTGATGCTCCGCCAGGAACATCGTGTCCGGTCATCGCTTCCATGAAGGGGGCGGATTTCGTCCTTTTAGTGACCGAGCCAACTCCTTTTGGTCTGAATGATCTTAAGCTTGCTGTTGGGGCCGTGAAAATTCTTGATATTCCATGCGGTTTGGTTATCAACCGTTCGGACATGGGAGATGATAAGGTTAAGATCTATGCGGAAAAGGAAAATCTGCCCATTTTGATGGAGATCCCCTTTGACAGGAAAATCGCAGAGGCTTACTCCCGTGGAGATATGATTGTGGAAGTGATGCCCGAATGGAAAGAGAAATTCCTGAAATTATACAATCAAATTGAAGAAATGAGTCAACAAAAAAATCATGGAAATTAGCGGTTATTTCTTAACGGCTCCTGAGGTAAGAAGAATCTTGTAGAAAAGGGAAGGAAAAGTCTCATGAAAGAATTGGTAGTTATAAGCGGAAAGGGTGGAACAGGTAAAACGAGCCTGCTTGCAGCTTTCGCTTCTCTGGCAAATAATAAGGCGCTCTGTGACGCGGATATGGATGCAGCGGACCTTCATCTCATTATGGATCCCCGGATT